>JAABUK010000591.1_pt1 | contig 74568 bp, 65 predicted proteins | sample 5559141 | NCBI WGS metagenome assembly JAABUK01 (sample SAMN10711869, study PRJNA513367) | rock metagenome | isolation source: Antarctica rocks | place: Antarctica: Victoria Land, Pudding Butte nord | collected 2016-01-03
TCAAGTAAGCGCCGCAGCTAAAGAGATGTGGGGATATGAAACGAAGGAGTTGGTCGGCAGAATGTACATAGAATTAGTTCATCCTGATGACCGGCTCAAAACTATCCAAATCGCGACGGAAATTATGTCAGGCCATTCCACAAGTGATTTTGAGAACCGTTATCTGCACAAAGATGGCTCGGTCGTCCACCTTATGTGGTCATCTAATTGGTCTGAAACAGAGAGGACTATGTTCGCAGTCGCGCGCGACGTGAGCAAGATCAAGCAAGCGGAGGAAGCGTTAGAGCAGAGTAGGGAACAACTCCGACAGTCACAGAAGTTAGAATCCGTCGGACGCCTTGCGGGCGGCATCGCACATGATTTCAATAATATGCTCACTGTCATCAACGGCTACAGCGACCTAACTCTCAGACGTTTGCAGGACGGCGATCCGTTACGCCGTAACGTCGAAGAGATCAAGAAGTCCGGTGAACGCGCCGCCAATTTAACATATCAACTCTTAGCTTTCAGTCGCCAACAAATATTGCAGCCGGTGGTGCTCGACCTCAACGAAGCAATCGCCGACACGACCAAGATGCTTCAGCGTTTAATAGGTGAAGATGTCCAACTCACCACCGTGCTCAACACAAAGTCCGGCAAGGTAAAAGTTGACCCGGGACAATTCACGCAGCTCGTCATGAATCTGGCCATCAACGCACGCGACGCGATGCCACAGGGAGGTAAACTTACCATTGAAACAGCCAACGTCTTTCTCGATGCGGATTATGCCAGACAACACATTGAGGTTATCCCCGGCGCTTATATCCTGCTGTCCGTTAGCGACACCGGCACAGGGATGAGTGCTGAAACTCAACAGCACGTTTTCGAGCCATTCTTTACCACGAAAGAGGTAGGTAAAGGCACCGGGCTGGGATTGGCTACCGTTTACGGCATCATTAAACAAAGCGGCGGCAATATCTGGGTCTACAGCGAAGAAGGAGTTGGCACGACTTTCAAGATATATCTGCCACAAGTTGTCAAGCAAGATGAAGCGGTGGAGATCAAAGATACTGCTGATGAATTGCCCAAGGGAACTGAAACGATACTCGTCGTTGAGGATGAAGATATGGTGCGTTCACTGACACACCAAATCCTTGAGGAGTGCGGCTACACTGTTCTTGAAGCGAGCAACGGAGTTGAAGCCTTGTCAATTTATGAGAAACACGATTGTCATATTGATTTGCTGATGACCGATGTAGTGATGCCGCAGATGGGAGGACGGGAATTGGCTGAGCGGTTCGCACAAATATATCCTCAGATGTGTGTATTATTCACGTCAGGTTATACGGACGATGCAGTTGTCCGTCATGGAATCATAGAGGCCGAAACTAACTTTATCCAGAAACCGTTTGCACCTGACGGATTGGCGCATAAGATTCGAGAGATAATGGATGCGCCGCGCAAATCGTAAAGCCGCTTGGCGCTATAGGATTGTGATTGCCAAATAGAATCCGGCATGAGAGCCGTATAGATATTCCCGGAAGAATCACGCGCATCTTTATGATAACGGAAACCTCGCGGCGCATTCCGTCGTTTTGTTAATTGGCGCTCTTGCGCGTCGCGCAGAAAAGGAATCGCTTTTGAGGAGTTGAAAAGCAATATGGGAATCTTCGATTCGCTTCGCACACAATTTATCGAAGTCATCGAATGGCTCGACGATTCGGGTCATACGATGCTGTACAGATTTCCCGTCAGCGGGCAGGAAATCAAAAACGGCGCGCAGCTCATCGTCCGCGAATCACAAACGGCGGTCTTCGTGCATGGCGGACAGATCGCGGATGTTTTCCCACCCGGTTCCTACACGATTGACGGCGGCAATACGCCCATCTTGTCGAAACTCGGCGCGTGGAAATTCGGATTTAACTCGCCGTTCAAGGCCGAAGTTTATTTCGTCAACACGAAACAGTTTACAGATTTGAAGTGGGGGACGCCGAATCCTGTGATGATGCGCGACGCGGATTTCGACATGGTGCGGCTGCGCGCCTTCGGCATCTACACGATTCGCGTCGCAGAGCCGCGCGCTTTTATCAAAGAAGTCGCGGGCACGAATGCGCGCTTTGAAACAGAAGACAGCGAAGGCCAACTCAAGCGCACAATTGTCAGTAGCTTCACGGACGCGCTCGGCGAATCGAAAATCGCGGCGCTCGATCTCGCCTCGAACTACGACGAATTATCTAAATTAGCGCGCGCGCGTCTCGCCGAAGAATTCAAATCGTTCGGCCTTGAACTGACAAAGTTCGTTGTGGAAAACATCAGCTTGCCGCCGGAAGTCGAAGCGGCGATGGACAAGCGGACTTCGATGGGCGTGATTGGCGACACTGCCCGCTACACGCAGTTTCAAGCGGCGGATGCCTTGCGGGCGGCGGCGGAAAATCCTTCGGGCGGCGCTGGCACGGGCGCAGGCTTGGGCGTAGGCTTCGCCATGGGCAACGCGATGGCCGGAGCGATGTCGAACGCTGTGAATGCGCCGCATCAATCATCGTCGCCGACAGCGAACGCGAACACAGCGGGCGGCGACGATAACAGTGCGGTTCCGACAACCGTCAAATGCCAGAAATGCGGCGCAGCGAATATCAGCGCGTCGAAGTTCTGCAACGAGTGCGGCGCAACTCTCGAAGTCGGGAGCAAGGCGACGGCGTGCGTGCAATGCGGCGCGGAGTTGCAGGCGGGCGCAAAGTTTTGCAGCGTGTGCGGCGCGAAACAGGAAAAGCAGAAATGCCCGAACTGTCAGGCCGAACTCGCTACGGGCGCAAAGTTCTGCGCGGCCTGCGGCACAAAAACCGACAGCAACACAGCCGACGTTTGACGAAGTGAATTTAGACGAAGGCGAGTTCAGTCGCTGAAATTCTTGTACTTTTCGATCTCTCATTAATAGACTTTGATTCGCCTGTGGAATCAAATCAGAAAGCGCCATCGACATGAAAACATTTGTTAGTTTGTTTTTCTTCACCGCGTTTGTTTGTCTCTTAACAAGCTGCGGCACGGCCTCCAATTTCGTCAATTGCACGGAAGGCTCCGGCAAGATTATTACGGAGAATCGCACCGTCGAAGCCTTCGACAGCGTGCGCATCGCGGGCAGCGCCAATGTCTTCGTTGCGCAAGGCGGCACGCCGTCTCTGCGCGTCGAAGCCGACGACAACATCATGGAAAAAGTGCGAACCAGCATCGACGGCAATACTCTTGTCGTCGAAACCGACGGCGGCTGTTTCAAAAATGTGAAGCTTAATATCTACGCGACGATGAACGACATCAAGCGGCTTGAAATCACAGGCTCCGGCGCGATTGAAACTAAATCGGCGATCAAAACGGACGCGCTCGATGTGGTCATCACAGGCTCCGGCGATGCCAAGTTGAACGTCACGGCGAAGACTGTCAACACAGAGTTAAAAGGCTCCGGCGACATTACGCTCTACGGCAAAGCCGACACACTCAACATCAACAAATCCGGCAGCGGCAATGTACACGCGTCGAATCTTCTCGCGCAAAAAAGCTTTGTCACGTCTTCCGGTGCCGGCGATTGTGAAGTCAATGCCGTCGAGCAGTTAGACCTCAAGAATTCCGGCAGCGGCGATGTTTATTACACAAGCAATCCGCCGCAGTTAAGTGTCTCCAATACAGGCAGCGGCAAGATCAGCAAAAAATAAACAGGAAGCAAATCAAAGTAGAAAGAGGATAGGCGGAAGCGAGGACACGTTCTTGCTTTCGCCTTCTGTTTTTCTTCGTCACCGTTCCTTCATACATTGTGCATACGAAAAACATGGCGGCTGTTACCCGTTCCATCGCGGGCAGTGTTATGCTGAATGTCTCCTCCCGATATATCTTTTTGCAAAAGGAACACGTTCTCGTATGTTGAGACGTATGAAGCAAGCGCGCCGCGTCGTGATTACCGGCATGGGTTGTGTGACGCCGATAGGAACGGGACGCGAAGCTTTTTGGCGCGCGCTTCAAAACGGGGAAAGCGGCGTGAGGCACATCGAAAGTTTCGACGTGACAAACTCGCCCGTCAAGATCGCCGCCGAAGTGCGCGGCTTCGATTGGGAAGCGGAGTTGAGCGTCAAGGATCGCAAGCATGTGGCGCGCACAGTGCCGCTTGCTTTGTGCGCCGCGCGCGAAGCATTGGAAGACGCGGGGATTTACCCGGATGATTTAACTCTCGATGAGCGGCGTAGCATCGGCGTCGAACTCGGCACGGGCGGCGGCGGCTTGAGCTTTACGGAAAAGCAATACGAGCGCTTTCACGCAGGCCAGACCAATCAAATCAGCGTGTACACGATTCCGTCTTCAACGCACGGCGGCTTGTCGAGCGAGCTTTCGATGCGCTTCGGCTTGCGCGGCCTCTCGCACATCATCTCCACAGGCTGCACGAGTTCAACCGACGCGATTGCCTATGCTGCCGAACACATTGCCGTCGGGCGACAGGAAACGATGTTGACGGGCGGAGTCGATGCGCCGCTTGCGCCCGGCATTCTCGCGGGCTTCAATTTGATGACCGTGCTAACGAAGGATTGGAACGACGAGCCTGAGCGCGCGTCGCGTCCTTTCTCGCGTGATCGTTCCGGGATTGTGCTCGGCGAAGGCGCGTGGATTTACGTGCTCGAAGAAAGAGAGCGGGCGCTCAAACGCGGGGCGAAAATCTACGCGGAAATCACAGGCTACGGCGCGACGTGCGACGCTTATCATCGCGTGCAATTGGAAGAAACAGGCGACGAACCGGCGCGCGCCATGACCCTCGCGCTCGAAGACGCCGGACTCGATGCCGCAGAAATCGATTACGTTAATCTTCACGGCACATCAACCGTCCTCAATGACCGCATCGAAACGCACGCCGTCAAACTCGCTTTCGGCGACGCCGCCAAACGAATTCCGATGTCCGCGACGAAATCGCAGATCGGGCATCCGCAGGGCGCAAGCGGCGCGGCGGGACTCGCGGCAACGCTCTGCGCGATGCATACGAACATGATTCCGCCGACAATCAATCTGGACGAGCCGGACACGGACTGCGACCTAGACTACGTTCCGAACAAAGCGCGCGAAGCAAACATACGCAGGGCGCTCTGCAATTGCATCGGCTTCGGCTCGAAGAACAGCGCGCTGGTAATTGAAAAAGTAATTTGAGCAAGTGACGCGAGAGCGAGATTGTAAAGATTCGAGAACAAGCGCAGTTTGCCGTTGGTAGCCGACGCAGTGCGCGGCGTACGCGCATCGCCCTGATGAAATTATTAAAAGAGTGCGCAATACGCTTTCTGCGAAACATCTTTATGCGCCTTGACAGGCATCGGCAGCGCTCAACGTAGTCTCTAACGAATGATGACGTAGTGGCTTACATCGTTTGTGCTCATTGCGGTTATCGGCGGAAGTTTTTTCGCCGGAATGCCTTTGCATGAGAAAGAGCAGGCGTGCAGCATGACGGGCATGATGGACTGCTGCCGTATGGCTCATGCGCAAACGAACGCGCCCGAAGTCGCAGCTGCGCAACTGTGCTGCGCGCTTAACTGCGAGACGCCCGGCACTACCGCGCCCATGACTTTGCGCACACAGCGCATCCTCTCACTTCTCGCTGTCACCGTTCATTCTGCGACCATGCTGCGTGCGCCATCGACTCCGGCGCGTTCCGTTCACTATCCCGACTCGACGCGGGATCATCCGAATTCCTAACCCACATACATACGACATCTCGCGCTTCTGATCTAAAACTTACAGAGGCGTAGTGTGTCTTGCTGCCGCTGCCTTATAGTTTTTGAAGAAGGCGGAAAATCTGTGCGCCGGAGTGTATCCGTCGCGCGCGGCTATCTCTATTCATCGAGAGGATCAAACCATGAAGAAATTTGTATTCGCGCTTGTCGTCTCCGCGCTGCTACTCGTCGCTGCCGCTTGCGGCTCAAACTCTGATAACGCTTCCGGCGCAAAGGCGATCAAGAGCGCGCCCGTCGGCAATCTGACCGCGACACTCGCCAACGACGAAGGCCAACTCAAACACGGCGCGGAAGAATTCATGCTCTCCTTCACGGATGCTTCCGGCAAGCCTGTCGAAGCAGGCGCAGTCGCGCTCACTTTTCATATGCAGAGCATGGGTACGATGCCTGTGATGAATGATGCGGCGGCGTTCACGACCACCAACACGCCCGGCGTTTATCGCGGCAAAGCCAAGATAGAGATGGCCGGAGAATGGCAAGCGCAAGTCTCTTACGAAGGCGCGGCGGGACGCGGGCAAACATCTTTTCCTGTCAACGTGAAGTAATCGAAGAAGGCCTTTATGATTCACAAGCTAATCGAACTCTCGTTGCGCCATCGCGGGCTTATCCTCGTGCTCTATCTTGCCCTCGCTTTGTTGGGTTACTGGGCGCTAATACGCACGCCGGTTGATGCCATACCAGACCTTTCGGACAATCAAGTAATCGTCTTTACGGACTGGGTTGGACGCTCGCCGCAGGAGGTCGAGGATCAGGTCACGTATCCGCTTGTGACCAATCTGCAGAAACGCGCGTTGAAACGCCGTCGCACAAGCGTGTGCCGGTGGCGATTGTCGCGGTTGCCGCCGTCATCGCCATCGCGGGCTTGGCGCTCGCGTTCTGGTGGTGGCGTGGTGGAAACAGCGACGGAGCCGGACGGCCTGTGCCTGCGCCGCGCACCGTCGCCGTAGATCAGCCGGGCAGCGCGACTACGATGACGGGCGCAAACGGCGCGACGAACGCAGAGCCGACGCTCACGCTCGATCCCGAACAGGCGCAACGTGCGGGCATCAAGATTGAACCCGTCGGCGAACAACTCGCGGCGGATGCGGGCGGCGGGCAAGTCGCAACCGGCGTCGTTCAGCCGAACGCTTACCGCGAAACGCCCGTCGTCGCGCTTGTCGGCGGCATCGTGCGAAAAATAGAAGGAGAGCTTGGGCAAAACGTGAAGCACGGGCAGACGATGGCGGTTGTCTTCAGCGATGAACTCTCTGAAGCGCAATCGCGTTACATCGCGGCGGCGGCGGAATTAGACGAACATCATAAGCATCACCTGCGCACCGCCCGATTGGTTGAGATCGGTGCGGCGAGCCGTGAGGAGTTTGAGCAGGAGACGACCAAACTGAAGTCAGCCGAATCGGATGTCGCCGCGCTTCGTCAAAACTTATTGCTTCTGGGATTGTCGCCGCAACGCGCGAACAATCTGCGTTCGCCGTCGCAGATCAGTTCGGAAGTCGAGTTGCCGTCGCCCGCAACCGGAACCGTCACGAGCCGGTCTGTTAATCCGGGCGAGGTGATCGAAGCAAATAAGGAATTGCTGCGCGTCACGGATTTGTCGAGCGTGTGGGTCATCGGGCAGGTTTACGAAAAAGATTTGGGGCGCGTGCGCGTGAACAGCGGCGCGAGCATTACTTCGGATGCTTATCCGGGCAGAATCTTTCGCGGAAAAATCTCTTACGTTGATCCGCGTCTTGATGCGCAGACGCGCACGGCGCAGGTTCGCATAGAGTTAGCCAATCCGGGACAACTACTAAAACTCGGTATGTTCGTGAACATCGCGTTCGCCACTATCGGCGGCGCGGAAGGCGTGTCGCCTGCGATACCGACGAGCGCGGTGCAGAGCATCAACAATCAGCAAATAGTTTTTGTGGCGACAAGCAATCCGAATGTGTTCATACTACGCGCGGTGCGTCTTGCGCCTGAATCCGGCAACCGTTTTTCGGTGCTCGAAGGCTTGCGCGTCGGCGAGCGCATTGTCACGGAAGGAAGTTTTCTGCTGCGCGCCGAATGGCTCAAGACTCACCCTAGCCAGTGAGACAGAGCAGGGAAATCGTGTTTACTCTCTCATCACAAGTTGCGTAACCACGGACGTCATCAAAATGTTTAATCGTTTTTGCGCACGCAGCCATGAACCGGAGCATCTCGATAAGGGTGATTACACGCCCGAAGAATACGAAGGCTGTCTCGTTGAATTGCGGCGCATCAATCGGTGGCTGGGCGACGCGAGTGCGTTGCGTCGTTCGCTTTTGCAGGAGATCGAGCGCGAGGGTTTGCAAAGTTTTTCGGTGCTCGATGTCGGCGCAGGCTCCGGCGAATTATTGCGCGTTGCGGCACGATGGGCGCGCACCGGCAAGCGCGATGCAAAGTTAATCGGGCTTGAATTGAATGAGCGTTCCGCTGCCGCGATTCTCGAAGAATCGAAAATGTTTGCGGAGATTGCGGCGCTGCGCGGCGATGCGCTGCGTTTGCCGTTCGCGGATGAGTGCTTCGATTACGCGATGTGCTCGCTCTTTACACATCATTTCAAGGATGAACAAATCGCTTTGATTTTGCGCGAACTCGCGCGCGTCGCACGTCGCCGCATCTTCGTGATAGATTTACATCGTCATCCGATTGCTTATCTTTTTTACACGACGGCAGGCAAACTTTTTTTGCGCAACAGATTGATACGCGAAGATGGCGCGCTCTCCATTCTGCGAAGCTTTCGCCCAAATGAACTGCACGACTTAGGCACGCGCGCGGGTCTTGCCAGCGTCAACGTGCAGCGCCGCTTTCCCTTTCGTTTGGTGCTTGACGCAAGCAAGCGATAATGCAGTTTTGAGTTTTCAGTGGGGGTCATAGTTTCAATTTCGATCAAGTTTGCCTGCTTGCTGGAAACTGAAAACCGTAAACTGAAAACTGTTTCCTTGATGCAATCCTATGACTGACCACACGGCGGAAATTTACGACGCGTTGATTGTCGGCGGCGGCCCGGCGGGTGCGTGTACGGCGATTCGTTTGGCGATGGGCGGCGCGCGCGTCTTGCTCGTCGAGCAAAAGAAATTTCCGCGCCACAAACTTTGCGGAGAGTTTATTTCGCCGGAGTGTCTGGAACACTTCGCGCAAGTCGGCGCGCTCGATTCGATGAGAGCGGCGGGCGGCGTCAAAATTTTAGAGACGGTTTTTTACACACAGCGCGGGCGCAGTTTGAGCGTGCCGAGCAAATGGTTCGGCGCAAGCACTGCTGCCAACTCATCCACCGCGCTCGGTTTAAGCCGCGCTGAAATGGATAGTCGCTTGCTCACGCGCGCGCGTGAAGCGGGCGTTGAAGTATGGGAGGAAACGCAGGCCACAAATCTCATCAAGGATGGCAAACGAGTCGCGGGCGTTAGCCTGAAGATGAACGGCACGGAAGTTCGCCGTGTATATGCGCGCGTGACGATTGACGCGACGGGCAGAACGCGCGCGCTTTCTCGCCTGCTTGAAAAAGAAGAAAATCGGGTGATGCCGAAACCGCGCGCCGTTCTCGTCGCGTTCAAGGCGCATCTAGAAGGAGCGCGGAACACTGACGGACAGTGCGAGATTTATTCTTATCGCGGCGGGTACGGCGGCTTGAGCAGTGTGGAAAATAATCTCGGCAATTTGTGTTTCATCGTGTCGGCAAGCGATGTTAAGCGATGCGGCAGCGATGCCGGAAGAGTAATGCGCGAAGTCGTCTCGCAAAACAAACGCGCGGCGTATGCGCTCGGTAATGCGCGCGTCGCGTCCGCGTGGTTGAGCGTCGCGCTCGAAAAATTCGGACGAAGCGCGCTCGCGCCCGCCGACGGCTTGCTGGCGATTGGCGATGCGGCATCATTCATTGATCCGTTCACGGGCAGCGGCATGTTGATGGCGCTCGAAAGCGGGGAAGTTGCAGCGCAAACGATTCTTAGCTTTTTGCCACAGTTGCGGCAGCGCGCAAACGAATCGTTGACGGAACTCGCGCGCGATTATCAGGAATATTACAACCGAAAATTCGGCGCGCGGCTACGTTTATGCGCCGTGCTGCGTCGCGCGGCATTTGCGCCGCGCCTGAACGAAGCGTTGATCTTCGCGCTCGGCACAAGCGAACATGCCCGCCGATTGCTGGCGCGTGCAACGCGACGTTCATCGCTCGACGACATGCGCGAGACACGCGAAGTTTGATTAGTAAATTTTCTCTAAAGCAATCGGGCGCATCGATCCGGCGTTCTATTTCCTATTGCATTCAAATAATGTTCTTGCCACGCGTCGGTATTTTGCTGTACAAGAATGACGCGATCATCCGGCGAAATGATTTGTCACGGGAGTCCGTGAGATTGCCGGTAAAATCGGCAGCGCATTGCTTTCAGTCTCGAAAGCATTATGCGAAAGTCTTGTCTTTGCGCACAAAATTCTCGCGCACACATTGCTAAATCGAGTTCGCGCCGCTTTCAACTTCACGCGAACATGTAATCCGGGTTCCGGCGAAAGCTTCCGAACACACAACACGATCTACTTGAAGGAGAAGACAAATGATGCGTGCGTTTTTTACGCAACGGTTCAAGACCGCAATGCAACTCGTTTTGATGTGCGTCGTCTCAATCTGTTTTTGCGCTGGCGTGGCGCTCGCGCAGTCACAATCGAACGCCGCAGACTTGCGCGGCTTTGTGCGCGATACGCAGGGCGCTGTCGTTCCGAGTGCCGCCGTTACCGCGCGCAATCCCGCGACGAATGTTTCGCGCACTGCGACAAGCAACAGCGAAGGTTTTTATCAGCTCATTAATTTGCCGCCGGGCGAATATGAAGTGAGCGTCGAAGCCGTCAACTTTTCGCGCGCCGTCGTTCCTTCCGTCATTCTCACGGTCGGGCAGCGCGCCGATTTGGATGTGCCGCTGCAAGTCGGAGCCGTCGGCGAGAGCGTTACGGTCAACGGCGCGGCGACGGAAGTCGTCGAAACTTCGCGCACCGCAGTTGCGACGACAATTGACCAGCAACGCATCGAAAATCTGCCGATCAACGAACGCAACTATTTATCGTTTGCCTTGACGACTTCGACTGTCGGGCGCGACAACGGGCGTCCCATCGGCCCCGCGCCGACATCCGGCTTGAACTTCGGCGGGCAACGCGGACGCTCGAATCTCGTGCAGGTTGACGGCGCGGATTTCACGGACAATTCGATCAATGCTGCGCGCTCGACTGTCTCGCAGGAAGCCGTGCAGGAATTTCAAGTCGTCAGTAATTCATTCGCGGCGGAGTTCGGCAGAAGCTCCGGCGGCGTCGTCAACGTCGTCACCAAGAGCGGCACGAATGATCTGCGCGGCAATGTCTTCGGTTTCCTGCGCAATCGCCGCTTTCAAGCGCGCAATGCCTTCGCGCCCATCGAAGACCCGCCGTTTACGCGCGCGCAGTACGGCGCAACTTTGGGTGGCCCGCTTGCGAAGGACAGAACATTTTTCTTCTTCGCGTTCGAGCAAAGGCGTCGGCAGGAGTCAGGGTTCTTTACGAGTGATGTCGGGCGCGGCCTGAATTCGAGCGTTACTATCGGCGCGCCGTTTCTGCCGTTCACGCAAACCTTCCGCAACATTACAACGCAGCAATCAGCTTACGTTAACGGACTGCTCGGTCAGGCCGCGCAACTAATCGGCACCGGCGTGCCTGCGCAAGTTGCCACCGGACAACAACTCGCCGGAGCCGCTATTCAGTATGCCTTTCTGACATCCGGCGGCGGCTCGACTGCGCTCACAGGTTTCAATCCTTTAATCAGCGCGGGCGGCGCGATTCCCGCAGGGCAAGTTGTCGGCGGGCGTTTCTTTTTGTCGGGCGCGCCCGTACCGTCGCCTGCCGCCAACAATTCGCTGCCGGGATTTACGACCATTGACCCGCAGGGACGCCCGCTCGCGTTTCTGCCTTTGCAGCAAATCCAGCGCCTTTTCCCGATCAGAGAAGCGACGACCTTTACTTCGTTTCGTCTCGATCAAGCGATTGACAAAAACAATCAACTCGCATTTCGATTCGGCTACAACCCGAGCGATCTGACGGGCATTCAAGTCGAATCGCAAAATCAATCTCTGGGGCAAAACGATTTCTCGCGCACAGGCATTCAGATTCTGCGCGACTACGCGGCGGTCTTCACGCTTAACTCGACGCTCTCCGATAAAGTTGTTAATGAAGCGCGCTTTAACTTCGGCGAGCGCCGCGCCCTTTTCAAATCGCAGAACGGCAACGCCGTCGCCGCCAACATTGCTGGCACGGCTTTTTTTGGCCGCGAACTTTTCTCGCCCGTCAATCGCCGCGAAGTTCGCTATCAATATACGGACAACGTCAACGTCGTGGCGGGCAATCACAATTTCAAATTCGGCGGCGATGCTAACTTCATCAGCGGCACGGCGCTTTTTGAATTGAACTTCGCCGGACTCTTTAATTTCGGCGGACTCTCCGCCAACACGCTTGCGCCCTTTCCCGGCAGCGCCCCCGACTTTACTCCCGTACAACAATACGGGCTTGGCTTTCCCACAAACTTCGTACAGGGCTTCGGCGATCCGCGCAGCAGCTTCGGCAACAAACCCTTCGCCGTCTTCGGACAGGATTCATGGAAAATTAAACCGAACCTGACGTTTAACTACGGCGTGCGTTACGACATTGAATTAACCAGACAAGTGGCGACCACCGGCTTGCGCGATCCGCTTTCAGGCATCACGCTTTCGGCTGCCGATATACAGGCCGCGCAGGACGTTGTCGGCGCGCAGCAGGGAATCCCGCGCGACAAAAACAACATTGCGCCGCGCGTCGCCCTCGCCTACGATCCATTCAACAACGGCAAGACAGTGATTCGCGCGGCTTACGGTATTTTTTACGATAAGCCTCTGCTCGTCATCGGCTTCAACTCCGACATCGCCGATGCCGCGCAACAACAGCAGGGCGTGCTTATTTCCGGCAGTCCATCGCCCAACGTGCTCTTGAACGCGACGCAAGTTTTTCAGGGAACTGTTTGCGTTCCCGGCGTGCCGTGCCTGTTCTCTGCGACTCCGACGCCGGGCGTTGCCGCTGGCGCGCAATATCAATTCGGACGCCAGCGCTTCAACGATCAAACATTTCCCGGCTTTGGCCCCGTGCTGCCGTTCACACTACCCGTCGCCAAAGATTTCAAGTACGCTTACGCTAATCAAGCGAACTTTACAGTCGAGCGACAGTTGTCGAAAAACATGTCCGTCTCCGCGAGTTACTTGTTCGTCGGCGCACATCATTTGCCGCACCCGCGCGACGTAAACGCGCCGCAAGTCGATCTGCAAATCGAAAACTTCAGGCGCTTTGCAGGCCGCGCGCCGACCAACACGACCGAAGTCGCGCTCGCCTCTTCCGGTTTATTCCCGACTAATTTAGCGCCCGGCACGCCTTTCGCAAATCCTTTGCTTCCGGGCGATACGCTCGTCGTCGTCGTTCCCGGAATCATCGTCGCTTCGCCGACGCGCGGGCGTATTATTTCTCCGGCAGTCGCCAACTTTTTCCGCCCGAACGCGCCGAACTATTTTCTCGCGCAAGCAGCAAGCGGCGGCCTCGTCACGCCCGCCGTTTTGAATTCGCAACTCGCCGGAACCTTGCGCACGCCCGGCCTTATCTCGCCTTTCGGATCGGTCAACGAGCAAGTCTCCGACGGCAACTCGAATTACAACGCGCTCAATGTCGATTTGAAAAAGCGCTTCGCGAATAATTTTCAATTTCTCGCAAGCTACACTCTGTCGCATTCGATTGACGATTCGTCCGACTTGCAGACTTTGCTTTTGCCGCAGGACAATCGCAACTTCCGTGCAGAGCGTTCGGATTCGCTTTTCGATCAGCGCCATCGTTTTGTCTTTAGCGCCGTGCTCGCCGCGCCCGCTTCGTTTCGCGGCTCGGATAGTCTCGCGCGTCGCGTGCTGGCAGACTTTACACTTGCGCCGATTTTCGAGATTTCATCCGGGCGGCCTTTCAATATCCTGACGAACACAGACACGAACAACGATCAATCGAATCAAACGGATCGCCCGAACGTCGCCGCAGACGGCACGCTTCTGCTGCCAGCGCCCTTTCAAAGCGGCTCACTCGGACGCAATCGCGGCATCACGCACAAATTCTCTTCGCTCGATTTGCGTCTGACGCGCGCCGTGCGATTTACGGAACGCGTCCATCTGGACGTGATTGCCGAAGGCTTCAATCTCTTCAATCGTTTCAACGAAGGCGCTGCATCGCCGTTCTTCACGGACGTTAATGCCTTCGGCCAGCGCAACAGCGGAGGAAAATATTTCAGCCGTCCGACCGCCGCCTTCGACCCGCGACAGTTTCAATTCGGCTTGAAACTAAACTTCTAAAGCGAACGCCAAAGAACAAGAAGGCGGCTGGACATCGGTAGTTCGTCCAGCCGCTCTTTTGTTTCCCGCGCGTCGTTGTCGAAACGATTCAAGCGAACCTCTCACGTTGTCAGGGCATCGCAAAAGGGTGAACGGATCAGTGCTTTTATTATCGGAAAATTATCGCGTCATCGCTTCCGGTTCAGATTGCGCCGCAAGAATAAATCGAAATTTCTATGACAACTAAAAATCTTTTTCGCGTCATCGTCGCGGCTTCGTTGCTGTCCGTTTTCAATGCCGTTTCACTTGCGCAATACGGCTCGACGCGCCCGCGCCGCGTAACGACTAATACCGCGACACCGCCCGCCAATAATGACGCCGCACACGCTACCGGAACAACGACCATCGCACCCGCGTCGGACAACGTTCCGTCTCAACCGTCGGCAACGTCGTCCGCTGCTTCGACTTCTGTCACGCGCGCATCGGGCGGCGTGGCAGACACTTCGCGCGCTTATGCTTTGTTGCAACAGAAACAATACGCGGCGGCGGCAAGCGAAGCGAAACAAATTGCCGCGAGCGATCCGTCCAACGCGGAAGCGTGGAAGATTGCGGGCTTTGCCGAGGCGAGTTTGCAGCAATATGCAGACGCCGCCGTTGATTTACAACGCGCGCTCGACCTGCAACGGGCTGCCAAAGCTGAAGACCCGAACACCGTCGATGCGCTCGCGCAGGCGCTTGTCCGCACGGAAGCCTTTGATCGCGCGCTGCCGTTGCTCGTTGCCTCGACCACCAGAGCAGGCGCGCGCCCCGATGCCGGAATGCTTTATCTGCGCGGCATCAGTGAATATCGCACGAACAAGGCGGCGGACGCAGAGCGTTCCTTCAATGCCGCCGTGCGCGCTAATCCGAAGGACGCCGCGTCGCTTTTTTATCTGGGACGCATTGCCTACGAGCGCAACGATTTCGATAAAGCCGTCCAGATGCTCAACCGCGCGACGCTCGCCAGCCCGCGCGAACCCGTCGCGTGGAGTTTGCTGACTTCTTCTTATCTGCAACGCGCCGCCCTTAGCGCTGCGAACAATGATGCTGCGAGCACGGCCCGCGCCGACGCCGATTATCAATCCGCTGTGCGCGCCGGTGAAACGCTTTTTCGTCTGAAGCCGGACACGAGCGGCGCGCTTGTTTACGGGCAGGCTTTGTTGAGCGCCAAACGTTATGCGCCCGCCGCGACGATTCTCGAACGCGCCGCCGCAGGCGATGACGCGCCCGCCGCGACGTTTTATCTTTTGGGCGTCGCTTATTCGCGCGCGAAAAATTATCCGAAGGCGATCACGACGCTTGAGCGTGCGGCGCAAAAAACTCCCGACGATGCGAACGTTTATCGTGAACTCGGTTACGACTACGAAATCTCGAAGCAGTACGCGAGAGCGCTCGCCGCATACCAGAAAGGCGCCGGACTCTTGCCGGATGATACGGACTTCAAAGCCTCAATCGAGCGCGTGCGCCCGTTCGCCAAATGAAACGAATGGTGTAAAAAGCCGGAACGCATCTTTGCCTTTTACTTGAAACGTTGCCGCGCAACGATGTAGCATCCACGAATGAAATCCTTCTTAACTTTTTCTTTTCGCGCGCGCCGGTTGCAATTACTCGCGGCGCTCTTGGCTTTCGTTGCCGTCGCAGGCTTTGCACAACTCGTTTCGGCTGCTCCTTGGAGCGAGCTTGAGCCTTTCAAATCGAGGCGCGCGGATGTCTTGCGCGTGCTCGGCCAGCCCGTTAAATCCGAACCCGGCGAAAACGCGGCGGCGCTTCAATTCAACGTCGCGGGCGGCACTGTAAACGTCGCATTCGTTGACGCAAAATTTGTCGAAGCGAAAAAGCTTTCGCCCGAACTCGTCGGCACAATCAAGGAAATCGTGCTGCGCCACGACCATTCTTCAATCACGCCGGAATCCCTAGACCTCGCGCATAAATCCGATTTCAAGCGCGAAGACATGCACACTGAAATGGGCGGCGCTGTTTTCCGCAATCTGAAAAGGGGACTCGTTTATACTTTCATCGGCGGACGGCTCAAGACGACTTACTACACGGCTTCAACGGATCAATTCGCGCGCGCGCAAAAAAAGAACGCAGGCAAGTGAAAAATTGCAAGTGAAAATTTAACTGCGAAGTTTTCCATAGGCTCGCCCTTGATGCTTTACCAAAGCTTACTGAAAAATGAATTAAACGAACGGCTCGGAGAGTTTGCGCGGTTCGAGCAAGCGTGGCGCGAAGACGTGAGCGATTACGCGCGCCGCCTGCGCCGTCTCGACGGGCGCACGGCTATTGAAGTTTGCGATGCCGTCAGCGATTACAAAGAGCCGGGCGCGCTGCCTTCTGAGGAACTGGATTTGCACGGCTCGATGATCGTGTCGTTTGCGGAGCATTGGCAGACGCACGAAGAAGCGCGCCGCTGGGCGATTGAAGTTTTGCAGAACCGGACGACGTTTGCCGCCGACGGCAGCCAGCTTTTGCCGGGAAGAGAAGTGTCGATTCCCGTCGCCGCCGTGCAGGTCGCGTGGTTCGAGAATCCGCACACGCGCGACGGCGGTTACGAAAAGGGCGCACGCTTTCATATCGTCTCGCCGAAGGAATTGCTGGAAGACTACGACGAGCGAAGCACTGCGGACACCATCGTCGGCTTGCGCCGCTTCATTCTTGAAACCGACGCGCTGTGCAAGTTTCTCGAAAAGAAAAAGGGTTGGCGCGAACGCGGCGAACGCACGCCCGTCGCCTTCTTCGACGGCTCGCTCTTGATCTCCTTCGGAATGCCGCGCACGCAGATTCAAAGCGGCTATGTCAATGCCGTCACGCGGCTCGTTAAATTATCGCGCGACACAAAAGTTCCCATCATAGGCTTTGTCGATCAAAGCTACGCGCGCGATCTCGTTGCGCTTCTTAATTTGCTTGACGGGCGAGCGAGAGACACGCGGCCTTCTTCGATTTACGATGCGCAGCTTTTGAGCGCACTTGTCGAAAGCGAGTCATCCACGCCGCTTGTGAATGCGTGGGGCGTGCGCAGTAGTTTCTGTTACTGCAAAAGAGAAAAATTGAGCGAAGCCTTCAGCGACGAAAACGGGCAGCCGCTCATCGGCTTTTCTTATTTGCAGACAACAGGCGATTCCGCTCCGGCGCGTCTGGACATCCCCGTGTGGATTTACGAAGCGGGTTTGTTGGATGATGTAATTGACACTGTGCGCGCCGAATGCGTGAGCGGACTCGGCTATCCTTACGCGATTGAAACGGCGGACGAAGCGGCTGTCATTACGGCGCGTGACCGCCAGCAATTCTTGCGCGCGATACAGGATTTCGCCGCCCGCGAGAAATTCGCCTTCCGCATCTCACGCAAAGCCGCGAGCAAAATGCGGCGTCGTTAGCGTTAAGCGCGTCTAACGAAACCGGAAGATTAGCCACAGAGTCACAGAGTCACAGAGATTAGGAAGGGTAGTAAGAAATTTTCTCCTTTATATGTTTCTCTTTCTATGTCTGATTTGCTCTGTGCCTCTGTGTCTCTGTGGCAAGTTCTCTTAGATGCTTTAAGGAAGCGCACAAAACAAAGCCTTCGCCGCCCTTTCTAAACTTTGATTGTCGCAAGCGAGGAATTAATGGACAGTCGCCGCACAAGCTCGCAAAATTCGCCAAACGTCGCGTCAATACTTAATTGTCCGGCGTGCGGCGCAAGTGTGCGACGTGTTGACGCAAGTTACTGCGCCGTTTGCGGAAGAGCTTTCGCCGACGCTGTAGATTATCTGCCCGCAGATGCTTTGCGCGCCTCGTATCACAAACAACATCGCCCGCCGCAATCGAAGGAAACCGCCATTGTCAGCAACGCGGCAAATAATAATCAAGTGCGCGCCAAACAAATTGCGAAAATCGCAGCGGCGCAACCCCTGCGAAACTCGAACAATGCTTCGCAGTTGGCGCTCGCCTTTGCGACTTACGCGCTGGTGCCGTACCTCGGAATTCTTTTTTGTCCGGGCGCGATTTTCACAGGCTGCGTCGGCCTCGTGCGCGTCCGTCATGCGCCGCATCTCAATGGTCGCCGCGCTTCCATGCAAGGCATCGTCGCTGGAATTCTAATCTTCTGCGCGCAACTATTTTTGTGGTGGATTCTCTACAAAGTACCGGAATGGGCGAAACCGTGAAAGCAGTATTCAGGAGTCAGAAGTCAGGAAACAGAATAAAAACATACAACAGCACGTTGGGCGAGAACGAACATTGCCTCTGGTCTTTTCTCCATTCTGACTTCTGACTCCTGTCTTCTGACTCCTGTCTTCTGACTTCTTGAATTTATGCCTACTAAAATTGCCAAGATCGTTGCGTCAAACTCGCACGTCGATTACGTCGGGCGGATTATTGACGCGCTCGATTCTGACGCGCCGCCGCAGAGTTCCGATTACGGTTTCGCGCAGTTTGTTTCGATGCCGCTCGAAGACGAAAGCGAAGTGATCGGCGTCATTTATGATTCGCAGCTCGCCAACCCTGATTATGCCAGTTTCGGCCCGCGCCTTTCGCCGCGCGCAGACCTCTCCGTGTTGACTCCTGATTACTTAAACGAGCAGGGCGTGCTCGTCGGCATTCTGCTGCTCGGCTGGCGCGACGTTGAAAAAAAGATTCATCAAACAGTGCCGCGCCGCGTCGTTCCCGCCAATCAGGATGTTTACCACGTCGATGAAAAAAACGTGCAAAGCTTTCACAGAGACGCGCGCGGGCGTGTGCAGTTGCATTACTATTCGCAGATCATCACGCACGCCGGTTCCTTCGCCGTCGCTTTGCTCGAAGCCATTCTCGAACAACTCGAACCCGCGTGCTCGGCGGAAGAAAAGCAACGCCTCTGCGTGCTCAAACAAACCTTGCAGTGGCAACGCACGGTGGGCGGAATGCGCATCTAAAATTTTTCAGTACGATATGCAAAAAGGGAGATGAAGGAATGAAGAATGCAGTAAAACTCATCGCTTTGTGCGCGCTCTTAACGCTTGCGGCGAACAGCCGCGCGCTCGCGCAGAGGCCTCGCACGGTCAGCGATCAAACGAGCGCATCCGCCACGTCTGCTGCCGCGACGAGACCTGCGCCACAGTCCGTTCGCGCCAAATACGAAGGCGGCGTTTTCGGCTACAACAAAAGGGTGGACGGCACGCTCACCTTCGACGACGCGAGCCGCCGCCTAGTCTTTCGCGACAAAGTTCAGAAGGAAATACTCTCCATTCCGTATGACTCTGTGGCCGGAGCTTTCGCCGACAATCAATCGAGAAGACCGGCTGCCGCCACCGTCGCCAGCAATATTCCCTTCTACGGATTTCCGGCGAGCTTCATCAGAAAAAAAGTCCGCTATCTGACGGTTCAATACAACGATGCGGACACGAAGGTAAACGGCGTCACGAGTTTTCGCTTGGACAACAAACAAATCCTAGCTTCCGTGCTCAATACGCTCGCCACGAAAGCCGGACTCACACAGCGCGGCGAAGTCTTCATCCGCAAAGAGCCTGCAAGCACGACGATGACCACCACTACAACAACAACGACGAGGGAGCCTGCGCCGACGCCAACACCAGTGCCGCTGCAGCCTTAATAAAGGCAACCGGCACAAACAACACGGCGCGTGCAGGCAAGTATCTCCCCTTGCCTGCACGCGCCGTTTCATTGTTCATTAAAAATAAACTTAAGCTCTACGCTTTCCGGTAAACCTCCGCGCCAGCCGCTGCAAACTCCGCCGCCTTTTCCTTCATTCCTGCGTCAAGCGCCGCTTGCTCGTCCAACTCCTTCTGCGCCGCATACTCGCGCACGTCCTGCGTGATCTTCATAGAGCAAAAATGCGGGCCGCACATCGAACAGAAGTGCGCGAGCTTTGCGCCCTCCTGCGGCAAGGTTTCGTCGTGGAATTCGCGCGCGACTTCGGGATCGAGCGAGAGATTGAATTGATCTTCCCAGCGAAACTCGAAACGCGATTTCGAGAGCGCGTTGTCTCTCGCCTGCGCGCCCGGATGTCCCTTCGCCAAATCTGCCGCGTGCGCCGCGATCTTGTAAGTAATAACGCCGTCCTTCACATCCTTTTTATTCGGCAAACCAAGATGCTCTTTCGGCGTCACATAGCAGAGCATCGCGCAGCCGAACCAGCCGATCATCGCCGCACCGATTCCCGAAGTAATATGGTCGTAGCCGGGCGCGATGTCCGTCGTCAGCGGCCCTAATGTATAGAACGGCGCTTCGTCGCATTCCTTCAATTGCTTGTCCATGTTTTCTTTGATGAGATGCATCGGCACATGTCCGGGGCCTTCGATCATCGTCTGGCAGTCCATTTCCCAAGCGATCTTGGTGAGTTCGCCGAGCGTTTCTAATTCGGCAAACTGCGCCGCGTCGTTCGCGTCCGCAATCGAGCCGGGACGCAGGCCGTCGCCGAGAGAAAACGAAACATCGTAGGCCGCCATGATCTCGCAGATTTCACGAAAGCACGTGTAGAGAAAACTTTCCTTGTGGTGCGACAAACACCACTTCGCCATGATCGAGCCGCCGCGCGAAACGATGCCCGTCGTGCGCTTCGCCGTGAGCGGTATGTAAGAAAGGCGCACGCCCGCGTGAATCGTAAAATAATCAACGCCTTGCTCGGCTTGTTCAATCAGCGTGTCGCGGTAAACTTCCCAAGTTAATTCTTCCGCCTTGCCACCGACTTTTTCGAGCGCTTGATAAATCGGCACTGTCCCAATCGGCACGGGCGAGTTGCGCAGAATCCACTCGCGCGTCGCGTGAATGTTTTTACCCGTAGACAAATCCATCACCGTATCCGCGCCCCAACGTGTCGCCCAACGCATCTTTTCGACTTCCTCTTCAATCGAAGAAGCGACCGCCGAGTTTCCGATGTTGGCGTTGATCTTCACCAGAAAATTGCGCCCGATAATCATCGGCTCGCTTTCCGGGTGATTGATGTTCGCAGGGATAATCGCGCGGCCTCTCGCCACTTCATCGCGCACGAATTCCGGCGTCACATAGGAAGGAACGGCTGCGCCGAAACTCTCGCCCGCGTGTTGATGTTGCAGGGAACTACGGTCATTGTCCGGCGCTGCTTCAAAAGCCGCTTCGCGTCCCAAGTTTTCGCGGATTGCGATGAACTCCATTTCGGGCGTGATGATTCCACGCCGTGCGTAATGCAACTGCGTCACGTTCTGTCCGGGCTTCGCACGAAGAGGCGCGCGGCGCAGGCCGGGAAATTCTTCGAGCCGCCCCTTGTTTTTATTGCGCGCGTATTCCTCCGCGCCCAACGTCAGATAACCGTTGTCCTGCGGCAAAACATCGCGCCCCGTGTATTCCTCAACATCGCCGCGCCCGACAATCCACTCGCGACGAAGCGCGGGCAATCCGTCGCGCACATCGCAGCGCACAGCCGTCGCATCGCCATCGCCCCACAACCCGCTCGCGTCATACACGCGCACGGGCGGATTCTCTTCCATCGTGCCGTCAAAATTCTTCGTCACATTCTGCGAGATTTCGCGGAACGGCACGCGCACGCCCGCTTGCTTTCCTTCAACATAAACCTTGCGCGAATTAGGAAGCTGAACCTCATCGCTCATCTTCTCGCGCGGCTCGCTTGTTTGATTTTGTATGCTCATAACTTTTCAAAACCTTCCGGCCAAATAAGCTCGGCCTGAAATGAAAAAACCGCTTCATCCGAAAGAATGAAACGGCCTCTCCGTTTGTCTCCCTTCGACGGTGCTAACCGCATCAGGTTCAAAGGGTCTCGCGTGTTTTGCGACTCTCAGCCTCGTTTTTGTAAACGACAGCTCCCCTGAAAACTTTTGATTGTCAGTTTACTACACTGAAGCGACGATACAGAAGGACAGATAATTGCCGTTACGATCTTAAGACTCCACATGTTTTCATCCAGCCCGTTGGTTGCACTCTTACTCTGGCGATAACAGTTCATTGACTTTTATTTGAACGTCGGGAAAGGCGACTAAGTTAAATGTTTCGGCAACGCTGTAAGTGCGCTTGGTGCGATAACCTTCTGTGCCCGGTTCGCGGTAATCTTCGAGTTCGCGCGCGCGTAAATTGAGGATCAGATACTGCTTGATTCCGGCGGCGGCATAAAAGCGGCTCTTAATCTTGCGGTCATGCTTCAATGTTGATAGAGATGCTTCAAGCAGCAGCAAACAATCTCCGGGCGTTGGGTGAGACTTGGAGTATTCATCCTTGCGTGGTTTGACGAGCGCAACGTCCGGCTCAGGTTCGGAGTAATCGTCGAAATGAACTGGTTCTTGCATTCGCACAACAGCTTTTTTGCCGACGTGTTTTTCAAAAGATTTTCCGGCACGCCGAACGCTTGCAGAGTGAAGCGGATTTTTCGGACTCAATTTGTAAATCCTTCCGGCAAGAAGTTCCGTTTGCCCGTCGTTGTCGAAAACTCCCGCCTCGCCCATGCGGTAATACTCGTCAACCGTAAAAAGACGCACTTCAGGCGAACGCTCTGATTCGAGCGCGAATTCATTGACCGCAGATTGTTCGAGAATTGTTGCCATAACGATTGTCTTGCGATTGAGTAAGGTTCGTTAGCCGCCGATAAAGCTCATCGTGCGCGCGGGCTGCGCGAAGTCTGGGTCGTTGATGAAGTGGCGCGGCTCTTTTTTCCACACGACGCTTGCGATGTAATCAATGATTTCGTGGCGCGTGGCGTTGCTTCTGAGAACGTCGCGCAAACTGTGTTCGACTGTCGAGAAAAGGCACGTTCGGATTTGCCCGTCGGCGGTCAGGCGTATGCGCGAGCACGCGCCGCAAAAAGGTTCCGTGACGGGCGCGATAATGCCGATCTCGCCGGGAGAATTATCAGCGAAGCGGTAGCGCGCGCTTGTTTCCGAGCCGCGTTTTGCTTCGAGCGGCGCAAGCGAAAAGCGTTCTTCGATGCGCGCCAGAATCTCGCGCCCCGGCACGACCATTTCCTTCGACCACTCGTGGCCGGAATCCAAAGGCATGAATTCGATAAAGCGCATTTGTATGTCATGCTCGCGCGCAAATTCCGCGAAGTCTGCGACTTCCGTTTCATTGTAGCCGCGCACGATGACGGCGTTGACTTTGATCGGCGCAAGCCCGGCTCGCTTTGCCGCGTCGATGCCTTCGAGCACTTTGTCTATCACGTCCACGCCGGTCATGCGCTTGAAAGTTTCCGGTTTCAAACTGTCGATGCTGATCGTGATGCGGTCAAGCCCCGCGTCTTTCAAGCCTTGCGCGCGTCCGGGCAAAAAATAACCGTTGGTTGTGAGCGCGAGATCGAGCAGGCGCGGCTTGAGTTTGGAGAGTTTAGTGATGATGGTTTCGATGTCGCGGCGCATCATCGGCTCGCCCCCCGTCAAGCGAATTTTTTCGATGCCGAGAGAGACGAAAATATCGCAGATGTATTCGATTTCTTCGTAGGAAAGCATTTGCTCTTTGGGAGCAATCGGCGGCTCGCCGTGCGGCAGGCAGTAGAAGCAGCGAAAGTTGCAGCGATCCGTCAGCGACACGCGCAGATCGCGTATCGCTCGTCCATAAGAATCTTTCAGCAATACATTCACGTCTTTCTACTTTCAATAACTAAAATTATTATTCCCAATCATACGACGGTTATTAGCACGTTCCAAGCCACTACATAAATGCCAGCATTAGTTGTAAGGGCATTATGCAAGATTTACTTTGATGAACGTTCCTTAATATTGATGGTAGTATCGAAAAGTAAAAAGGACATTTCAAAATGAGCAAAATTTGTATAGCAATACTTATAGTTTCTCTACTTTGCTTTGCTGCAAAAGGACAGGCTCTAAACCCAGCATTTCTAAATAGCACGGTAGTTATTTCATATAAACCCGACGCTTTCCATATATCATCTGGTTCTGGCTTTCTTGTTTTCAGAGAGATTAAGGACGGTCAAGGTCAGATTTTTTTAGTTACAAACAAGCATGTCCTTCCAAAAGAAGGTACTAAGGTGTCTGTTACGATTAGAGTTCTTACGCGAACTGGCGATAAATCTGAAGTCAAAGAACTTGGGATTCCGATTGTAGGAGATAACGGTAAATATTTATCCTCTGTTGCTGAACACTTAAATAAAGACGTTGACGTAGCGGCAGTCAACATTACAGAAGAAGTAGTCAGGAACAACGTTCAAGGGACATGGCTTCCTTACTCCTTGTTTGTAACAAAAGAAAAACTCAAGGCAGAAAGCATAGGCGTAGGAGATGAAATATTCCTTCTTGGGTATCCTAGTACAATTTACGATCCAAGAAATATATCTCCTATTTTGAGGACGGGAATTATTTCTACAGTGCCTGCAGACGGGTTTGCTTTCAATGAAAGATTTAAGAATGCTTATGATTTACCGGACAAAATTGATGGATTCCTTATTGATGCAAATGTATTTCCCGGCTCAAGTGGAAGTCTTGTTATTTTGAAACCCCAGTCAACTACGATAGGCGCACAAGGAGAAACAGTTGTTAGCGCGAACAAAAAAACTCCTTATGTACTCGGAATAGTATCAAAGTCAATTCCTATTGATGATACGGCCTTAAACTCTCGGCAGAGAATGGGTCTTGGAGTCGTTTACTCGGCAGATACTATAAAAGAAACAATTGAGCAATTTTACAAAACAAATAAAAATCAGCCTTGACACTCTAACTACTCTGTTTCGCAGGTTGGAGCAATGCCAGCGCGTTTCGTTGCAGGCCGGAGAGTTTGGCGCGCTTGATCGGGCTTTTGCGAAAGCGCGCGGCGTAAGTTTCGGGCGAGAGCGTCAGAAGCGCGTAGAGATTTGCCGAAACATTATCGGCGCGCGGCTCGAAGCGTTGTTCGGTGGTCGGCTGCTCAAAGCGATTCCAAGGGCATACGTCCTGACAAATGTCGCAGCCGTAGAGCCAGCCTTCGAGATTAGCGGCGACGTGTTCGGGCAATTCCGCGTCGCGCAGTTCGATGGTCGCGTAGGAAATGCACTTTGTTGAATCGACAACGCGCGGTTCGGTGATTGCGCCCGTCGGACAGGCTTCGAGGCAAAGCGTGCATGTTCCGCAGTGGTCTTCGACTTTTTCCGTGTCGTATTCCAAGTCGAGATTGAGCAACAGTTCGCCCAAGAAAATCCACGAGCCGTATTCGCGCGTGATGAGATTCGAGTGCTTGCCGATCCAGCCTATCCCTGCGCGCTCGGCCCACGCCTTGTCCATCATGGGTTGAATATCGACGCATGTTTTGCCTTCGGTTTGCGGCCATTCTTCTTTGATCCATAGGAGCAGCGCCTTTAGTTTTTCGCCCATGACATCATGGTAATCGTCGCCCCATGCGTAACGCGAGATTTTCCCGCACGCCGGATCATCGGAGTGTTCGTGCGCGGTGTAGTAATTGAGCGCGACGGCGACCACCGAGCGCGCCGCAGGAAACAACAGGCGCGGGTCTGCGCGCTTTTCCGGCTCGCGCGCCATCCATTGCATCTCGCCATGAAAGCCGCGCGCCAGCCAATTTTCCAAACGCCCGCGCTCGTTTGCGAGAGCTTCCGCGCGCACGATGCCGACCTTATTGAAGCCTAGCGAGCGCGCACGCTCCTTTATTTTTTGCGATAGATACGCCGGACTCGAATTGTCTTTCGATGAATTGCTCAAGAGAAAATATACCCGCTCGCTTTTGATTGCCCGCAAAGAATAGTAAGAATGCTTGTTGCACGCAATCGAGTTATTGACGAATCTTCTTGCCAAACAAACTTTGAGCCGTTAATCTCATCAAGGGTTGTGCCGGTGCGCTTTCTTCCTCCTCGCGCAGTCGGCTAAACTGGTTCGGCGTGTCCCCGCGCAGAACACAAAAATTAAATTTAATACCGAGCAGAAACCGCCAACGCCTTCTATTTCTCCATGAAAATTGAGCAGGATTTCACCACGCCGCCGCTGCCCGTTGACAGTGGGCTTGCCGCGCCCGCTGCCGCCACAATTGCAAACAAGCTTTCCGTCAAGGAAAAGGCCGGGCGGCTACTTTTCATAGGGCTTCCCGAAACGAGTTTGACAAAGCAGACGCGCGAGCTGCTCGAAGAAGTGCAGCCGGGCGGCATCGTGCTTTTCGGGCGCAACATCGAATCGGCTGCGCAAGTCGCGCTGCTCAACGCGCAGATACGCGATTCGGTGGGCGACAAAGGCATCTTTATCGGCGTCGATCAGGAAGGCGGCCTCGTTGACCGTTTTCGCAATATCTGCGAACCGATGCCGTCGGCCAAAGCCGTGCGCGAAGCCGGACGATCTGAATTAGCGCAAAAGTTCGGCGAGCTTTCGGCACGCGCGCTGCGGCTGCTCGGCTTCAATATCAACTTTGCGCCGGTGATCGATTTGTCGGGCGCGAATGAAGACAACGGCTTGCGCGGCAGAACCTTCGGCGCGTATCCGGCGGAAGTTTCAAGGCTCGCGGGCGCGTATCTCGACGGTTTGCAGCGCGGCGGTGTCGTCGGCTGCGGCAAGCATTTTCCGGGCTTGGGCGGATCGAGCGTAGATTCGCACAGGCGTTTGCCAGTCGTGACGCATTCCTGGGAAGAGATTTTCGAGCGCGATCTCGTGCCGTTCATGGATTTGCTGTTTCACCGTCCGGGCGAACATTTGCATTCCGTAATGGTCAGCCACGCGGCGTTTCCGGAGGTCTCCGAATTTTTGCAAATTTGGTTTCGCCGCACGCGCGATCTGCCGACCCTCGAAGCGATGCACCAACTGCCTGCGACCATCAGCGGCAACGTCGTGATGCGCTTGCTTCGTCAGGCGCTTAAATTCGACGGCCTCGTTATCACGGACGATATGGAAATGGGCGCGGTGGTGGAAACTCTTTCAGTCGCCGAAGCTTCCTTGCGCGCGGTGCAGGCAGGCTCGGATATGGTGCTCATCTGCGAGCGGGCGGCAAACTTCGTCGCCGCGCGCGATGCGATTACGGAAGCGATTGAAACAAACGAATTGACGATGAACGCCATTGATTGCTCGAACGAAAGAATCGAACGCACGCTCGGACTCGCGGGCGGCTATCAACCATTCGACCAACAAGAATTCGATGCGGTGTGCCGCGACATCGCCGAACTCAAACGCGCGCTCAAAGCCGCCGAGGACAACGAGGAATACTCGCCCGTCTTCGGCACGGCGGAAGGCGCAACGCGCCGCTCCTCGAATTTTTAATTTCCTTTCCCTGCTAAAACTTTCTGGAACTTTTTGCGCGCGCCGGGCGAATCACTTGTGTAAGCCCGAAATTAAGTGTGCGCCTCGTGACGTGAAAAACGGCGATGATGGTTCCCGAAAACATTTCAGACGATGACTTGCTGCGGTGCGCATTGGTCGGAGACGAAGCCGCGTTCGTCCTGCTTTACAAACGCAGGCAAGCGGGCATTTATCGTTACGCGCTGCACATGTGTGGCTCCCGTATAATCGCAGAGGATGTCACGCAGGAAGTCTTTATGGCGCTCATACGCGTTGAAAATTTGAACTACGATCCGTCGCGCGGCTCGCTCGCCGCGTATCTCTACGGCATCGCGCGCCATCATGTGCTGCGGTGTCTCGAACGAGATAAATCTTACGTGCCGCTCGCGGACGAGAGCGAAGAATCGGACATGCACGCCGCCGCCGCTGCTACAACTGCTGCCGTCACAGACGATACTGATTTGTTCGCCGACTTCGCGCGCAAGGAAATGATCGGGCAGTTGTACGCGGCGATTGCCACTTTGCCCGCGCATTACCGCGAAGCGCTGGTGCTCTGCGATTTGCACGAATTGAGTTACGCGGAGGCCGCCGCCGTTATCGATTGCGCCATCGGAACAGTTCGTTCGAGACTGCACCGCGCGCGCCTCTTGCTCATCGAGAAGCTGCGTCCGTCGCGCAACGCGAGCGTCGATATCTGCGGCGAAACAGAAGAAGTTTCGCGCATGGTTAATCCTGTGAGGTGTTTGGTATGAACTGCGGAAAATTTGAAACGGTTTTAATTGATCTGGCGCGCGCCGATGTGATGGACGCCGCCTTGCGCGCCGAAGCAGCGGCGCACGCGGAAAATTGCGCGCCGTGCGCCGCGCGGCTCGCAGATGAGCGCGCCTTGACGCAATGCTTGCGCGCGTTCGCGTCGGCAAGCGAAAACATCGAAGCGCCGCCGCAAATCGAAACTGCGCTTCGCGCCGCTTTTCAAAAACGCGCCGCTGACACGATCACAATTTCACACTCACCCGCGCCCGCTTCTACCGTCAGTTTTTTCAAGGCGAAAACCGCGCGCCGTAAATTTATGTGGGCCGCAATCGCGGCGATGCTTTTCGTGGCCTTCGGCTTAACCGCCGCAACGCTTTCTTTCCGAACGCAAACGTCGATGGAAACGGCAACAACGAATACGGAGAGTTCACGGCCTGTGTTTTCGATTATTCCGCCCGTCAGCCCGCCGGATAACGAGACGCCTTTGCGAAACATAATCCGTACCGGATCAACGGCTGCCGGACGGCAAACTTCGCTCGCGCCTGCGCCGAAAAATGCGGAGCGCTTAACCGCCGCCAACTATGTGAATAAGCCAAGCGCGCGCCGGATTAATCACAGCGGGCGCATGATTGACGATGCGCGTGCGGACATTAAAGACGCGGCGACGATGACGGGCGGCGAAGGCGAAATCGCCACAGACTTTCTGCCGCTCGTGGATGCCGATAGTTCTGCGGCGCAGGAGGGCGGGCAACTCGTGCGTGTTGAAATGCCGCGCACGGCGCTTGCCGCCTTCGGTTTGCCGATGAACGTAGAGCGCGCAGACGAACCCGTTAAGGCCGATGTCGTCGTCGGCGTGGACGGACTCGCCCGCGCCATTCGCTTTGTGCGCTGACACGAAACGCTTTTGTTCGGCGGCTGACAAAGCCTTTTATCAAGGGCGTTTCTTTTAACAAGGTAATTTACCGACGAAGGAGTTAGAAAAATGATTCAAGGTAATCCGGCAAAGTTTTTCGGCAGCGCATTGTTGACGCTTGCCATCGCCTGCGCCGTAAGCGCGCAGGAAAAACCGCAAACCACAGACGCGGCCAAACAAGTGAACGCGGCGAGGATCGAACGCAACATCGTGCTTCAAACCGGAGACGGCGGAGTTATTTCTTCGACACCGAACATCTCGCTCAATTCGGCGTTTGCTTTCGGGCAGGGCGGCACGTTCGATTTCGTTTCTACGGAAATGAGCTTGAGCGGCAAGGTGGTCAAAGGCGCGCCCTATTCGGCAACGGGCGTGACGGAGAGAACGCAAACGCTCGCCGACGGAAACCGCATCGTTAATAAATCTTCCAGCCAGTTTTACCGTGACGCGGAAGGCCGCACCAGACGCGAGCAAACAGGAAGTTTCATCAACAGCTTTATGGCAGCCAACTCCGCCGAAGCTCCGCGCACGATTTTCATCAACGATCCGGTCGCGGGCGTTAATTACATACTGAACGAAAAAGACCGCACGGCGCGTAAGCTTACGCCGATGAAATTCGATTTTCCAGACAGCAAAATGTTTGAGTCGTATTCCAAAATGAGCACTGACATGGCGCGAACCTTTTCAAATCTCAAAGGTTTTCCATCTTACCTGCCAGCTTATCCGCCGGAAGCTAAAGCCGCCGGAGTCGAAGGCTCCGTGCCCGTCAAAATAACCATTAACGATGCCGGGCAAGTCATTTCCGCAGTTGCCACAGACGGGCCGCCTCTTCTGCGTCAGGCTGCCGTCGATGCCGCCAAGAAATGGGTCTTCGATGCAAACACCCGCTTCAAGAACAATGAAACTATCATCACCTACACGTTCAAGCTCTCGAACGCCCAGACGCACGTTTTCTCGACGCCCTCGACACCTTATCAAGTAGTTATTTCGAGCGGCGATGCTGCCGCTGTTGCGCCACGAAAGAATTCGTCAAACACTAAAACCGAATCGCTCGGCAAGCAAATGATCGAAGGCGTCGAAGCCGAAGGCACGCGCACGACGACGACGATTCCGGCGGGCAAGATCGGCAACGAACGCGACATCGAAATCGTTTCCGAGCGCTGGTATTCAACCGAATTGCAAACCGTCGTGATGAGCAAGCAGGATGACCCGCGCACCGGCACAAACGTTTATCGTTTGACCAACATCACGCGCGACGAACCTGCGCGCACGCTTTTTGAAGTTCCCTCAGACTACACGATCAAGGCAAGTGAGCCGAACGCCGTTCGCTCGCTTCGCCTGAAAAAAGACGAATAGCAATTTCTTTTTTCCTTTACGAATAAGGGCGAAGCGGGAATATCGCTTCGCCCTTATTCTTTTGTATTACGCCTTCAATGTTCTTATCCCGTGCCGCGTTCAATTCTTTTCAAGACCACGCGCCCGGAATCCTTGCCGCGCATGTCGGACATTTCCCTTCGCTTGTTACCTTCATTCGCTTGATGATGTAGCCGTAGCGTTCGATAAGAAGTTCATCGCAAGACGGGCAGTAAGTATTTTCCCATCGCCCGACGCGTCCCGGTTGATTGCCCGCGTAAACGAAGCGCAAGCCCGCCTCGCGCCCGGTCTCACAAGCGCGAAGCAGTTGTTCCGCCGTCGTGTTGGCGTTCTTCGTCATGTTGTAGTCCTGATGAAACGCCGTGACGTGCCAAGGAATATCCGGCGAAACGCTTGCGATATAATCCGCCGCTCGTTTCAGTTCGTCATCCGAATCGTTGAAGCCGGGAACGATCAGTGTTACTACCTCCGTCCAGAAACCGCGCGCGTACACCATCTTGATCGTTTCCAGAATGTTGCCCACGACGCCGCCGAGTTGACGATAATTGCGGTCATCCATCGACTTCAAATCTATCTTGTAGCAATCCGTCCAAGGGCGCAGAAAATCCAAGACCTGCGGCGTCGCATTGCCGTTCGAGATGAACGCCGTTTTGAGTCCGGCTGGCTTCGCGCGCTTGAAAACTTCCACCGCCCACTCCGCAGTGATGAGCGGTTCGTTGTAACTCGATCCGACCATTTGCGCGCCGTGCGCGAGCGCCAGCGCAATTAATCTTTCAGCCGTCACAATTTTCGGCGCAACGCCCGCCGCGCCGTCGCGCAAGGCTTGCGATGTCAGCCAATTCTGGCAGTAACCGCAGTGCAAATCGCATCCGAGCATTCCGAAGGTGAGCGTGTCGGAGCCGGGAAGCGCGTGAAAAAAAGGTTTCTTTTCGGTTGGATCGCAGGCGAGCGCGGCGACGTAGTTGGCGGGAACGAGTAATCTGCCAGCTTCGTTAAAGCGCACTTTGCAGATGCCGCGCCTGCCGTCTTTGACGAGACAGCGATGCCCGCAGGCGTAGCAGCGCACGTCGTTTCCGGGCAGTCGCTCGATTAACTCTTCGGCGGCTTCAATTGTGTTTTCGTCTAAAATTTCGGCAAGCGAACTCGCCTGTGTGCTCATCGGCATGATCTTAAAATCTCCATCGGATAGCGGATTCCGGCGTAAGGTTTTGTGCTATTTTAGATGCTCATTTTGAAATTCCCTACTGCCTTGAAACCATTATGATCGTTGAAGAATTCGTCGTCACATTATTTCAGCAGAACGCGCGTATCGTCGGCTGCGAAAAAACGCGGCAGGCCATTTGTATCGACCCGGGCGGCGATGCCGGATTGATTGCCGCCGCACTCCAGCGCCATGAATTGAAATTGCAGGCGATTGCTTTGACGCACGCGCATGTAGACCATATCGGCGGCGTCGGTGAACTAAAAAAACTTTACCCGGAAGCGGAGATAATTTTGCACGCGGCGGACGAGGCTTTGTACACGGCGCTCGCGGAGCAGCCTGCTTGGTTGGGGATTCCGCGCGGGCAGTGGGCAGCGTTCGGATTGGAATATGACGCGCCGCCCGCGCTCGATAGATATTGGACGGATGGCGAGCGTTACACTGTCGGGCAATTAAATTTCGAGGTGCTTCATTGTCCGGGACACGCGCCCGGCCACGTCGTGCTTTTTGAAAAAAATGAGCGCGCGGTTTTCAGCGGAGATTGTTTGTTCAGCGGCTCGATAGGGAGAACGGATTTGCCGGGCGGATCGATGCGGGAATTGATGGATTCGATTTTGAAAAAAATCGTGCCGCTCGGCGACGACGTAAAGGTTTACAGCGGGCACGGCGAAACGACGACTATCGGGCGAGAGCGGCAATACAATCCGTTTCTCACGAATACAGATTGAACGACAAAGCGATGAACGGCGCGGCGATGAGAAGCGAAAAAGAAAGATGTAAAGCGAACAAGAAAAACGAATCGCAGGACGTTGAAAGCCTGTGCGTTGCGTTCGCTTCAACGGCTATTGTTCATCCGTTTTCTTTAGCCCTGTTTCCTTCACCTTCTCCCACTTTTCTTTCGCCTCGCCGCTCAAATCGCCCGGCAACGTTTCGACGGGAATCTTGTGCTCGTCGCAGAACATGCGCCATAGCATAAAGCGTGCATCGTACTGGCCTGTTTTGTCAGAGACGACGTTTGGAATATTCGTTCCCTGTGCTTCCGTTTTCTTTGATTCATCCTCGACCATTGTTCCTGCCTCTTTCTGATATTCAATTTATCAACAAACTCTCGCACACAGGTATACCACGAAGATTATACTTTTCCTCGAAGCCCGCGATTATGTTGGGATTAAACGCATCCCAGAAATTTAAGATGCGTTGATGGAGCCGAGCAGATATTTAGCTCCTGAAGGCTTGTTTGCGCCGTTCGATTTTTCAAGAGTGACGGCGAAGGCCTTAGCATCACGCGCCCCGACAGGAATCTGCCCGCGTAGCATGGCTCGCCCTTCCTGACCTGTGACGAAAACGCTGCCCGGAATCGGATGCCCTTTGACGATGAACCATAGTTGATAAGCTCGGCCTACGGCTGGCGGCGGCAGATCAGAGACAGTGACGGTAATGCTGCCCGCGCGCTCATCTAAAACCATGCGGGCATGTGCTTGCGGAGCCTTTCCCGTTCCAGAGAGTTGAACAATTCGCGCGGCTGTGACGGAAGCAGCGGATTCAGTAACAGGCAGTTTGGTAACAGGCGATTCAGCAACTTGCGGCTGATTGGCTGCGGGCGCGATAATTTTCCGCTGTTCGGTCTTTTTATCCTGCCGGTTATCGTTATCGTTTCGATTCGGCAAGTCCCGATTCGGCAAACGGTTAATCTGCGTCGGCGCTTCATTGTCGTCGTTCGGGAGCGGCGCGCTCTCTGCTGGCGTTTCATCGTTGCGCGGCAGCGATTGATTCGACTCCGCTTGCTTATCATCGTTACTTTTTTGACTTGAAAGGCGCGCTTGTTCCTGCTGCCTCGTGTTGTTGCGCTGCCAGAACACAACGAGCGAGACGATAAGCGCTCCAACAACAAGCGAAGCCGCGAGCGCGCCCGGCCACCAGGCGGATTTGCCGACAACAACCTTTTCAACGCCCGCGTTGTTTTCTCTTCGCAGCGGTAAGACTTTTCCTGTTTCTTTATTGCTGTGCGTCTCCGAATTCGCGTTAGTTGCGCTGTTTGTCGCGTGCGAAAAAGCGTCGGTTTCTTTGAGGCTGTCGAGAATTCTTGCGCGCAGAGTTTCCGGCGGCGCGACCTGATCGACGGAAAGAGCGAGCAAGGCCGCCGCGTCGTGCAACTCGACAAGTTCACGGCAGCACTCGTCGCACGCCGCGAGATGCTCATGCAGCAGCGCGGCTTCCGCTTCATCGAGCGAATGCAGCGCTTCGAGCGCGAGCAAATCTTTGTATTCTTCGTGAGTCATCAACTGCTTCGGCGAGAGCCTGTGACCGCCTTGTATAAAATCGCGCGCAATCGGGCTAATCCGGCGCGCGTGCGTGTCTTAACAGTGCCGAGCGGTTCGCCCGTGCGCGCGGCGATTTCCGATTGCGTGAGTCCCTCGAAATAAGCGAGCATGAGCGTGCGTCTTTGCTCTTCGGGAATCTCCGCGAGCGCTTGTTCGACCACCACCCGCTGCTCCGACGCAATAGCATCCGACACAGCACTCGGCGCGCTCGTAAATGCGCTTTCACGCGCCGCTTCTTCCGCCACGCGCCCGCGCGATTGAATGGCACGCAGGCGATCAATGGCGCGGCTGCGCGCAATCGTCACGAGCCACGTAAAGACGCGCCCGCGCGCTTCGTCAAAGTCTGCGGCGCGCTGCCAGACGCGCAGGAAAACTTCCTGTAAAACATCTTCGGCCTCTGCCCTGTCATGTAGTATACGGAGCAAGAGGCCAAAGAGGATTGAAGCATAGCGATCATAAAGAGCGGCGAGCGCTTGCTCGTCTCTCCTTGTAATCGCTTCCAGAAGCTGCGCGTCGGAAATCTGTGCTTGTTCAGGCGTCAATATGTTAAATGGTAATGCGATGCGATCCGCGCCTCAAGCATCGGAAAATCCTTTAAGCGACCGTGATTTCCTTCGACGCGTAAACATCCTGAACCGAGTTGAGCAGGCGTATGCCGTCAGGCATCGGGCGCTGAAAGGCTTTGCGTCCTGAAATAAGTCCCATGCCGCCGCCGCGTTTGTTAATGACGGCGGTGCGCACGGCGTCCGCGAAATCGTTTTCACCTTTGGATTCGCCGCCGCTGTTGATTAGCCCGCAGCGTCCCATATAACAATTCGCCACTTGATAACGCACCAGATCGATTGGATGATCGGTTGTCAGTTTATCGTAAATCAAGTTGCTCGTTTTGCCGTAGGGCGCGTCCTTCGACATGTTGAGTTGATTGTAGCCGCCGTTGCGCAGAGGCAATTTCTGCTTGATGATGTCGGCCTGAATCGTGCAGCCGAGATGATTCGCCTGTCCCGTCAAATCAGCCGCTTCGTGCATGTCGCCAGCCTTGGTTTTGAATTGCGGATTGCGCAGATAGCACCAGAGAATCGTCGCAAGCCCGAGTTCGTGCGCGTAGGCGAAGGCTTCCGCGACTTCGACGATTTGCCTTGCCGATTCCGCCGAGCCGAAATAAATCGTCGCGCCGACGGCGACCGCGCCCATATTCCGCGCTTCGTCAATCGTGCCGAACATAACCTGATCGAACTTGTTCGGATAAGTCAGTAGTTCGTTGTGATTGATTTTAACGATAAACGGAATCTTGTGCGCGTACTTGCGCGCGACTAGCCCCAGCACGCCGAACGTCGAAGCAACCGCGTTGCAGCCGCCTTCGACGGCAAGCCGGACAATGTTTTCGGGATCGAAATACTGCGGGTTCGGCGCAAACGACGCTCCCGCCGAATGCTCTATGCCCTGATCGACGGGCAGTATGGAAAGATAGCCCGTGCCTGCGAGCCTGCCGTGATCGAAAAGCGTTTGCATCGAGCGCAATATGGACGGCGTGCGATCCGATGCGAGCCACACGCGGTCAATGAAATCCGGCCCCGGCAATTGCAATTGATCTTTCGGAATCGCCTGCGCCGTATAACTTAAAAGCGACTGCGCCTCGTCTCCCAACAAATTTTCAATGCCCGCTTGAGAAGTCGTATCGGCACGTTGAAGTTCGGTAGCCATGTTGTTTTCGTCCTCCTGATTAAAATAAACAACGCATGAAATTGATTTTGAAACGAGGCTTGCGACAGGCCGCGAATTATAACATGAGGACGCGCCCTTAACTAAAAACGATTGCGGCCTTCCGGCAATCGCCGTCCACGATCTTTCATGCGAGTTAATTGTTCAATCAAAATTATAATTGACATCGCCCGCCTGAGGTATATAATCCACGCCGTTCGCCAAAAGTTTTCTCACACGCGTCACCTCAGAAACCGGGTCTCACGCCTGACCAGACTTTTCTCACACGTTCGATACACACTCAATCGAGCATGTCAGTTTGGCAAACAGCACCTTAAACACGGACGAATCTGGCGATTGCCTCTACCTCGAGAGATTGATCCATGCCTCTCTTCGGTTTATGCTCTCTCCACATTCCGCTGTCTCAACCCTTAACCTCTATCCTCTATAAGGAGACGCACAATGTTCAAACGTCTGGTGACAATCGTCACTCTTCTTGCAACTTCCACCATGTTTCTCAACGGGCTAACGCGCGCCAACGATCTCACGCCCCCCCCGCAACTTTAAGGCCGGATAAGAAAAAATCGTGCGCGCCATGTCAGGCCGCCGCGCAGGGCAGCACTCCGGCAGACCGCATTGACAGCCTTGCAACGCTTGGCCGCCGCACACAGTTGCTTCCCTTCAAGCCGCTTCAGCGTTCTGCCTTCGAGGGCGCAAACGTTAACATGGTCAGCACCGCAACCGGGCATCTCGCCTTCGCCGTTACCGATCTGGAAATCAACAGCGGCGCGATGCCGATTATGTTTCTACGCGCTTACACAAGCGACCGCCGCGAAGACACTGGACTCGGCACGGGCTGGTCATTCGTCTTCGACGACCGCATTACAATCAACAACAATTCGGCCACGCTCACAACCGGCACAGGCTCCGGCATCGCCTTTCGCCGCGACGGGCAAAGCCCGCATTTCGTGCTACAAGTTGACGAACCCGCTCCGCACCAATCCTTCGACATCACGGAGAAAGACACCATCATCGAACGCGCTTCCGGCTTTACGCGCACCTATAAGAAACTCGGCGCGACTTTCCGCCTCAGCCAGATTTCCGATCCGAACAACAACGCGATCACCATCAGCTTTGACGACCGCGCCAACATCACACAGATCACCAACGGCAGCGCCGTGCTCGCACTCGAATGGTCAAACGGCAAAACGGTGCGTCTGCTCGCCGTAACCGACAACACCAACCGTCGCGTCAGCTTCAAACAAGACGGCCAACGACTGCGCGAGGTCACGGATTCTGCGGGCGCACAGTGGGCTTACAATTACGACGGCAATCAACTTGCGCGCGCCGCCGATCCGCTTAACCGCACGATCTTGCAAGTTTGGTACGACCACGCCGGACGCGTCACCGAAGCGGGCGATGCGGCGGGTACATTTCTCTACGACTACGATTCAGCTTCAAACGCCGTCTCGCGCCGCACCATCGTCACAGACCAATTAGACGCCGAGACCATCTATGAGCATACGGAACGCGGTGCTGTGGCTTCAATCACCACCGACGAAGGCCAGACAGTGCGCTTTGAATATAACGCGGCCAATCGTCCTACGCGCATCGCAAATTCGCTCGGCGACGAAACGAAGTTCTCCTTCGACGCACAAAATCAACTGCTTCGCCAAACATCGAGCGACGGCACGGATAAGAGCTTCGCCTACGATGAAAAAAATCAAATCGCTTCGACTGTCGAGAACGGCGAGCGCACCGATTACACGCGTGACGAGCGAGGCAATATAATCGCCGCCAAGAGCAGTGATCCCGCAAAGAGCTATCGCGTTGAACTCGATGCGCGCGGCCAGACAACAACAATTTCATCCGAACGCGGACGCAAAGTTTCTTCAGAGCATGATGCGGCAGGCAACGAAACGGCCTTTACTTATTCTGATGCCGGGCGTTTTGACACCGAACGCGATGCAGCCGGAAACATTACCGCTCGCCGTCTTCCGTCTGGCGCATCCTATCACTACGAGTACGACGCTCATGGAAAGACTGTGAAGCAAAGCGACAATCGCGGCCACACTGTTTCGTTCGGGCGCGATGCGAGCGGTGCGGCAACAAAAGTCACGTTTGCGAACGGCGCGACGCTTCAGGCCACACGCGACGAGGCCGGGCGCATCGTGGCTCTCAACACATCGGCGGGTAAATCGCGCCACTTCGCTTATGACGCACGCGGCGCATTAACCGATTATACGGATGCGCGCGGCAAGCATAAGCACGCCGAATACGATCATCGCGGACGTGTGCGCTCGATCAGTGATAGTGACGGCAATCAGACCACGATATCCCGTGATGAGCGTGGGCGTGTGCAACACATCGCGGTCTTCAATCGAAACGGTTCACGCAACGACTACGACAAAAGCGGGCAACTCATGGCTTCCACGCAAGCGACGAACTCTGTCAGGATGGAGCACGCTCTTTATACTGTGGGCGCAACTACAGCTTGGGCTGCGCCTGCGATGCAGTTCGCCGGTGATTGCTTCTTCGGCGGCGACAGCTTCTTTGACCCTTTCTTCCCTCATGAGTCGTTGGCTGAAATAGGCTTCGGCTGCGATCCCTTTGGCGGAATATTCGACGGATTGGGCAGCATTCTTGATCCCTTTCTCGGCTTCAGCGAGTCGCGCGAGCTGTGTATCGCTCGTCATCATGGGATATGCACCAAAAACCTTTTAGCCTGCCTTACAGCTGCTGGCATTGGAGGTTTGACTTTCGGTGCCGGTTGCACTCTTACAACTTTGATACTCGGAGCGCCAATCTGCGAAATTATAGCTGACATTATTTTTCTAGCAGGAGGAGCCGGGTGTTTACTAAATGCTTCGGGATGTGTGGACGGCGAGGCTGATGGCTGTCCGCAATAATCAAAGTGTGGCGGGATGCGCGAAGTTTAGGGATATGGCAGCCAATGTATCCCTAAACTTCGCTATGCTTATCGACAATTGCTTACTAAGGAGTCAACAAATGAATGTGCCGGATGAACTTGGTAGCCGGATTGTTAGTTTGCTGAGACAAACGCTGGTAAGTATTTCTGTATCTCTTGTCGCCATTTGGATATACGTTAAATACATCTCTCCTACCGCCATGAATAGTATTGTCTACGATCTTCTTCCACTTGTCCTATGCTATTTGCTGGCCGTGCTTGTAATAGTGAATCTGATTTATTTCTCTGCTAAAATGAGGCAATCCCATCCTAGTTTGGCGCGCGGAGTGTCCTTCACTTTTACGGCAGTGACTTTTTGTTATTTGTTCTTCTTGCCGATGTTGCATGTATATTCTTTTGACATGGGGAGAGTTGTTTCTTACTTATTTGTTTCTTTGGCAGCAAGCTTCGCTCTTAATGTGGTAGCGCACTTCGCTTTCAGAAAAAGACCGACCTTGCCTTAAACGTGTGCGGCGAAGGAAGCGGATATGCTTGTCATTCTTAACATCGTTCTTCTTTTATTTCCGATCATTCCTTTGTGCCTGCTGCTGATGGCAGCATCCGACAATCGGCGGCGCACATGGTTGCTGAGTGTTGCTTTCTCCATCTTGATAGTTTTCATGTGGAGTTCATTGGTTGGGTGGATGGTGCGAGATGCAGAGAGCATGGATGTAAAGTTGAGTATGTTTGATGACCCGGGCGGTGGCGCTTTGCATTTCTTCTTTAGCAGCATGTGGCCTGTCAGCGTTTATATGCTGATGATTGCCGCCGCCGGATATTTCGCCAACCGAAATTCAATGCGGAGAATTAGCAGACGGTTACAGAACTCCGGTTGAATGAAGCCAAAGTCTTAACTGTTACGAATGCCGGAAAATCAGTAGGGAATTAAATACATGCCTCACAAAATAAAATTCGCGTGGAGTTTGCTGCTCGTCCTCTCGTTTAGCTTGCCTCTTGCGGCGCAGGAGAATGGAAAGCCGAAGCCGCCCGTGAGTGATAACACTTCACCCGTCGCATCTCGTGCCGATACAAAGAAAAGCGCGCCGCCAAAAGTTTTGACGCCGGAGCAGTTGAATGCGCTTGCGGTGCTCGATGGATTATTTGCTGCGGCGAAGCGTTTCGATGATGAAGCCGCGCGAATAAGAACACGCGCGCAAATCGCGGATGTGTTGTGGTCATACGACGAAGCACGCGCCCGCCGCGAATTGGAAGAATCATTTCGCGCGATAGAAAAAATGAAGCCCGCAACGAAGCTGCAGGCGGCGAACGAGCACTCAATGGCAATGGTCATGTCGGAGATGTTCGGCTTTTCGCCGCGCATACAACTACGCAGCGAAGTACTGCGGCTCATCGCGCGCCATGATGCGGCGCTGTCAGAACGTCTGGCGAAAACAATCGTGGAAGACGCGCCGGATGCGAAAGCGAAGGACTCGCCGTTCGGCAATCCGGGCGAGCGCTCGATGCTGTATTTGCAAATGGCGCTCTCGCTCTTGGAAACAAATCCGACGCGCGCCGCAGAGTTTGCGAAACTCAGTTTGCAGGGCAACGGCATTAATCTGCTTTTTCCGGGCGTGCTCTTCGGTCTTCGCGCGAAAGATCAAAAGCTCGGCGACAGCCTTTTCTCGAACGCGCTTGCCGCCGCGCAACGCGATCCCGCTCGTGCTCTATTGAACATCAGTATGCTCGCGCCTTACGTTTTCCCGGATTACGGCGGCGCAGCTTCGTCAATGCAGATGATAGGCACGCTCAATCCTCAATTCGATATGGCTTCGCTGCAGACTAATCCAGCGCTCGTCACCTCGTTTCTAAACTTCGCGTATGAAACGATTCTGCGACAGCCTGAAGCAAAGCCGAATCAGACGGAGACGACAACTGCCGCGACGAGCAGCAATGAGCAAGCGAACGTGCAGGATGAGCAAGCGAGCGAGCCTGATGAGCAAGCGGGCGTGCAATCCGCTATGGACACATATCAAACGACACTCGCTTACGCCGCAGGCCAGCAGTTGATGCCTTACTTTGAACGCTATGCGCCGGAAAAGGCCGTCGCTTTGCGCGCCTCGCTCGATAATCGTTTGAGCCGGATTCCAAGCGGCGCGACGCGCGACATGCTCGATAATTTGCAGCATCCGGCGACAATTCAGGAATTGACGGACAAGGCCGAAGACGCCAAGACGGACGCCGAAAAGGATGGGTACTACCAGCAAGCGGCGACGCTCGCAGCAGGCAAGGGAGATTACGAACAAGCGCTTTCGATCATTGATAAGCTGCGCAATGCGGAACTTCAGCCGCTGCTCGGTTCCGTGTTTCGTATGCAGGCGGCGGTGGCGGCCATCGGCAAAAAGGATTGGGACGCCGCTTATCGTTACGGCAGAGACATCAGTGATGTGGCGCAGCGCGGAGCCGTCTTTGCCATTCTCGCGCAGCGCCTTGTGGAGAAAAAAGAGATTGTCCGCGCTACGCAGATTTTAAGCGAAGCAGAGCTTTTAATCGGCAAGGCCGACAACGGAGCGGATAAAGCACGCGCGCTGCTGCTTATCGCAGGCGTCGCTGCACACCTAGATGCGCTGCGCGGATTTGAATCTTTGAAAACAGCCGTCGATGCGATTAACAACGCGGACGCACCCGCGCCGGAAGGAAATGGAGCGGCGGCAATGGTCGCATCCGTCAACAATATGTTAATGGGTATGCTCGGAGTCGTCGCGCTCGACTTTGAGCAGAGCGTGCCGCTTTTGGCGCGCAGCGATTTCAGCCGCACGCTCGGAATCGCGCAGATGATCCGCAAGAAGGAAACGTCCGTGACGGCGCAGCTTGCCGCCTGTCGCGGCGTATTAACAAAAGCGCCGGAAGAAAAACCGAAATCCGCGCCGCGCGCCGCGACAACCACAAAGCAAACGAGCACAAAACAGAATTGACCTTCGACGACTTAATTCGATTGCTTCGTAAATTGCCGGAATGCTTCGCGCAGCCGCAACGCAATGCTTCCGACGCCGATTGCGTAACGATGAAAATCGTAGCCGCCGACGAGTTGCACGCCGAGACCCGCAGAGGTCAGAAATATTTCATCTGCTTCCGATAGCTGTGCGAGGTCGCCGACGCTCTCGACAACCGGCACAGACAGTTCGGCAGCAAGGCGCAGCACGAGCGCGCGTGTTGTGCCGTCGAGCGCGCCGGTTGAAACGGGCGGCGTATGCACGACGCCGTCACGCGCCCAGAAAACATTGGCGAGCGTTGCAGAAACAATTTCGCCGCGCTCGTTGAGCATCAACGCTTCATCGAAATCACGCCCGCGCGCTTCCTCTTGCGCCAGCATGTGATCCAGATAATTAACGCTCTTAATGCCCGTCAAAGCCGACAGCGTGTTGACGCGATACGGCGAAACGGTGATCGCAAAATCGTCTTCGCTTTTCGGCGCGCGCCGCTCGCCCGTCACCACAAGCAAGACTGTTTCATTTTTAGATTTGTTCTCGCTCGCTGTGCTCGTTTGCCAGATGCCATGCAAAGAGTCGCCGAGCAACGTCACACGCGCGCGCCCATCGGAAACCTTATTGACTTCGATCAATTCCGCGAGCGCCTTGCCGGTTGAGGTTTCATCGAAACTGCCGCGCGCAATTCCTAAGTGGTCTGCGTGCCGCGCGAGTCGCGCCCAATGCTCCGGCCAGAGAAACGGGCGGCCTTCATAAATGGCTAGCGTCGTAAACACTCCGCGCCCGTAAAGCATCGCGCCGAAATGCGGTGCCATGCGCGCCCGTGCCGCATTTACCACGCGATTATTCAAGTAAATAAACGGATGCACTTTTGCCCGGAGCCTTTCAATTCATCAGGAAATATTTGTAGGGGCAGCGGCTTGTCCCTGCCAGTGTTTTATATGAACAAGCGGGCATGGAGCGAGCCTCTGCCCTACGGTTTTGAAATCATTTCAGCATCGAGCGCGTTGAGCAATGCCCGCGCTTTTGTGAGCGATTCTTCATACTCTACTTCTGCCTCGCTATCGGCGACGATGCCGCCGCCGACGTTGAAGCGCGCCGCTCCATCGCGCACGGTCATCGTGCGAATCGCCACGCTTAAATCCAGCGTGCCGTCGAACGAAAAATAACCGATTGCGCCCATCGAGAGCTTGCGCGCCCTCATCTCCGTTTCGTCTATGATCTGCATCGCGCGAATCTTCGGCGCGCCCGTGATCGAACCGCACGGAAAGGCCGCGCGCATCAGATCGCCCGCCGTTACTTCCCCGCGCAAATTCCCTTTGACTTTCGAGACGAGATGAAAAAGCGTCGGGTGTTCTTCGAGCGCGCACAATTGTGTCACTTCAATCGAGCCATACTCGCACACGCGTCCCAGATCGTTGCGCAGCAAATCGACGATCATCACATTCTCCGCGCGGTCTTTCTCGCTCGTCAAAAGCTCGCGGCGCAAACGCTCATCATCTTCTTCAGTCACGCCGCGCGATCTCGTTCCCTTGATCGGCCATGCTTCGACGCGGCGCTTGTTTGCATCGCGCCTGACGCGCATAAAACGTTCCGGCGAAATACTAATGCACGCGTCCGATGCGCGGCGAACAAAGGCGGAGAATGCCGAAGGATGATCCCGCCGCAGTCGCAGAAAAACGTGTTCGGGCGTGAAGCGGATATCCGTGAGCGGGACAGTGAATTGCTGCGTGAGGTTCGCCTGATAAATGTCGCCCGCCGCGATGTGCTCTTTGATTCGCCAGACGGCTTCGATATAAGCGGCGCGCGTAAAATTTGAAGTTGCCACATGAGAGGCGTCGGCGTGAGATGCGGAACAAGAAGCGGCGGAATGAAAATCGAAATGAGAAGCGTCCGAAGATGATTTTTCATCCGTCGCACGCGCCGCGCTTTGCCGGGAATTACGAAGCCGGATTGCGTTTGCCGCTTCGCAGACGATTTCGCAAGTTTCCTTTAATCTTCGCGCGCCGCCGATGGTCGCGGCGTAAGTTTTAGCGCGCGCGTAATCGTGAACGACGAGGGAATCGTAAAAGCAAAGCGTCGCATCCGGTTCGTCAGCATCGTTAATCGGCGCGCCGTGCGATGTCGGGCGTGTCTTTCGTGAAAGGTTTATGCGGCTGGCGTAATCGTAAGCAAAGGTGGCGATGCAGGCCCCGCCGCCGAAGGGCAAATGCAAGGAGTTGGCAGAATGCTGCGGTTGATGAAATCGGCGCAGGCGCTCATCAAGTAGATCAAGCGCGGCTTCGGGCTGAACTTCCGTCCTCTGGCTGCCGCGATGCGTGATACACATCGTTTCGCCGCGCGCTTCGACGATTTCAAAGGGATTGAATCCGGCGATAAGAAAGCGCCCGCCCGCCCATCCTTCGCGCAGCGTGCCGTTGCTGCCGCCGCCGCTATCTAAAATGCTCAAGCGATGAGCGTCGGGAAGCGCGAATAATGCTTGCAGGAGTTCGTCGGCGGTAAGTTCGAGTTCGCGCGAAAGCGGCGCGGCAATGGTAACAGTCGTCGTTGCCGTCAATCGGTTTGCTTTTGTCGCGCGTGCAGTGCTCATTCATATTTCGAGGCGAGGGGAAAAACAGTTTGAAGCGGTGTCGCTTAATTGCAGCGAGTGTGAACGAAGCACTTCGAGCATCTGCCGCTTATTCGGCTTCGGCAGCCAGAACTTCGCGCTGCAGCTTTGAAGCAAGCGATGTGCGCCAAGCCGTTTCGAGTTCGCCGACATTCGCGCGCAAGACTTCCGCGCCGTTCGCTGCAATGCGCAAATAATCAGCGTTGGTGCGCCCCAAAATTGTGAGCGGGCAATTCTCCTGCGACGCGATTTCCCTTACCGCTGCAAGCGCATCTGCGCCGAAGCTAACGACGATGCGCGACGGAGATTCGCCGAAAAGATGCGCTGCGATGGAAAGCGCGCCGGATTGTTCGCCGTGTAATTCACCGCATAATTCGCCGTACAGTTCAATGTCTGCGCCGATGCTCTCCCGATTGAGCGACGAAAAGCAGCACTCGCTGATTGCCACTGCAAGGCCGCCGTCAGAACAATCATGCGCCGAGCAGATCAGTCCCGCTTCTGTCGCGCGCAAACACGCTTGCTGAACGCTTTTCTCGCGCAACAGATCGAGCACAGGAACACTTGCGCCCGCTTCAATCATTTCGTCAATCGTGCGTTCTTCGATTATCGCGGCGTATTCGCTGACGGAAAGATCGTCGTTCGTCGTGCCGAGCAAAGCGATCAAGTCGCCGGAAGTTTTGAAGCCGTGTTGGATGATGCGCCGCACGTCTTCGACGAGTCCGACCATGCCGATGACGGGCGTCGGCAAAATGCCGCGTCCATCCGTTTCGTTATAAAAGGAAACGTTGCCGGAGATGACGGGCGTTTCGAGCGCGCGGCAGGCTTCACCGATGCCTTCGATGGTTTCGGCAAACGACCACATTACTTCGGGGCGTTCCGGCGAAGCGAAGTTCAAACAGTTCGTGATCGCAAGCGGGCGCGCGCCGACGCAAACGACGTTGCGCGCGGCTTCGGCAACGATGAGCTTTGCGCCCTCGCGCGGATTGACGGCGCAGAAACGGCCATTGCCGTCGAGACACATGGCGAGCGCGCGGCGCGTTTCCTTGATACGCACAACGGCGGCGTCCGCGCCCGGCAACACAGCCGTATTCGTTCGCACCATGTGATCGTATTGACGATAAACCCACTCCTTCGATGCGATGTTCGGCGAAGCAAGAAGGCGCAGCAAAGAGTTCGCATAATTTTCCGTTGACTGAGGTTCAGAACCGTTAATCCTAAGCCGTGAATCTATGTGATGATTCTCTTCTGACTCCTGACTTCTGACTCCTGACTTCTGACTCCTGTTTGAGACGGGCGCGCGCATCAATCGTTCATACTTCGGCGCTTCATCCGTCAACGCGCGGACGGGAATATCCGCGACGAGTTCATCGTTGTGAAGCACGCGCATGTGTCCGCCTTCTGTGACGCGCCCGATCACGACGGCGTCCAAATCCCACTTGCGAAAAATGTCAACGACCTGCCGCTCCTGTCCCTTGTGCGCGACGATCAACATGCGTTCCTGCGATTCCGAAAGCAGCATTTCGTAGGCCGTCATGTTTTGTTCGCGCTGCGGCACGAGCGTTAAATCTATCTCGATGCCGTTTCCGGCGCGCGCCGCCATCTCGCACGAAGACGACGTTAAGCCCGCCGCGCCCATGTCCTGTATGCCCGCAATCGCGCCGCTACGCATTGCTTCGAGGCAGGCTTCGAGAAGTAGCTTTTCGAGAAACGGATCGCCGACTTGAACCGTCGGGCGCTTCTCCAGAGCTTCGTCATCGAATTCTGCGGAAGCCATCGTCGCGCCGTGAATGCCGTCGCGCCCCGTTTTCGCGCCGACGTACAAAATCGGATTGCCTAAGCCCGTTGCTTTGCCGAAAAAGATTGCGTCGCGTCGCACGAGGCCGAGCGCAAATGCGTTGACAAGCGGGTTCAAAGCATACGCATCATCGAACATCACTTCGCCGCCGACGGTTGCGACGCCGAACGCGTTGCCGTAGTGCGCGATGCCTGCGACGACGCCCGCCATGAGCCTTTGATTGCGCCGCCCGTGTTGTTTGTCGTCGAGTGAACCGAAGCGTATCGAGTTCATCGCGGCGACGGGGCGCGCGCCCATCGTGAAGATGTCGCGCAGGATGCCGCCGACGCCCGTCGCTGCGCCCTGAAACGGCTCGATGAATGAAGGATGATTATGCGATTCGACTTTGAAGGCCGCGCACCAGCCATCGCCGACATCGACGACGCCCGCGTTTTCCCCGGGCGGCACGATCACGCGCGCGCCCGTCGTCGGCAATTTTTTGAGATGCACGCGCGAGGATTTGTAAGAGCAATGCTCCGACCACATCACGGAGAAAATGCCTAGCTCCGTGAACGACGGCGCGCGCCCCAAAAGTTCTTCGATGCGCGCGAACTCTTCCGTCGTGAGGTGATGCGCCGCGATGATTTCGGGAGTGATGCTTTGAATGTTCATTAAAAGCTTTCAATATCGTGTAGCGAAGGCGAAAGCAATAAGCGGTTATTTAGAACAACTGCAACGACTCAAATCAATGTTCGTCGTAACACCACCACATGGATGCGTCAATTGCTTTGCGAAGCTCTTGCGGTTGAATGCGTCCCATATGCTTGTAAAAGATTTTGCCGTCGCTGCCGAAAAGAAACGTCGCCGGTAGCGCGCCGCTCCATGCCGGATCAACAGCATTCATTGCTGCCTCCTGATCTGTAACATTCAAAAGGTAGGCGGGCATCGTCGCACGCATTTGTTGGAGAAACTGCGGCACACCTTTGTTGATTTCCGATACATCGTCGAGTGAGACAACAATGAAGTCGAGTCCTTGTTTAGAAAACTCCCGGTTAATGCGCACAAGGTCTGGAAATTCTTCGCGGCATGGCTCGCACCACGTCGCCCAGAAATTGACGAGCAGCGGGCGTCCGGTTCGCGTCTGTGATTCATTATGCGCTAAAAGCTTCTTGAGTCCGGCAAGGTCTATCTCGCGCACTGCGACGGGCTTTGCCTGCGCTGTCTTCGGAGAAACTTTGCGTGCGCGGGATGAGCGGCGTTGTTGATGCGGCAATGTGGCGGCGGCGCGTGTCGCAAAGACGTGTGCCGCCACTGCGCCGCAACAACAAAGGAAAAGAAGCGCGAGAAGGATTGTGCGTTTCATGCGAGTTTAAGAAGCGCGCTTGATCGAGCAGCCGAAGGCTTTGGCTTCCGCTTTGGTAATCGCTTGACCGGCAAGCTTCGCCTCAATCGCGTCGCGCAACTCGCTCGCACTGATGCTGGCGGCATTGCGCGAATTGTCTATGCGCCCGTGATACACGAGCTTGCTGTTGGCGTCTATAAAAAAGGCTTCGGGCGTGACCTGCGCGCCTAGCTTGTCGGCGATTTTGTTGCCTGCGTCCTTCAAAATCGGGAACGTCAGATTCTTTTCCGCCGCGTGCCTTTTAATGTCCGCGATTGATTCCGTTTGATTGGCATTGATGCCGACGACGCTGATGCCGCGCGCCTTGTAATCTGCGGCGAGCTTTTCCATGCGCTCGTTATAGGCATTGGAAACAGGACAATTGACCGACACGAAAATCAGCACAGTGCCGTTTGCGCCCTTCAATGAATCGAACGAACGCCGCGTGCCGTTTGCGTCCGGCAACTCGAAGTTAGCGATGCTCGTTGCCGCAATCGCCTTTTCCGTTTGCGCGATGGCCTTCGCCCCATTCGCGTTGATTGCGGCAAGGCACGGCAGCGCGAAAGCCACGGCGATGAGAATTAGAAAAACACGTTTCTTCATTTCGGAAATTTACGCTCCTTGCTGGTCGTTTTCGATTGCGCCGAGATTAGCAGGATAAATAATGCTTGGCAAACTTCGCAAAGTTGCCGTTAAGACTTTAATGCCCCGTGTCTTCCGCATCTGCCTCGACCACCCTCGCCGTCCTAAAAGCCCGCCGATTTCGAGAAGTACCAATGTACCGTCACGGCTCTTGAACAAAGTAATATTTGTATCCGCCGAAAGTGACAAACTTCAGATGCCGCACGCCCCAAGAAATTGTATCTTGCCATCCTCGATGCTTGAGTGTTGCCCGACATCGTTCCGCTTTACAGCACAACCGCACGATTTTCAAAAGCTTATACCGAATGGCTTTGCCCGAAAAGGGCAGTAATGACACAACATATCGGGCAAGGAGAGGTTCTGCCCGATATGTCTATGTTGGATTAGCAGGGAAATTTGGCGGGCTTTGGGAGAAGTGTGTTCAGGGTTTCGTATGTAAAACCTACCGCGGCTTAGTGCCGACAGTAATTCGCACTTCATTTTCTGATAGAGCAAGGTCTGTCTTTCTTTGCACAGAGAGTCCAATAGTCTCAAACGCCTGCCGTACAACAATAGCGAGGGGGTTATCGTCGCTTCGGGCGTCCACTATTAAACCGTCGGGCAGCCTACCGCCGCCAATCTGGAAGAAGTCGTTAAAGTTCACTTGCCATCCAGCATCCCTAAACACAGTAGCAATCTCTTCAGCGAATATTAGTGTTTCGGGGATGCCTGTTAACCCCCAAACACCTGCCCCGCCCTTCGGGTTTGCTTTTAGTATCTTGAGGAGTTCTTTTCGCTGTTCTGCTGTCAATGTACGTGGGCTTACTTGCTTTAATAATTGCAGATACTTTACGTTTGCGTCTGCCGCTTCTTTTTCCAAGTTTGCGGTTCGACCTTGCTGTGCTGATAACTCTGTTTGTACTCGCTGTTGTTCTGCTAGAGCATCTGATGCTGCTTTTTGTAAACCAGCGACTTTCCCGCTCTCTGAGTTTAGGTCGTTTCGTAGTGTTAAGTTGTCGTGTTCTAGCTTTTGCGCTCGTTCATTCGCTTTACCCGCGCCATCGTTTGCTTCTCCAGCTCGCTCGTTAGCTTGCGCGGCACTACTTCTGGCTTCTGCGATTCGCGCATCCGCGTCTCTCTTTACGGCATCTTGGTATCTATTTCCAGCCCGATACAAAAGCACAGTACCCACTAGCGTTAATAAGAGCAAAGAGACGTACGCAACAAATAGATACGTCTGCTGTGTCGCCGCTCTTTCTATATCCGGCGAACTGGATTGGATTGTTGACATTGCAATCACCGTGTTCACTATCGGTGCGATTCTAATTGCCATCGCCGCGATAATTGAGGCGTTTAGAAGATTGAAAACCATAAGAGAACAAGAAAAGGGCAAGCGAGAAAAAGAGCCAAAGTAAGACTATCCATTCCAGAACGTCGGTTCTATTCCGAGTTCATAGATAGATTGGATAAGGCAGCAAAGATTATGGCATAGCACTTTACAAAGCAGTTCGTTTATTTGCGCCGCGTCACTCTTACTACGCAAGCGTTCGCCAAACTTAGCCTTAATCATCGAAAAGGTTGTTTCCACATTACTGCGCTTATGGTAGCTCTGATTAAACCGTTCTTCGTTGTACTTGAACAGATGATAATCTAGGCGAGAAGTTCGAGGGTTGGAGATGAACAATAGTCTGATTTTGGCACAGAAGATTCTCGACATGCTAGACGAAACGGGAGTTTCCGGCATGGAGCAATGGGACGCGCTTAATATAGCAACGCGCCTAGTGGATATACATAAACCGCCGAAGGAAGATTCTACTTCTTTTCAACAGGCTGATTCTGATTCTTGGCCAACTGAACTAGGGTCGCCTTGATCTCGTTTATATCGCGCAATAAAGCATTGAGTGTTCTTTCTAATGCTTCAATCTTCTTATTCGTTTCAGCGAATTTACGGTTTACAGCAATCGTGTTTGTTTGTTCGTTTCGTGATGGTAAGGGCATGACAAACTCCAAAACTAGAAATAAAAAGCGACCAGAGAATACCATAGACTTATCGGGCAAGCCGCCTACTTTTCGGGCAAAACGGACATTTCGGGCAAAGCCAAGATGCTTGTATAAAAGCGGCATCAATCCGTGCTGCTCTGCTAACTGTAAAACCCGCTTCCAATTCAAATTGCTTTCGAGCAGCGCTTCGATGCGCGCGGCATTCTTCGCGTCCATTCTGGTGCGCCCCGCGCAGAGTAGAATCTCGCTTTCGGGACAATCTTCGATGAACGATTGTTTGAATGTGGTCGGGTTATTCATAGCAGGGTGATTAAAGCGAGCCTGATGCGACGCGGGGCTTCTTCGGATGAGTTCAATTCCCGGAAGCTTTTCGCAGCGTGAAGACCCAGAGCATACGGGCGGCTTCAGCATCGAAAACATGTCGGCCTTCCGTGACGTTCCAGAAGCCCGTGTGCTGCCAGCGCCCGACGGCGAGCTTATTGAAAAGCGGCACGGCATGGCGCGTTTCGATGGCGGCGAGCAGCGCACGATTGCCGGGCGTCAAAGCTTGATCTCCGCGACGGCCATCGCCCGTGTAATAAATTTCATCGCCCGCAGAATTCGCCTCATCCGGGTAGCATGGATTGATGCGCCCGAAGTCCGTCAACAATGAGATGAGCCGCCCGTTGCGCTGATAGACGCCGTTGCGTATGCGATGCGTTTTGTTTACTTCCGCCCACGAAAGAATTTCATTCAACGATGAATCCGGCACGCTCATGCGCGGGCGGCGAGGGTTGCGGCGAGTGAACTGAAGATAGCGCGCCCGTCTGATGAGCCGAGCAAGTCTTCGCAGGCGCGTTCCGGGTGCGGCATCAGTCCCATGACGTTGCGCGCTTCGTTGCAGATGCCCGCGATGGAGTGGCGCGAGCCGTTCGGGTTGGCTTCATCGCTCGCGTTTCCGTGTGCGTCCGCGTAGCGAAAAACGATGCGGTCTTCGCTCGTGAGTTGCTGAAAGGTCGCGTCGTCGCAAACGTAATTGCCTTCGGCGTGCGCGATGGGCAAACGCAAAACCGCGCCCGTCGTTAATTTATTCGTAAAGGGCGTGGCGGCAGTTTCAACCAGAACGTGCGTGTGTTCGCAAATGAAATGCAGATCGCGGTTGCGAAGCAGCGCGCCGGGCAAGAGTCCCGCTTCGCAGAGAATTTGAAAGCCGTTGCAGATGCCCAAGACGTAACCGCCGCCCGCCGCGAAGTCTTTGATCGAATTCATCACGGGCGAAAAACTCGCCAGCGCTCCGGCGCGCAAATAATCGCCGTAGGAAAAGCCGCCCGGCACAATCACTGCATCGAACGCGCTCAAATCCGTGTCGCGGTGCCAGACGAAATCAACCGGCTGCCCGACGTGCTTCGAGACGACGTGATACGCATCGTGATCGCAATTAGAGCCGGGAAAAACAACAACGCCGAACTTCATATTTCAATCCTTAAAATCAAGCTTCAATCTCGACGCGGTAATCTTCGATGACGGGATTCGCCAAGACTTCGCGTGCCATGCGCTCGATGGCTGCACGCGCGTTTGTTTCATCGAGCGCTTCGTCCAAAGCAATCTCGAAATACTTGCCCTGCCGCACGTCCGCGATGCGCTCGTAGCCCAACGATTCGACGGCATGTTGAATGGCCTTGCCCTGCGGATCGAGCACGCCTTGTTTTAAGGTGACGTAAACTTTAGCTTTCACTATAAAATCGCTCCTTCAAAGGACTCTGCCAAAAAAGTTGCGCGCCGCACAATGGTTAGCATAGAATCCGAGTTCCCTCGATATTTATGTTGCCGAACGCGACTTTAACAGTTGCGTTCTACTCCTCGCAAACACTGTTTCCGTTTCAATAATCGCACGCGACGGCAAGTGTCATTATGTCTCGCCGCGCGAATCCGCGAATGTTGACGATGCACCTTTGGCTAATAGGAGAAAAACACCAATGCAAAACCCCCCGCCCGATCAACAGCAAAATTACAACTACGGTAATTCCTACGGCACGCCGCCGCCGAACGCTCCATTATCAATGCCATCTGGAAGCGACGCGAAAGGCAAAACGAGCACAGGCCTCGATGCCAACATCGCGGCGCTGCTGGCTTATGTGCTGACATGGGTGACAGGGCTGGTCTTTTTCCTGATCGAAAAGGAAAACCGCTTTGTTCGTTTCCATGCGATGCAGGCGATTCTTCTCGGAGCCTCCGTCACGGCGCTCTACATCGCGCTAACGATTGTCACGACGATTATCGGCTTTATCTCCGGCATTCTGGCGGCGTTGGTCGGCTTAGTCGGGTTACTGATCCCGCTGCTCTTTCTGATCGGCTGGATACTTTGCATGGTCAAAGCCTATCAGGGCGAGACATTCAAATTGCCTGTCATCGGTGACATTGCCGCAAACATCGTCAACAAATAACGTAAGCAATCAATAAGGGTTCAGCGTCCGAAGCGATGCGTTCTGCGTAGAATTACTGCGGCGCATCGCTGAAGACGCGCGCGAAAATTGCATCGACATTTCGCAGGTATGTGTCCGGCGCAAACACCGCTTCGATTTGCGCGTGTGAAAGACGCGATGCTATTTCTTTGTCCTCACCCACGAGTTTTTGAAAATCAATGCCTTCGTTCCACACGCGCATGGCGTTGCGCTGCACCCATTCGTAAGCGACTTCGCGCGATGCGCCCGCGCGTGTCAGCGCGAGCAATAATTGACCGCTGAAGACGAGGCCGTTGGTCGCTCCCAAATTCTGCAACATGCGTTCGGGATACACGACTAGATTATCAATCAAAGACGCCATCTTGTGCAGCATGTAATCGAGCGCGATGGAAGCGTCGGGCAAGATGATGCGCTCGGCTGACGAATGCGAGATGTCTCGTTCATGCCAGAGCGCGACGGACTCGAGTCCCGCCAAGCTGTAGCCGCGCACGACACGCGCCATGCCGCAGATGCGTTCCGACAAAATAGGATTGCGCTTGTGCGGCATCGCCGACGAGCCTTTCTGACCGGCGCGGAAACGCTCCTCCGCCTCGCGCACTTCCGTGCGTTGCCAGTGCCTGATTTGCAAGGCGAATTTTTCGAGCGACGAAGCGACGATGGCGAGCGTCGTTAAATATTCGGCGTGTACGTCGCGTTGAATAATTTGCGTCGAAACAAGCGCGGGCTTGAGTCCCAAACGAGCGCAAACCTTTTCTTCAACGATTGGGTCGAGATGCGCGAATGCGCCGACTGCGCCGCTGATTTTTCCGTAAGCGACGGTTTCCATTGCCTGCATAAGCCGACGGCGATTGCGGCGCATTTCGTCGTACCACAAAGCGAACGTCAAACCGAAGGATGTCGGCTCGGCATGAACGCCGTGCGTGCGTCCGATTTGCAGCGTCGCTTTGAACTCGAATGCGCGCCGCCGCAAAACAATTTGCAGCGCGTCGATTTTCCGCAACAGCAATTCGCACGCGTCGCGCAAACTCAAGGCGAGCGCCGTGTCCACGACATCCGAAGACGTAAGGCCATAATGAACGAAACGCGATGCGTCGCCGATTGATTCCGCAAGCGCGGTGGTAAACGCGATTACGTCGTGGTCTGTCGTTTTCTCGATTTCGTTGATGCGCTCGATTGTGAAATGCGCGCGCGTCTTGATCTGCTGAAGAGCGTCAAGCGGTATGACATTCATCTCCGCGTGAACTTCGCAGACGGCGAGTTCGACATCGAGCCACTTCTGAAACTTGCTTTGTTCAGACCATAGCGCGCCCATTTCGGGCAATGTGTAGCGTGGAATCATGTTCTCGTTTTATTGTTTCTTTTGCTTTGCTTCCCATGTCGCGACTCGCCCATTCAAGCGCAGCAAACGCTTGTGCTCGCTCGTCGTCAACTGCCATCCGACAAGAATCGGTTGTTGCGGCTCGTCTATGCCGTCGTCCCACTCGCTGATACGGACGCCGGGACGCTTATGCACGCTCCGCACGATAATGCCGCCCGCAGAATTGCTGCCGACGCGAGTAATCTCAACCTTTTTATCTATGTCCGAGTTCAAAGCGTCGAGCGTCATGCCGCGTTTAAGACCTTGATTACTGCCCGCGTTGATGGTGACGGGTGTTACCAAGTCGTTCGACCACTCGCTCTCAGGATCAACTTCGACATAACTCTTGCCGACTTTTGTGATGCGCGCGTCTATCGGTTGACGCACATATTCGCGGTAGGTGGACGGCACAGTGGGCAGCACAGCAGTAGGTTTACCCGCATCATCGAGATGCGAAAGGAATCCGACATCAACAAAGCCTTCCGGCTTATTGTATGCGCCGCGACCGGCGACATAATCGCAAAAGTTAGGGACGTTGTGCTCTTCTACCAAGTGACGTTGCTCGCCCCATTTGACTTTAATGTACTTGCTTGGCGCGTCATTCGCTCTACCGGATTTGCTTGCCCGCATCGAAATAAATTCAACGCCGTCCGCGAAAACGTTGGCTTTGCCGTAGTCGAGTTGGCGAACGTCCGGCAGGCAAGTGTAAATGTCAAAGCTAACGAAGCCGTGTTTAGGCGACCAGCGAAAATATGAGACATTGACTTCGCCTGACGACGCCCGATAAGTGCCCGCCCACGCATCGCCCGCTTCGTCGGTTGCGATTTCGTTCCAAATTTTGCGTGCGGCAGCAACTTCTTCGTCTGTATATTTGTCTTTCGATTCAAAGAACCAAGGTTCTGTGACACCGTTCTTCCAGCGCCCGTATTCGTCAAACTGCGTTTCCGCTCGCGGTTTCTCTTGTGCGATAGCGTTAACAACAGTGAGCAACAAGCACAACGCGAAGGCAGCGAAATGTTTATGGCGAATTAACATAAGGCGGAATCTCCCCACTCAATCAAAGTTCGATCCAGGGTGTCGGCTCTTTCGGGAACGAGAGTGTGATTTGCGTTGTTGTTTGAAAGAGCGGGGCGCGTTCGCGCAGGGCTGACTCGGCGGAGATTTGCGCGAGATACGGATTGTTAGCGCGTTGCGAAAGATGCGCGAGAACGATGTGCGCGGCTGTGCCGTCGAAGCCGTCGCGCAGCCAATCGGCGATGTCTTCGTTCGAGAGATGGCCGTTGCGCGACATGATGCGCTGCTTTAATTCCCAGTGGTAAACGTCGCAGGCTTTGAGCATGTCGCGGCTGTGATTCGATTCGATGATGATCGCCGCGCAGTTGCGAAGTTGTTCGGCGATGAGAGTTGTGATGTGGCCGAAATCGAGCACGGTGGCGACGCGCACTCCGTCGTGCGTGGCTGTGAAGCCGAAATTGTCTGCGGCGTCGTGCGGCACTGTGAAGGGATGAAAATCGATTGCGCCGATTTTGAAGTTACGGCTCGATTCGATTTCTTCGACTGGTATGCTGCGCAAGGCGTCCGTGCGTTTGCGCGGCTCATCGTCTGAAAGGTTGCGGCGTTCGCGTATGTAAGCGTCGCGCGTCGCGGCGGAAACATAAACGGGGCATTGCAAGCTTTTCAGCAGCACGCGCAATCCGCCGCCGTGATCGCCGTGCTCGTGCGTCAGAATCACGCCGCTCAAGCCGGATATGTCTTCGCCGACGAGCGCGAGCCGTCTGGCAATCTCTCTCGCGCTAAGGCCCGCGTCAACCAGCACGCGCGTTTCGCCCGCGACGAGCAGAATCGCATTGCCTGTCGAGCCGCTGCCTAAAACAGTGAGACGCATAAAAATCAAATGGATGAATTATGAGTGGTGAACGACGAAGGAAAACAATTTCTTATTCAGCAATCATAATTCTGTATTCATCGTTGCCTTCAAATTTCCAAACGCGCGCGGTCAGCTTTGAAGCCGTTTAGATCGCCGAGGACGCCGAGCGCGAGCGCGTCGGATTTGAAGTTGGCCTGCGCGATTCGCTGCAAGTCTTCGGGCATTACGGCCTGTATACGCGCAATGACTTCGTCGGGCGAGATGCGGCGGCCATGAATTATTTCTTGCTGCGCAAGGCTTCCGGCGCGCGCGCTCGATGATTCGAGGCCGAGCAGAATGCTGGAAACGGATTGGTCTTTGACGAGTTGCAATTCTTCGTCGCTGACGCTTTCCCTTGTCGCGCGGCGCATCTCATGCAGCGAAAGATCGATTACTTCGTCGAGTTTATCCGGCGAGGTTCCGGCATAGATAGTGAAAACGCCCGTGTCGGAAAAGCCGCTCGATCCGGCGCCAACGGAGTACGCGAGGCCGCGTTCTTCGCGCACGCTTTGCCAGAGACGGCTGGATGTGCCGCCGCCGATAATCGACGCCAGAAGGCTCGCCGCGTAACGCTCATCGCTGCGCGCGGAAGGCCAAGGCGCGGCGATAATTAAATGCGCTTGCTCGAGTTCTTTTTTGCGCTCGATTAAAATCGGTGCGGCGTGCGCGGGCGGCGTCGTGTTGTGGCTCTGTGAAGCAGCATCGTCGGATTGATTGTGCGAAGCCTTGCCCGCTTGATCGTCAAGCGACTTTTCACTGAAGATGCGCGCGGCGAGTTTGACCAGATGCGCGTGATCTATGTTACCAGCAGCGGCAATGACGAGATTATGCGGCGCATACTCGCGTTTGTGATAATCAACGGTGCGGTCACGATTAAAGGATGAGACGGTTTCGGCAGTGCCTTCGATGGGACGTCCCAAAGGATGATTCGGAAAGTAAGCGGCGTTGAAGAGTTCGCCCAAGTATTCGTCGGGCGTGTCTTCGACCATCTTCATTTCTTCGATGATAACGCGCTGCTCGCGCGCCAAATCCTCGCTGTCAAAACGCGGGCAAGCGAGCATGTCGGCGAGCAAATCGAAAGCCTGCGCGAATGCCGTATCGACAACCTTAATCGCAAAGCCCGTGGTTTCGTGCGTCGTGTAAGCGTCCAGATGACCGCCGAGACGATCCGATTCGATGGCGATGTCGAGCGCCGTGCGCCGCTCTGTGCCTTTGAAGACGGCGTGCTCTATGAAGTGGCAAATGCCGTTCTGCATTGTCGTTTCGTGGCGCGAGCCGCGTCTGACCCATATGCCGAGAGTGACGGAACGCAGTCCCGGCATATATTCGGTTAAAATCGTTAGCCCGTTCGGAAGCTTCGTTGATTGAATGTGATCTGTCATATATGTATTAAGAGCCTGTGAGCCGCCGGTAACATTTAAGAAATAGCGTGTGAAGCGGCGCAACGAAGCATCGTAACATGCAGGAAAACGGCGGGCAAAGCAGCGGCGCGCGGCGGTAGTGTCCGGCATGGTCGGGCGTCGCCGGATTGTTACATTCCGGTGAACTCGTGTGCTTGACAGTTTCCACGCATTGGCGGAAAATAACAGCCTCTCTAGTGTGTCTTCCCGAACGGGCATCACCTCGCGGAATGTGTTTTCGCAACGCGACGTGCATTTCATATAACGACTCAACAATTAGTAGCCGCGCGGCTACGGTAAACGCAGGAATCTGCTGGACGCTTCGTCTCTTGGTATGAAATGCGCGACGCTGCGGGAGGTTTGGCGGCAATGAAAAAAGCTTTACTCGTTTGTTCGGCGCTGTTCGTCGTCTGTGCTGTGAATACGCCGCAAATTTTCGCGCGCGGCGGCAGCAGTAAAAAGAGTAGCAGCACTTCGCGCGCGCGCTCTTTCGGCATGATTACGGGTTCGGTGCGCGACGCAAGCGGCAATCCGCTTGCCGGAGCCGTCGTGTCTCTGATTCGTGACGGCGCGAATCAAGTCGCGCGGCAAACACGCAGCGGGCAGGACGGCGGCTTCAGCGCGAAGCTTGCTCCCGGACGTTACAACATGCGCGCCATTGCCGACGGATTTCAGGAAGTGTTGTTTTCTTCGGTGCAGATTCGCGCGTCCGATGAACTCGTTTACCGCTTTAATCTGGAGCCAATCGGCACAGGCCGCAGCGCGCCGGAACAACGCAAAGACCGCGACGACGCGAAATGGATTATCCGCGCCGCACAAAGCCGCCGCTCGGTTTTTCAAATGCGCGACGGCGACTCGGAAACAGTAGCAATCGCCCGCCGCGCCGAAGAAGAAAAAGCTGCCGACGACGGAGACGCTGCCGCAGAGAATTCCAACGGCGCAACAGTCGATACAATCAACACAGTCGATAAAGACGCCGCGAAGTACAACCCGAAATCGCGTATGCAGGGCGTCGTGGAAACCTACGTTGCCACGACTAATGCGACGAATTCTTTCGGGTCGAATTACGTGGGCTTGAATTTCGCTTTCGCCGAGCCTGTCAACGAACGCCTCGATCTGATTTTAAGCGGGCAAACAGGCACGAGCGCGTTTGCGCCGCAGCGTCTGGAAGGCACACTGCTGTTACGCACAGCGGACGCACGCCATCGCTTGAGTTTGCGCGCGGGCGGAATGCGCGTCGCCACGATTACAGTGCCGAATAACGAAAGCGATGCGTCGAAAGCAAACAACGCTTCAGGGTCGCTTCACGATCAAATGTTCGGGCAAAGGCTCGGGCAGATTTCCATGCGCGCGATTGATGAATGGGTCGCGCGCGATGGCGTGGTCGTCGTGCTCGGTTTCGATTATTCGCGTTTTGTCGGGGCCTCGCAGTCACAGTCGATTAGCCCGCGTTTGGGCGTGCAGTATGACGCCGACGCACGCACGCGACTTCATGCCGCTTATGCTCCGGGCGCGGACGATGAAGCGGCGGCGACGATGAGCGCGGCAAAGTTTGAAGACGGCGAAGTTGTCTTTAAGCAAGCGACTGCCAAGCCCGTTGCTCTCGGGCGTCATGGTCGTGCGGCGAAGATGGAGCGCAGCCGTCGCATGGAGTTCGGCGTTGAAAGAATTTTGGATAATTCATCGAGCGTGGAAGCGACTGCCTTTTTCGATACGACGATGAATCGCGGCGTCGGTTTGATGAGCCTGCCTTTGTCCGCCTTTGCGAACAACGCCGACGCAGAAATTACGAGCATTGCCGATCAGCAAGGCGCGGCGCGCGGCGTGCGCGTCGTTTATGCGCGCCGCCTCAATAAAATTATCAGCACTTCCGCCGGATATTCCTTCGGGCGCGGGCAGAAGCTTTCGCCGAATGGTTTGACGAATCCCGCGGGTGTTTTCAGCAACGGATTCTTTCAGAGCGCCGCAGTGCAGATGATTGCGGATTTGGGGACAGGCACGCGCGTGCAAACCGTTTTTCGTTTTTCGCCGCGCGCGACAGTGTTTGCGATTGATCCGTTCGCCGGACGCCTCGCCGTTTATGATCCTTCCTTGAGCGTCGTCGTCACGCAAGGATTGCCGACGTTCGGCTTGCCTGTGCGCGCCGAAGCAATTCTCGATGCGCGTAATCTTCTCGACACGCAGCCATCCGCCGATGATGCGGATGCGCGCGTGCAAATCGGAACAGCTTTGCGCCGGTCAGTGCGCGGCGGCGTGTCCGTGCGTTTCTAAAATTGTTCCGGGCGCCGAAGGCACTTCTCGCATCCAGCGGCGGCGGCAATAAGTTCTATTAAGTGAATCCCCTGTGCGACACGCGTCATGTTTTTTGCGGCGTGCCAGCGCAGGGGATTCGTTATCTTCACAAACCGACGCGATGCGCTCCTTGCTCCAAAATCTCGGACACATACGAAAACTCGGATGCTTTTAAGCTTGCGCTTAATGTTACGAAACACGGCGAATGCCTTGCACGGACTAATTGTTTTTGAGAAATAGCTTGTCAGGCGCGCGATGTGTGCGGTATTGCGAAGCATGGCAAGCATCCGCATCGAAAGGCTTGCCGGTTGAAGCATTGGAACATCGCTTGCATTGCTCTTCTAATTGCAAGTGTACCTTGAAGGAAAGGTGTTGACGCGAGAAATGAAAAGCGCTGTGCTGACAACGCAAACGTGGGTGCTGCTGATTGCGGCCTCGCTGCTCGTTGCCCTCGGCGCGCTCAATCTTTCGTCGCGGCTTTCACATCAATCGCCGCCCACCGACGGCATCACCTGGGTCGAAAAGCACAGGCACATCGTCGTTCGTTCCATTGACCCGAATTCGACAACCGGCAGCGCCGGAATTCAAGGGCTGTTGCCGGGCGATTACCTTATCGCCATCAAGAATGACAGCGGAACTTTTGCGCAAGTCGAGCGCGCTGGGGACGTGCAAATTTATCTTGAGCGGGCAGGCGTTGGCGGGCGTCTAACATATCTAATCGAGCGGCCTTCAAATCCAGAAGGAGCACGCCACTATACTCCGGATATTTACTTGGATGCTGTGCCATCTTGGACACTGCACGAGATTTACATCAATCTTGTCGGCCTCATATATCTTTTCGTTGGCTTCTTCGTCTTGTTCAAGCAGGGCGGACGCGCGCCGTATGCCTTGCACTTCGCCGCTTTGTGTCTCGCCGCCTTTGTCTTTCATTTTTATCACCCGGTAGGAACCTACGAAGGTCTGGATAAATTGATCGCGCTGCTCGACGACGCGGCGATGATTTTATTTGCGCCGCTGCTTGTTCATCTGTGCGCGATTTATCCTGTTCGCTATCATTTGTCGAATGAGCGAAAGCAATTGGCTTTGCTTCTTTACGCGCCTGCCGCCGTGCTGCTCGCGCTGACAGCGATTATTTATTATCCGCCGCCGCATCTGCCCGCGCTTTCGACAAACTTCGTCGGCGCAGTTTTCAAAACAGTCTTCGTGCATTTCTGGCTGGCGCTCATCGCGGGTGCGTGCCTGCTCGTGAACACGTTTGTGCGCAGCAGCTCGACGGTTGTGCGCCAGCAACTCAAGTGGGTCGTGTGGGGATCGATGCTCGCCATCACGCCCTTTTCGCTGCTCTACGCCGTTGGCTATGTGTTCGACACGGGCGCGGATTCTTGGTGGACGGATGTTGCCGTGCTGCCGCTCGTTTTGATTCCGCTGACCTTCGGCAATTCCGTCGTGCGTTACCGTTTGATGGACGTGGACATTGTCGTGCGCCGCGCCGCCGTGTATGCGTTGACGACGATTGCGATTGCCTTGATGTGCGGCGCGGTGGTTTACGAAGCGGGTTTGTATGCGATGGGCAGCGAAGCGGGCGGCGAAATTACTTTGCGCGTCGTCATTTCTATTATCGCAATGACGGCGATTGTCTCGATTGCTGCGCCGATTAAAACTTTTCTGCAGCGCCGCACTGACCGGCTTTTTTACGGCGAGCGATATGATTTGCGCAACGGCCTGCAAGATTTCGGGCGCACGCTTTCAGCAACGACCGCCCTCGATCCCTTGCTCGATGCACTGGTCAGCCGCTTGCAGCAAGTGCTCGGCGTCGAGCGCATCGCAATTTTTATCGAAGACAAAAATGCCAGCGCCGGATACCGCGTCGCGCGCGCGGCAGGGTTGTCGGCGGCAATGATCGTGCCGCCGGACTTCCGCGAGATGATTCGCACGCGCTCTGCGGAAACAGGCATTGTGCGCGCAGACGATTTAGACCTCGTTCCGCAAACAACGAATTTCGTGCGCCGCGCTTTGCATTATTATGTGCCGTGCGTGGTGCGCGGACGAATGGTCGCGGTGATCGGTCTCGGGCGCTCTGCCGACGGCGCGCTTTTGTCGAGCGAGGATGTGGAAATCCTTCGCACAGTGTCGGGCTACGTCGCCGTTGCGATTGAAAATAGTTTGCTTTATCAAGAGCAGCAGGAACGCGCCGCAGAACTAGAACTGCTCAAAGAGTTCAATGAATCCATTGTCGAGTCCATTAACATTGGACTGCTGGCTGTTGATTTGGACGGGCGTGTGACGCGCTGCAATTCTGCGCTCGAAGAAATGCTCGGCGTCCGGCGCGACGAAGCGATTGGACAGCGCGTCGAAAAACTATTCGCCGAAGACTTCAGCGAAACTTTGCAGCAGGCGCTCGGCGATGCGCGCTGGCACATCACGGAACTTCGCCACATTTATAAGCTACATACGGCGCGGCGCGACGGCACGCGCTCGCTTGTCTTGAACGTCGCGCTTGCGCCGCTTCGCGCGGATTCTTCGGGGCGCACAGGCGCGCTCGTCGTCCTCGAAGACGTGACGGTTTATGTGCAGCGCGAAATACAGTTGCAGCAGCGCGATAAATTATCGTCAATCGGTTTGCTCGCGGCAGGCGTCGCGCACGAAGTCAACACTCCTTTAACGGGCGTTTCATCCTACACGCAAATGCTTCTGGGCATGTTGCCGGAAACCGATCCGAAGCACGCACTGTTATTGAAAGTGCGCCGCCAGACGGAACGCGCCGCAGGCATCGTCAATAATCTGCTCAACTTTTCGCGCACCGGCGGCGCAACAGAATTTACGGAAATAGACGTCCATCGCGTGCTCGACGACACGCTGCAACTTCTCGAACCGCAACTGCGCCACAGCCGGATTGAAATTGTGCGTGAGTACGATGCGGAGTTGCCGCGCGCCTTCGGCAACGCCGGAAAATTGCAGCAAGTATTTACGAATTTGATTCTCAACGCGCGCGATGCCATTGTCGAAAGCGGGCAGATTCATCTTCGCACGCATGAGAACCGCGCGGACAATAGCCTCTTGATCGAAGTCGCGGATACGGGCATAGGCATCGCGCCGGAAAACGTCTCGAAGATTTACGATCCCTTCTTTACCACGAAGGGCGTCGGGCGCGGCACGGGCTTAGGCCTCGCCGTTTCCTACGGCATCGTGCAGGAACACTCCGGCCATATCTCCGTCGAAAGCACGCCGGGACGCGGCACGAGCTTTCGCATCAAGTTGCCCACCGCAGCGCATCACAACACGCGCCTGCAAGCCGCCAGCGATTGATTAAAAGCCGCCGCCTTAACAAAGCCTTATGCAACGCAAGCGCGGGACATCGCCTTGCGTTTTTTTTGTTTTGCCTTTCTAATTTTGAACGTCAGTTTTAGCATCCAAAGAAATAAAAGCAGCCGCTGAAAGCACAAGAAAAAGTATGGCAAAAAAGGGTTCCGTGCTCGTCGTCGATGACGAAGAGATAATGCGCGACGTGCTTGAAACGTTGCTCTCCGCCGAAGGCTATCGCGTCGATCTGGCGAAGACAGGCGAAGAGGGTTTAGAGGCTTACGGGCGGCGCGCTTACGATGTCGTGCTGCTCGATGTTTCGATGCCCGGCATGGGCGGCTTGCGCGCGCTCGAAGAGTTTTTGAAGATGGATGCGGAAGCCGTCGTGCTGATGATTACGGCCTACGCGACTTTCGACACGGCTGTTTCCGCGTGGGACAAAGGCGCTGCCGGATGTATTCGCAAGCCTTTTCAGAACGAGCAGATTACATCGCAGATCGCCGCCGGAATCAAGCGCCGCCGCAAGGAAGAAGAGCGGCAGACTTTGCGTCGCGCGATGAGCCGCGCGGTTGATCGCGGCGCGATGGTCGGACGCTCCGAAGCGATGCAAGTGGTTTTTCGCCTTGTCGATCAAGTCGCGCCCGCGCGCTCGACTGTGCTCGTGACGGGCGAATCGGGAACCGGCAAGGAACTCATCGCGCGCGCCATTCACGAATCAAGCCCGCGCGCCAAGAATCCTTTCGTCACCGTCAATTCTTCTAATATTCCGAGCGAGCTTTTGGAATCCGAACTCTTCGGCCACACGCGCGGCGCATTCACGGGCGCTGTCGCCGCTAAAAAGGGTTTGTTTGAAGTTGCCGACGGCGGCTCTATCTTCCTCGACGAGATCGGCGACATTCCGCCGGAAACGCAAGTAAAACTTTTGCGCGTCATACAGGAAAGAGAATTCACGCCGCTCGGCGACACCACGCCGCGACGCGTTGACGTGCGCATCATCGCCGCGACCAACGTCGATTTGAAGGACGCCGTCAAGCAGGGAACATTCCGCGAAGATTTGTATTACAGATTGTCCGTCGTCCCGATTGAACTCCCGCCCCTGCGTGACCGACGCGAAGACACGCTGCCGCTCGCGCAATTCTTCATACGCAAATTCAACGAAGAAAACGGGCGCAAGATTACCGAATCAATCGCGCCGGACGTGCTCGCCCTGCTCGAAAATTATTCGTGGCCGGGCAACGTCCGCGAACTCGAAAACGCCATTGAGCGCGCCGTCGTGATTGCGCCCGGCGACGAAATCACGCGCGACTGTTTGCGCAAGGAAATCAGCGACCCGCAAACCACGCGCGCCGCCCTGCGCGAAACCGAAAGCGGGCTGATGTCAATAGATTTGGGACGCGGCATCAATTTCTACGACGAAGTCCGCCGCTTTGAAACAGACCTCATCCGCCGCGCCCTACATCAAACCGGCGGTCACCAATCGCGCGCCGCCCGTCTCTTAGGCATGAACGCAACAACGCTTAATTCCAAGATCAAAACGTATAATATCTAATCGGGCGCTTATGTGTTGTGGTACGGGAGAATTGTCTTGGGATAGGCTGATAAATTTATGGTGATATTAACCAAAATGATAACAAACTTCTTTCTCTCGCTTTTTCTATTTTGCGGCTTTGTTGTTTCCTCAAACTCAGCCGTCAAAGCCGACAACGCTTCTGTTGAAAGTGCGCGAGCCGTTCTTACGCAGCTTGCCGAATTAAGCAAAAAACAGGCACTTCAAACAAAAGCGGCGCAAAGGCTGTTGGCGGGAGAAATGCTGAAGTTGAAAATCTCGTCGTTCGGTAAGTTGACCGATGCGCCCGACAAAGTGTTGCTGTTAGAGAAAAATGAAGCCGTCGGGCGATTCCAATTGTTCGGCGAGAACAATCAAGTCACAGATGTTTATTTTTACTTGCAGTATAACAATGGCTGGAGAGTCAGCGCCGTTCGCCTGTTAGCTTTAACCGGCATAATTGAACAAGTGTATTTCGGATTAAAGGCTAAACCGAACCTGACGGAAGAAGAAAGGGGCTTGCTTGCCAATTCCAAGCTCGTGCTCGCGCCGGACAAAGAGCTAAAAGCATGGTTTACAGAAAATCGTAATTTGCTTGATAAGCTTTGCTCTGTGTTGCGCGCAAAGAAAAACAGCGCAGCGTTTTATGTGAGCCGCGATGATAAGCAATTTCCTGAAGCAGCAGAATTGTTGCGAAAGTTTAATTTGAGTACGGCAAGCGTCGAAACAAACGGCAACATAGAAATTGTAATCGGCGGTGTAACAGATAATACTGTCGGCTTTATTTACTCATCACCGAAAACTCCGCCCAAAATAAGCCCATCGTCATACATTTGGGTTGAAGAAGTGGCAACGACTTGGTATTTATTTCGCACAACTTAGAAATGAGAAGACACAACATAACGAGCCTTCAAGTTGCCGCTGAGGAAAAGCTTTCTCGACTTGACAGAAACCGTCTGGCGAAAGAGTGCGCGAAGCTAAACAAATCTTTTGAGCAATCGCTCGCAGATGAAGGTCTTGCTTCTGAGGTCGAAGAATGGCTTGCATACTGAAATGCGATATTTGTCGAGCTATTCTTGATCCGTTTATTCATCACCTTTAAGTAGCAAGGACGGTTTCGACGCGGTTGCGGCCTTTGGCTTTGGCGTGGTAGAGGGCGATGTCGGCGCGTGCGATCATGTCGTTGCCGGATTCTGTTTCGGCGAGCATCGCGGCTCCGGCGCTTAAGGTTAAATCGAACGCGCGCGCGTTGCTGTCGCCGAAGGTGCGCGAGGCAGCGGTTTCGCGGATTTTTTCGGCGAGGGCGATAGCGCCGTCGAGATTTGTTTCCGGCAGCAGCACGAGAAATTCTTCGCCGCCGTAGCGACACGTCGTGTCGGAGCGGCGGACGGCTTCGATCAGGATTTCCGCTATTTGTTGAAGCGCTATATCGCCCGCCGGATGTCCATATGTATCGTTAATTGATTTGAAATTGTCCAGGTCGATCATCAAGCATGAGAGCGGACGCCCGTAGCGTTGCGCTTCGGCGTACTCGCGCGGCATTACGCGCTGCAATCCGTAGCGATTAAGCAAGCCCGTCAGCGCGTCCGTCATCGCGCTCTCTAAGGCAGTCTCGGCATCGGCTCTGGCTTCCACAACCGTCGAGCGCAGATGATCCTGTTCACGCTTGATGCGCATTGCGACATCGACGCGCGCGAGTAGTTCTTCGGCATTGAATGGCTTGCTGATGTAATCGTTGGCGCCCATGCTCAGGCCGTTGACTTTGACATCGGTTTCGTCGCGCGCCGAAAGAAAAATCACGGGAATATCGCGCGTCGCTTCGTCTGCCTTGATGACGCGGCAGGCTTCGAGGCCGTCCATGACGGGCATCATCACATCCAGGAGTATGAGATCGGGCAGCGTCGCGCGCGCGTTATCGACGGCTTCGCGCCCGTCACGCGCGGTGACGACGCTGTAACCGGCGCGTTCGAGGCGGCGCTGGAGCAAAGAGCGATTGGATGGCTCGTCGTCGGCTACAAGAATCGTCGTCGGCTTTTTCGTTTGCTCATCCATGATTGAAAATTCGTTTTGGGATTTTTGATCGGGCATCATAGTGTACGCGGCATCTCTTTATGAGATTGAGTATCTTAAAGCAGTTTTACGTATCGCAGCAAACGAAAAGAAATGTATGTTAATCTTTCGCGGCGCGTGCAAGCGAAGTTTGAAGCAAGCGTAGAAGAAAGGCGAAGAGGCTTCTGATGCGAAGACGCGAAGGCGACGGATGCCCGATGACGGGCGCGCTGCAAATCGTCGGCGACAAATGGACGCTGCTCGTCGTGCGCGATCTGCTTAACGGAGCCAAGCGCACTACGGAACTTTTGAACGGGCTGCATCCGATTAGCAGCCGCACGCTCGCCGGACGCCTCAGCGACATGCAGCGCGACTCGCTAATCGAACGCATGGATTACGGCGGTAGCCCGCCGCACGTCGAATACAAATTAACCGCGCGCGGAAGACTTCTTCTGCCATTGCTCGACGCGCTGAAAACTCTCGGCGAACGCCTCGGCTGTAACGTGTGCGAAGACCGCCGTCAACACGCGGGTGTTTACTGCGACGCCTGCCCGCGATCCGAACAATCACACCAACCAAACGCCGCGCCGTCATCCGCGCGCCGCGAGCCGGACGATTCGATTGTGCTGCTATAGAAAACGAACGGATTTTAATTTTAGTTCACTGCCGCGCCGGTTTCTTCAGGCTGATTGGAGATAACTTCGCCGTCGGGCATAGTGATAGTTTTTCTGTCGGCGGAAACGTGCTCGCCTTCGAGCGTGACTTCTTCGCCGTCCGGCAATTCGACGGGCAAGCTGTCTAGGAAACGCTCGGCGTCAATGGCAGCCATGCAGCCCGTTCCGGCGGCGGTCACGGCCTGACGATAAACAGAATCCTGCACATCGCCGCACGCGAAGACGCCGGGAATATTCGTCGCCATTGTTCTCCCTGCGCTTCTGAGATAACCGACTTCGTCCATCTCTAACTGGTCTTTGAAAAGGTCTGTGTTCGGTTTGTGGCCGATGGCGATAAAGACGCCTTCGCAAGGGAAATGGCGTTCTTCGCCTGTGACTGTATCGCGCAGGCGCACGCCCGTCACGCCTGTTTCCGGCGAGCCTAAAATCTCCTCGACTCCCGTATTCCAGATGAAATCTATCTTGTCGTTATTAAGAGCTTTTTCCTGCATGATCTTCGACGCGCGCAAATGATCGCGTCGATGAACGACCGTCACGCGCGACGCATAGCGCGTGAGAAATGTTGCTTCTTCCATCGCCGTGTCGCCGCCGCCGACGACGACAATCGGCTTGCCTTTGAAAAAGAATCCGTCGCACGTCGCGCAGGCCGAAACGCCGTAGCCGCCCAAACCATCGGGCGCGGGCGCTTCGCCGGGAATGCCGAGCCATTTAGCGCTTGCTCCCGAAGCGATGATAAGCGTTTCGGCACGGATCGTGTGATCTTCCGTGTGAAGCGTGAAGGGTCGCTTGCTCAAGTCAACGTCATTAATCCAGCTTGTTAAAAATTCCGTTCCGAAGCGCTTCGCTTGCTCACGAAATTCTTCCATCAACTCCGGCCCTTGAATGCCTTTGGAAAAGCCCGGATAGTTTTCGACTTCCGTCGTGATAGTTAGTTGACCGCCGGGTTGCGGCCCTTCGATGAGCAGCGGTTTCAAGTCGGCGCGCGCCGCATAGATGGCCGCCGTCAATCCGGCGGGGCCGCTGCCGATAATCACTACGTCTCTGTGCAAAGTATCTTTCGTCATACGAATTAAAAAGTCTCCTTGAAGCGGCGGGCGGCGATGTGAATTTTACGTGCCGCGCGCACAAACGGTGTAGCCTTTTCGCTTGTGCGTATAGTATAACTACTCTCGCAAAAGTAGTCGAACAGGCAGGGCGCGCATCTTTCCGACTTGCAAGATTGCAAACGAGTGCGCCGCCCGCGCCGCAAGAATTTCAATCTTCGAGAAATATTCCTTTGAGTACAACGGAAACGGACGTTGCCGCCGCCGCTGCTCACACGACGCACCGCGTTGAAACCATCGCCGTGCTCGGCGCAGGCACGATGGGTCACGGCATCGCGCATGTCGCCGCCGCCGCAGGCTATCGGGTCGTTCTGCGGGACACTGAAAAAAATGCGCTGGCGCGGGGCTTAAGCCACATCGAACGCAATCTCTCGAAGGGCATCGAGCGCGGCAAAGTAACCGAAGCGGAACGCGATGAAACACTCCGGCGCATACGCACGACGACTGATCTTGCGGAAACTGCCGGAGCCGATCTTTTCATCGAAGCCGCGCCTGAAGTAATCGACTTGAAGCGGGAAATCCTGCGCGAGGTCGAACAGCACGCGAAAGCGGATTTTATTTTCGCCAGCAATACTTCGTCGCTTTCGATCACGGAGATTGCGCGCCACGCCCGCCGCCCGCAGCATGTCATCGGGATGCACTTTTTTAATCCGGTTCACTTGATGCGGCTCGTCGAAATCGTCGTCGGCGAAACAACGGGCGATGACGCGGTGCAAGCGGCGCTCGCGGTTGGCCGCCGCATGAAGAAAGAGCCGATCACCGTGCGCGACGTGCCGGGCTTTGCATCGAGTCGTTTAGGAGTTGCGCTCGGCCTCGAAGCGATGCGCATGTTGGAGCAAAAGGTAGCGAGCGCCGCAGACATAGATAAAGCGATGGAACTCGGCTACAACCATCCTGTCGGGCCTCTGCGTTTGACGGACATGGTCGGCCTTGATGTGCGGCTCAACATTGCCGAATATCTATGCGGCGCGTTAAAGTCGGAAAATTTCCAGCCACCCGAAATTCTGCGCCGCATGGTCAGCGAAGGAAAGCTCGGCAAAAAGAGCGGCGAAGGATTTTACAAGTGGAACGAGGAATGATAGAGCAAGGAGTCAAAAATCAGGAGCCGGAAATCGGAATGGAAAACAAAAGTGATACGCATTTCCTTTGAAAGCCTTGTCGCCTGCATTTATTCTGACTCCTGACTTCTGTCTACTGATTTCTGACTTCTCTTTAACTACCATGAATCTTATGGGCACGCCGACAAACAATCAGGATGAGAAACGCTTTGCGCTGCGCATGGCGCTGCGGTTGCCGATTGTCGTTTCAGGACGCGCGGACGACGGCGCGGCGTGGAGTGAGCCGACGGAAACAGACGACATTTCAACGACCGGCGCGCTGTTTCATCTCAATCAAAAAATCAGCAAGGGCGAGCAGCTTTACGTGCGCGCGCACAAGCCCGACGGCGCGCCCATCGAAGTCACAGCCAGCGTCGTGCGCGTTGCTCCGGCCATTTACGGCACGGCGCGCATCGGCGTCTCGATCAGCGAGCCGATGGATAATTGGCTGCGGCTTTTCGTTTCGTGGGTCGCAGACGAATCGCCCTCCGCGTCCAACGATAATAGCGGCGGCGACGATGACACATCCTTTTCAGATTAATCTATCCTTATAGGTTTAATTCCTTCTTCTACTTCATCCTACTCGGGAGCGCAAACTCAACATGCCTGCATCATACGAAACGCTGCTCATCGAACGGCGCGGACGCGTTGCGATTATCACCATCAATCGCCCGGAAAAAAGAAACGCACTCAATATAAAAACCCGTCAGGAAGGAGCCGCCGCCCTCGACGAACTGCGCGACGATGCGGAAATCGGCGTCGTGGTATTTACGGGCGCGGGCGATAAAGCCTTCATCGCGGGCGCAGACATCGCGGAATTTGCGAACCGCACCGCGCTCACGCAGCGCGACGTAATGCTTGACCGCTCGCTTTTCAACGCCATCGATTCCTTCCCGAAGCCCGTCATCGCCATGGTCAACGGCTATTGTCTCGGCGGCGGCTGCGAACTCGCCCTCGCCTGCGATCTGCGCATCGCAAGCGAGACGGCATCCTTCGGTCAACCCGAAATAAATTTAGGAATTATTCCCGGCGGCGGCGGCACGCAGCGCCTGACGCGTCTCATCGGCGAAGGCAAAGCGATGGAACTGATTTTGACCGGCGACATCATCGACGCCAAGACCGCTTACACGCTCGGCCTCGTCAACACGGTTGTCCCGGCGGCAGACCTCGAAGCCAAAACGATGGAACTCGCTAACCGTATTGCGGAGAAAAGCCCCATCGCCTTACAGATGGCAAAGGAAGCCGTCAAACTCGCCTCGCGCTCTAACTTGGATGAAGGCTTGCGCCGCGAAGTCGATCTCTTCGCGCTCTGCTTTTCATCGGAAGACAAAGATGAAGGCGTCGGCGCATTCCTAGAAAAACGCAAGCCGCAATTCAAAGGCAAATAGCGGGAACACTCTTTGCGAATCATTGCGCTCATCTTCGGTCTCGCGCTGGCGGCGGCAGGCGGCACAATCCTTTACCGCGCCCTCTTCATCGAACCGGGTACGGGCATCGTCATCACCGACACGAACATACGCGAAGTCCCGGACGCCCTGCGCACAGGCGGCGGCATCGTGCTGCTCTTAGGCGGCGCGTGCCTCGCTTTTCTCAGCGCTCGCCGCAAATGAAAATAAGTGTAGAAGCGTGAAGGAAGGGAAGTTAATTATTTGAGGTTGAATTTCTGGAAGTAATGGTCAATCTCCGAGCGCAGTTCAATTCCGACGCGCTCGAAAATGTCGAGCAAATCATTATAAGCACCCGCGCCGCCGAGAAAATCCCAAAACTCTTCGGCGACTTTTAATTCATTCGGCAAATCAAGCATTCCGCGCATCGTCCAACGGTTGTAAGGTGCGGGCGCGTAAGGATTGTAAGGAATCGCTATCAGCGAATTAACTTGTGCGTCGGGCGCGTCGGCTAACACGGCGGCGACCCATTCCAAAAGCGTTCGTTTGAATTCCTTAAATCCGCCCGCATTCGGTTTCGCCGTTTTGATGTCGAAAAGAAACAATTCACCGTTGTTGCCTTCGACAAAAACATCAATCTTCGTCGGCTTGACCTTTATCATTTCTCCCGCGCGGCAAACAACTCTGATGCGTTCGATTTCGTTTGCTTTGTCGGGCGTTCCCTGCGCGGCAGTCAAATCGGTCATTATGTTCTGAATAACCTGAAACGCGCCTTCGCTGATATATTCGCCCGCTTTTGTTTGCGCCTTCGCGTCCGCAAAATTCGACTTTGCCAGCGCGACGGCTACCGGCTCAAAAACGCTCGTCCCGAAGTTCGTACTGAGCGAATGAATAAACGAATACAAAGCCAAACGGTCTTTGCCGAGCAGCCGTGTGTGAAAAGGCATTGCGGCAGGTTCGGGCTTGTATTTGAGAAACTTATTCCTCAAAGCCGTTCGCAAAACATTTTCAATATTTTCCACTTGTTCATTCGTGAGCATCTTTATTTGTATGTTTTATTGTATGTTTCAATCAAAGTATTCGTAGTAGCCTTTTTGTAAATCTCTTTTGGATTAGAAATATCCACACCTGAATCATCAATAATCTTAAATATGTTTTTGAAGCTGTTTATGCACTTCTTCTTGTTCTTCAGTACGGAGAGCAAATTATTAAAATATGCCCTATTCTTCTTTGAAGATTTAAGGAACTCCTTTTTGAATTCCTCTGATTCATTCAACATCCTAAATAACATAAAGACATGGTATCTTGCCTTATTATACTTTCGGTCAATTTCCTTTGAACTTAAATACTCTTTGAACAGATACTGAATTAATCCTGAGATGTAATAACTCTCAAACAGGTGCTCTTTAATGAATATCTCATCTTTTCTCTCTCGATACACTTTTCCAAAATAACCGGACACGGCGTGTGGTTCATCAAGAAACATGGCAACAAAAGATTTAATTTGTTCTCGAATGTCCACAACAGACTTCTTTTTCACATCAGGTCTGTTTGCATACTGAAAAGGTCTCCGCTCATAGAAAATCCCATTGTTCATACTTGCATAAAATTCTTCGAGTTCCTTCTGGAATTTCGTTAAAGCAAGTAACTGTTCCTCCTTGATTTCCGTCTGGTTATTTGTAGATAAAATAATACTGTCTCTTAAAACTTCATCCTCCGTGACTATCACTTTTATAGGAATTATTACGTTTCCGATATCGGCAAAATCTTTGCATTGGTAAAGGACATTTGAGGTTTGGCATCCATTGACGATTTGGTAGTTAACCAATACGAATTTGTCACTACGCCCTTTATTGTCACTTGCTATAACTGTCACTCCATTATTGAGCAAAGAAAACTCGATGTACTTCTTTTTGTCTAATGTTTCCAATATTTTTTCATTCACATCGTTCTTTACTCCTAGAAAATCCCTAACATTGTCATAAAAAAGGTTTCTCAAGGTCTCTGTTTCAGGATCAATTATTAGTTTTCTGAATTCTGTGAACGGCACGAAGCCAATATAGGATTCTTTAACTCCGGGAATTTCCGCAATAGCAACTTTTTTGAAAAAATTAAATTCTGCTTCGATAGGGCTAGACGCTCTTTTGTAAAGATGGATAATTTGATCTCTGTCAAGTGGAGTTACTTCGACTTTGTCAAAGACCGCTGTTTTTTCGACAGCCTGTTTTTTGTTGCTTATAGTTACGGTAATGGGTTTTTCATTCTTCCATTCACCGAGGGAACAATAAAAGGCATGAAATTTGAACTCTTTTATTAGACTAACATCCTCAAGTATTGTGGAGTATATTTCGCGGTAGTTTTGCGCTTCCAAAGTTAGAGGGTATTGAGACGACTCACTGATGAAATCAATTGCTGTATCAAGGAAATTAGCTATTTCACTATTTTGAAATTTCGCAGATGTTTTAGTTTGAAAAACATAAAGCGAAATATCTAGTTTGCCTTTTTTAGAGACAACTTCTTTAAGAGATTCTATGTCTTTGATTAATTCTCCATTTACAATGAAGGCTATTCCATCAATCCCTTGGTTCTTTCCTACCGAAATTGACTCTAAATCATCGTCGCCCAATGAACGATTTATTTCCTTGTTAAGAATGGAATAAATACAGAATCGCTCGAACTGCTCGGACTCTTCCAAATTTTGGAAACCAAAGTTCTCAACAAACGATTTAAGATTTCTAGCAACTGCGACATCCATGATTTATTTGCCTTTCAAGTGAAAAATGATTTCTGAATACGCACCCTTATCTTTTTCCGTGCGGTTCAAGACAGGTCGCTTGTATTGATTGACGATTTGCATTTTAGCGTTGTCGGCAATCTGCGGGTAAAGACTGTATTTGTCGTTTGCCACAAGAAATACATCGAAATCTTCGACTAAGAATCTCCGGCAGTTATTCAAAACATTTGAAATACCGCTTGCGTAATCTTGCTGCGCTTGCCGGGATTGTTTCTTTCGCATCGAACCGATTTCTTGTTCGTCTTTGCGTTCAAACCCGAAAAGGTCGTAAGCGTAGGCGTGCTGCTCATGGTAATCAATCAAACCAACATACGGCGGACTTGAGAAAATGCCTTTGATCTTTTGCTTCTTAGCTAACGCGGCAAACTTTGCACTCTTCCTTTCCAAAGCACAAAGGACATCGAGGCTTTCTGAATTTCCGTTTAAGCAAATTTGATAGGTGTCGGTTTTTAGTTTCTCGAAATATCTCAAACGCCCGATTGTATCTTTGCAGTATCTTTCCCACCAAGAAGCAATAGAGAACAATGGCTTGCAGATTTTGCCGTGCTTCGCGCAATAGTAAGTTGTCGCAACGGGTTCAAGTAAAGTCGCTAAATCGGCGTGAGTCGTGGCGCGGCAACTGCGAATCGTGCGGCTCAAGATGATTGTTAAAATCTTTTTGGTATTCTGATTTTCAACTTTTCTGATTTGGTCAAAGACAAAATCTATTTCATCTCGCACAGATTGCAGAAACCATTTTTCGATGAATCTCTGTTGGCTCTGTTGTTTTATTTCAATCGCAAACTCTTTAACCAAACGACTGAACTCTTTCAGAACAATGGCTTCATGCTGTGCGGCGTATTGCATTTCGTCAATATCTTTTCGCCGTGCTTTGATTTTGAACTCCGGTGAAGGGAAAAACTGATTATTGTAATTGTTCAAAAACTCAGCCAGTTTGTTCTCAAACTCAATGTGTCTTTCCGCCTCAACGAACTTTCGCAGGGCAATTACAATTTCGTCCATACGAAGTTGTAGATCGGCAAAATCAACGCTTCGTACTTTGACGTTGGAAATCAAAGCGTTGAAATCGGAAATATCAATGCCGATGGCGTGAATGCCTAACTCACTCGCTTGAACAAGCGTTGTGCCGCTTCCGCAAAACGGATCGAGCACGATGTCGCCCGCTTGAAAGAAACTCTCTTTCTTGAACTTGTCCGTGTGAGTGTCGAGAAAGTATTCGACGAGTTGCGGGATGAATTTGCCTTTGTACGGATGCAGTCGGTGAACGTGCTTGGTGGTTTCGGATTCTTTGTATTGTTCAAACGATAGCGCCCAATTCAAATCGTCGCCGAGTTGCTTTTTCCAAGCCCGTTCGCGCTTGAAGCCTTCGTAATAATTGATGAGGTCTTGCTTGGCGACGAGGACATTTCCGTTGTCGCCGATCTTGGTT
>JAABUK010000592.1_pt1 | contig 74555 bp, 67 predicted proteins | sample 5559141 | NCBI WGS metagenome assembly JAABUK01 (sample SAMN10711869, study PRJNA513367) | rock metagenome | isolation source: Antarctica rocks | place: Antarctica: Victoria Land, Pudding Butte nord | collected 2016-01-03
ACGGCCGTACCTCTGAAACTCCGCCTGACTCGCAAAGGTCCGCTGGCTCATCGCTCTTCGCCCTCAGAGATCAAGATTAATCAATCAGGCTGGGGACGCAGAACTTGTGCAGAGACTCCCTAAAGCGTTTGTTGCAGGTACCGGGTCGGCTCTGGCCATTGTGGGATTGAACGACCCGTTCGGCAGCGTCATGGCCCAATGCGCATGGACCAACGTTTCGTGTTTCGCACTTGAGACCTTATGCTCTAGAGATTCCTTGAAGATGGTGGCGGAATCGAATGCAGGTGATTGTGGACAAGAAGAGAGCGCTCACGTTTCAGGAGTTGCTGTTCCGGCTCCAGATCTTCTGGGCGGAGCGGGGGTGTGTGCTGCAGCAGCCGTATGACGTGGAGGTGGGAGCGGGGACGATGTCTCCGGACACCTTTTTGCGGGTGCTGGGGCCGAAGCCGGTCCGGATAGCTTACGTGCAACCCTCAAGGCGGCCAGCGGATGGGCGGTATGGTGAGAATCCGAACCGGCTGTTCCGGCATACTCAGCTTCAAGTGGTTCTGAAGCCGCCGCCGGAGCGAATGCAGGAGATTTATCTTGAGTCGCTAGCGGCGATTGGAATAGACCTGCGCGAGCACGACATCAAGTTCGAAGAAGATAACTGGGAGTGGCCAGTGGGCGGAGCTTGGGGGGTGGGCTGGCAGGTGATGCTGGACGGCCTCGAGATTACGCAGTTCACTTACTTCCAGCAGTGCGGAGGGATGGATCTGGATCCAATCACGGGAGAGATTACGTATGGATTGGAGCGGATCGCGGGCTTTCTGCAGGATGTGGATTCAATCTATGACATTGTGTGGGCGCGGGAGCCAGATACGGGTAAGGAGACGACCTATGGGGAGATGCGGCTTGCAGAGGAGGAGCAGTTTTCGGCTTACGGGTTCGACTATGCGGATGTTGAGAGACTGTGGGAGCATCTGCGGCTGTATGAGGCGGAGTGTCTCGGGCTACTCAAGCAGTGGCGCGGCATTTGCGACGACATCGAGCGCGTCCGAACTGAGGCTTCAGAGATCACGCACACGCACTACGCCATTAAGGCCCGGCGGTTTCCGACGCTGGGAGCTTATGAGTTGGCGTTGAAATGCTCTCACTTGTTCAACCTGCTGGATGCGCGGGGTGCAATCAGCGTAACGGAGCGGGTCGGGGTGATGGGTCGCATTCGGACGCTAGTAGTGGGTGTGGCCAGGGTGTATGCAGCGCAGAACGAACAGGTTCCCAGCTGAGGCGAAGAGCGACGGGGGCTCTACGCAGGTGCAGGACGATGAATTTGGGATGGGGAGACGATGGCTGAGTTTTTACTTGAGATCGGGATGGAGGAGGTACCGGCGCGGATGATCGCGGGCGCGCGTGCGGAGCTCCAGCGGCGGGTGGTGGGGATGCTGGAGCGGGAAGGGCTGATCAGCATGGGCCCTGATGCGGAGGCGGAGGTGAGGAGCTTTGCGACGCCTCGCCGTCTTGCGGTGCTGGTGGGCGGGGTGGCTGAGCGCCAGAGGGATGTGGTCGAGGAGATGGTAGGGCCGAGTGTGAAGGTGGCGGGTGTCAATGGTCTCAGGGACGGTGAACCGACGGCCGCGGCAATGGCATTTGCAAGGAAGGCTGGGGTGGAGGTTGGAGCACTGAAGACGGTGGCGACGGTGAAGGGCGATTATCTGGTGTCGACGGCCACGAAACCGGGGCGGAGTGGGGCTGAGGTGCTGGCGGCGGAGATGCCGAAGGAGCTAGCGAGGATTGCGTGGGCAAAGAATATGTATTGGAGGACGGGTAAGCCGGAGCGGTTTGTGCGGCCGGTTCGGTGGTTGCTGGCGCTGCTGGGTGACGAGGTAGTGCCAATGAGTTTTGCGGGGAGGGCTGCGGGGAATATTACGTATGGGCACCGCGTGCTGCATGGGGATGGGCCGGTGGTGATCGAGCAGCCGGGTGAGTATGAGGCGGCGCTCGAGCGGGCGCATGTGATCGCGGACGTTGAAAACCGGCGGGAGCGGGTGCGGAAAGCGTTGGACCAGGTGTGCAGAACAGTGGAGGGAACGCGGTGGCGGGAGGATCATGAACTGGTGGACACGGTGACGCAGCTAACGGAGTGGCCGACAGTGGTGCGGGGCGGGTTCGAGGTGGAGTTCCTGGCGTTGCCGGAGGAGGTGCTGGTTACGGTAATGCGTGATCACCAGAAGTACTTTGCGGTGGAGCGAGTCAAGAGAGATAGGCGGGACGGGAACGGCGAGCTGGAGGCAGAGGGCTCGGCGCTGGCGCCGCATTTTCTGGCGGTGCTGAATGTGGAGGTGGATGAGCGCGGGCTGGCGGTCATTCGGCATGGCAATGAAAGGGTGCTGCGGGCGCGGTTCAATGATGCGCGGTTTTTCTGGGAGTTTGACCAGAGAACGCGGCTGGAGGAACGGGTGGCGGGGCTTGAGAAGGTAACGTTTCAGAGGGATCTCGGAAGCTATGCGGCGAAGAAGGAGCGGGTGCGGAAGTTGTGCGGGTGGCTGGCGAAGATCGTGTCCGAGGGGCACGGGATCCTGGTGGATGAGGCGGGGCTGCTACGGGCTGCGGAGCTGGCGAAGACTGATCTTACAACGGAGTTGGTGAAGGAATTCACCGAGCTGCAGGGGATCGTGGGTGGGTTGTATGCGCGGGCCCAAGGAGAAAACGAGGTCGTGTCGACGGCGATCTATGATCAGTACAAGCCAAGTGGAGCGGGGGACCGAATACCGAGGACTGTAGAGGGGCAGCTACTTTCGATCGCGGACAAGGTTGACTTGCTGGCGGGCATGTTCAAGCTGGGTCTAGAGCCTACAGGATCAAAGGATCCTTTCGCCTTACGGCGTGCGGCGAACGGAGTGGTGCAGACTCTGGCTGAATCGGAGCTCCTCTTTGCGAGTTCGAAGAAGACAGAGTCACTAACGAATCTGCTGCGTCTGGCGCTGGCTGGTTACTCTCACGAAGATTTACAAGGAAGCATGCCTCCTTTGGGAGAGGCGGCGCTCTCTAAGCTAGAGATCTTCTTCGCAGAGCGGACGACCTTCTACCTGCGCGAGATCAAGGGTCAGGCCTATGACGTTGTCGCCGCGGTGATGGGGGCGCCGTTTGAGGGTGTGCCGGATGCGGTGGCGCGGGCAGAGGCGGTGACGGTGGTCCGGGCGGCGGGGGGGGCAGGCGGCGGGGATTTTGCGGCGGTGTGCGTGGCGTTCAAGCGAATGAAGAATATTCTGACGCAGGCTCGGGAGAAAGGAATCGCAGTGCCGGAGCGGGTGGACGAAGGGCTGTTGCTGGAGCCGGAGGAGACGGCGCTGGCGGAGCGGTCGAGCGATTTAGCGGGGCAGGTGGAGGTGCTGCGTGCGACGGGGAATTTCAGGGGGGCGCTGGCGGCGATTGCAGGGCTGCGGCCGCAGGTGGATGCGTTCTTCGATGCGGTGATGGTGATGGTGCAGGAGGAGAGTGTGCGGGCGAACCGGCTGGCGCTGCTCAAGCGGGTGCTGCGGGATTTTTCGCGGATTGCGGATTTCTCGGAGATTGTGGTAGCGGGGTAAGGAAGCTAGTGCTCTCGCGAAGAAGAGAAGCGGAGAGCAGGTCGAATGCGGCCGAGGTTCTCAGATAAGATCTGGAGTGGATACGGGAGGATGTTGGGATGAACTCATCAAGTGCTTCGGAGTCGTGGCTGGAACGTTGGTGGCCGCTGTTGGTGATACTTTTCGGCGTTATCTTTGTCTCGGTTGTGGTCAGTTTTTCGCCGAGAGGGTGAGGGCGGGCGGAGGTATCATCCGGGCGGAAGCAGTGCGGCGGGCGTAGGGGCGTTATGGAATCCCAAGGCTGTTTAGGAGCGACTGCACTGGTTTGGTCTACCTATACCCGGCATTCCAGTAGGGGCCTCGAAGTCAAGAGATGATCACACTGCGGACGGGTCTTCGCATGGACATGGGCATCGAACGAGCGGCGCCGAACCTGACGACGAGATCGGGCCGGGTGTTGCCAATGCCGAGCCAGCGTGCGAAGTCTGCGCGGACGGAGGGAACTTCGACTGGCTGATTGATAAGAGCGTAGCTCAAGCCGAGCGCCGTGGCTTGCAGGGCGAAGCGCTGAAAGCTGCGGCCCACTCTGACCCAGTGATCCCGATCTGCCCTGTCTCCGATGAAGACGGCGACACCGGCGGAAGACCGCATTTGCGCCGTGTACCTGGCGTTCTCGTCGTCTTTCCGAAAGAACCGGGTAAACATTCGTTTGCAAATCCAGGTAGGTAACGTTGGCTGACCAGAGCATCGGGTGAACAGGCCATCTCCTGTGGCCAGGGCCTGCGAAGGATTGAAGCGGATCCAGTCCCGCAGTTCCTGAACGAAGGCGGGGTCCTCCATCTGACCGCTGTTTCCAAGAATGAGGTGATCGAGGACGGCCTCGCGTCGGCCCGCGTCCGTGATGATGAGAAGGGTTACGCCGCTGATGCGTGCGGCCGCTTCGAGGCTCTTCAGAGTTCCAGTGGATACAGCTCGCCCGTCGTAGTTTGACCGGGTGGACTGACGGCCGGGATGGCATGGAAGAGCGCGTCGGATTGCGGGGAAGCGTGAGCGAGATCGATGTCGATTCGACTCTCGGGATCGTTGCTGAAGGTGATCGCTCCCGGCTGCCCGTTCGCCGCAGCCGCGATGAGGAAGTTTTCGGCAGCGCAACCAAGGCTGACAAAGAGGTGGTGGTCATCCGGGTCGACGACGGGTGCGCGGCGTGAAAGGTCAGGAAGAATGCTCCCCCCGTTTTGGAGCACCCGGAAGTGCCAAGGTTGCGTGTTGTGGCCGCTGGGCGCGAGGGTGGCGAAGCGTACATACTCCGCGAAGTCCGACGTAACCGGGAACGGTCGGCGAAGTTCGGCGGACGCCTTGTCGTACTCGGCCATGCTGTTGCCTGCACAGCCCGACAGCTGCGTTAGAGTTGCGGCAGCTGTGCTTCCCAAGATGAATTTGCGGCGGCTCTGCATACGGCTCCGTATTTCCCTCGCACCGCTCTGGACTGGGGCCAATGGAAGTTGATGAACCAGGCTTTGCGAGCTTCTAGTTGAGGCGTTGGAGGCGGGCGATGAGTTTTTCAGCGAGGGGTTCGCCGGATTCGGTCCAGAGGAGGCGGGAGGAGATGCCGCAGTGTTTTTCGACGGAGAGGGTGAAGGCGAGAAGGAGCTCGACGTTTTTCTGGATGTAGGCTGCGGCGTCGTCGAGGGCGGAGGTGCGGGCGCTCCCGATGGAGATGACTTTGGGCTGGGCTAGCTCAGAGTCTTCGTCTTCCTCGCGGTCCTCGCTATTGCGATGGCGGCCGGAGTTTTGCAGGTCGTCGTCATATTCATCGTCATCTCCGTCGTCGTCATCGTCGAGGACCCAGGGGTAGTCGAGGCCGAAGTCTACGCGGACGTGGCCATTTTGTTCGAAGCCGGCGTCGTCGAATTTGGGGCCGAAGCCGATGATTTTGACGGTGGTGGCGTGGGGTCGCCAGAGGGTGTCGAGGTGGGCGCCGGGGTCGCCGTCTTTCGGGGCTTCGGCGTCGTAGTTGGGGCTGCCGGGGCCGGAGTCCGGGGTCCAGAGGTTCCACTTCATCTCGAACTCGAAGGCCATGTCGTCGTGGAGGTGCTCGGTGGCTTCGGCGACGGCGGTTTCGATGATGGAGGCGGAGGTGTCCTGGTTTTCCTGGGCGCGGGGGTCGTTGACGTAGAGGCGCTGGTAGGTGGGGGACTCCGAGAAGGAGATGGGGTAGGCGGAGGCGGCGGAGACGCGCTTGCCCTCGGGGAATCCGCCGGAGCTGCTGATGAGCGCGAACTGGCGCATGACCGAGACCACGGCGGCGGGAAGCGCTTCGAGGCGGAAGTTCGGGAACCAGAGGCTGAGGTAAAGCTGATCGGCCATGGGTTTAGTTTAGCGGGTTCGACACTTGGGCTCCCTCTTGCCGGAGGGTCAAGACGAGCGCGGAGGGTGCAGAGAGGAGAGCGGAGAGATTCGGAGGCAGACGCAAAACCGGGAGAGAGGAGTCTGAGGTGAGAGGATTAGGTTGAGGAAAGATGCGCGTTTCCATTGAGCGGTTGCAGGTTTTGTTGCTGGTTGGAGCGAGTCTGCTCGTAGTGACGATCGCGGCGTTTCTGGGGTATGCGCACCTGCGGGCGCACCAATTCTTGAGGGATCTGCCGGGCCGGCTGGGCGCGAATATATCGCGGGAGTCGAATGGATTTATGTACTCGCAATCGGGCAAGGGCGGGAGGACGATCTACACCATCCATGCTGCGAAGCTGGTGCAGTTTAAGGATGGAAAGACGACGCTGCACGATGTGGGGATCGTGCTGTATGGGCAGAAGCAGGACCGCGCCGACCGCATTTATGGCAGCGAGTTCGAGTATGACCAGAAGGCCGGCGTGGTGCGGGCCAGGGGAGAGGTGCACTTGGATCTTCAGGCGCCTGCACCCACCGATGCGCAGGGGAGGGCGGAATATGCGGCGGGGCGGGAGACGGGGGCGGTTTCGGGTGGCGGAAAGGTTGAACACAGCGGAAACGAGCATGGGGGGGACGCGCACGGTGGGGAGGACGAGCAGATGGTGCATGTGAAGACGAGTGGACTGGTATTTGTGCAGAGTCTGGGGGTGGCGTCGACGGAGCAAGAGATCGAGTTTCAGTACCACGGATTAACGGGCAAGGCGAAGGGAGCGGACTACAACTCGGATACGGGTGTGACCGTGCTGCAGTCGGAGGTGCGGGTGTCGGGATTGCGAGAGGGGCAGCCGGTGCTGCTGACGGCGGCGCATGCGGAGATAGATCGCGGCAAGGGTGAGATGAGGCTTTACCGGGCACGCTATGTTTCGGGTGGGGAGGGCGAGCGGGCCAAGGCGAATGAGAGGACGATGACGGTCGAGCGTGCGGTGGTGCATCTGCGGGCGGGTGGGTCGGTGGAGCGGGTGGTGGGGAGCGGGGGTGTGAGCCTGGCACAGGGGGGTGGCGTGCTCCGGGGGCAGACTGCGGATGTGGCGGTGAGCCCGGAGAGTCGACCGGAGACGGCGCATTTGTCTGGGGGATTGACATACGCGGAGGACGGCGATCTGCGGCAGGTGCAGGGGCGAGCGGGACAGGGTACGGCGCGCTTCGATGCGGGGGGGCGCATTGCGAGCGCGGTGATGACCGAGGCGGCGGAGATCCATGTGCGGGAGCGTGCGTCGGAGGCAGGGATGTGGAGTGACAGAACTGTGGCGGGGGACAGGATCGATTTGAGGTTCGCGGTGAGTGGAGATAAAGGCGGCGGGCCATTGCGAGCCGGAGAGACGGGGGCGGGGGGCAGGCAGTGGCTTCGCGATTTGACGGCGGCGGGGAGGGCGAGGATGCTGCTGGTTGATCGCAGCGACAAAGATGAGACGGTGGAGGAGACGACGAGTGAGCTTCGCGGGAATACCCTGGCGGGGCAGATGGTCTGGGATGGGCGTTCGGGGAGGCTGAGCCACGTCAGTGGGGTGGGGCATACGGCGTTGCGGCGAAGCGATACGGAAGGCGGTGTGGATACGAGTGAGGGAGAGAGGCTGGAGGTGAGTCTTGGGCCCGCCGCTGCTTCAAACGCGTCGAGAGCAACGAGCGGTGGAGCGGAGAGGGCGATCGGAGCGCAGGGTGCGACCACGGTTCTGAGTGCGGTGCAGAGCGGCGGCGTCACGCTGACTCATATGCCGGCGCGACGGTCTGGGGAGATGGGCGGAGCGAGGCCGGATGGGGCGAGTACGGGCGGAGCGAGGAGGAAGGACGGGAGTGTGGTTCGGGCTACAGCGGAGAGGGCGAGCTTCACGGGGGAGGGGCAGACGCTGACCTTGAGCGGGCAGGCGCAGGTGACGGAGGGCGACAGCCTGCTGCGGGCGGAGACGGTGACGGTGCGGCGGGATACGGGGGACGCGATGGCGGAGGGCGCGGTAAAGGTGAGCTATCGGCAGACTGGATCCGCCGATCCGGTCCATGTGTCGGCGTCACGGGCTGACTTGAAGCATGACACGGGGCTGGCGACGTTCTTTGGAGGGAGCGCGGCCGCGGCACGACTGTGGCAGGGGGCTTCGCAGGTGGAGGCGGCGGTGATCGAGTTCAACCAAGCGGAGAAGACGCTGGTGGCGCGGACGAGTGGATCGAGCGATTCCGTACGTACGGTTCTGGTGGGCGGGCGAGGGACGGGAGGCGCCGGTGTCGGGCGGGCGGGGCAACAGGTGATGCGGGTATCGAGTCGCAGCCTACGCTACTCGGATGCCGACCGCAGGGCGGATTTTGGGGGAGGCGTGGTGCTTCAGGACGCGGGGGCGACGGTGCGAGGGTCACAGATGGTAGCGCTGCTGAAACCGGCTCGGACCGGGGGCGCGGCGGAGAGTTCGGCGGCGGGTCCGGCGGGATTTATGGGTGGCAGTGTGGATCGTGTGACGGCGGAGGGTGCGGTCGAGGTGAGCGAGCGAGGCCGGCGTGCGTCGGGGGAGAAGCTGGTGTATACGGCGGCCGACGGAATATTCGTGATGACGGGCACGCCGGCGGCGTCGCCGAAGGTGGTGGACGAGGTGCAGGGAACGACCACGGGTGCTGCCCTGCAGTTTCATGCGGGCGATAATAGCGTCATGATTTTAGGAGAGAAGAGGGGCGGAGAGGGACGAAGGGTTCATACGGAGACGCCGGTGCGGCAGCGGTGATGAAGACGCTCTCGACGGAGGAGATTGGCAAGAGTTACGGCGGGCGGCAGGTGGTGCGCGGCGTAAGTCTCGGGATCTCGCAGGGAGAGGTGGTTGGTCTGCTGGGGCCGAACGGTGCCGGAAAGACGACGTGCTTTTACATGATAGTCGGGCTGGTGCGACCGGACGCGGGCCGGGTGCTGGCGGATGGGCGGGATATCAGTCGCCTGCCGATGTATCTGCGGGCAAGGAATCACGGAATCAGCTATCTGCCGCAGGAGCCTTCAGTGTTTCGCAAGCTGACGGTTGAAGACAACATACTCGCCGTGTTGGAGGCGCAGCAGCTGAGCTGGGAGACGCGGCGCACGCGTACAGAGCGGCTGATTGAGGATCTGAATTTGAGCCACGTGCGCAAGACGCAGGGGTTTGCGCTGAGTGGAGGCGAGCGGCGGCGGGTGGAGATCGCGCGCTGCTTGGCGATCGAGCCCGCGTTCATTCTGCTGGACGAGCCATTCTCCGGGATTGATCCAATTGCGGTGCTGGATCTGCAGGAGATCATCTTCGGTTTGAAGCGCAGCGGCATTGGCGTTTTAATAACCGATCACAATGTGCGCGAGACGTTGTCGGTCACGGATCGCGCTTACATCATCAACGAGGGCAAGATCTTCCGAACGGGAACGCCGCGCGAGCTAGGGCTCGATCCGGACGTGAAGCGGATCTATCTTGGCGACAATTTCCGAATGGATTGAGCTTGCGCGAACTCGGTACAACTTCAGTTGTAACGTGGGTTTTATTCGTGTTTTACAGATCTCGGCGGGATTAGACTGAGTTCAGTCCAGGGTACGGAGATGTAGACTGTCCCCACGATTGATAATGATGGATCGCTGTATTTCGCGATTCGGACTCATGCCGTCTTAGAGCGGCTAGACAGCTCCAGCCAGTTCTAGAGGAACGTTTGCTACTTCAGCCAAAGCTCAATCTACGAGTCTCACAACGGCAGGTGCTGACACCAGGTCTGGTGCAGATGGTCAGCGTACTTGCGTTGAACAAGCTCGAACTGAAAGAGATGATCAACACCGAGATCAATGAAAACCCGGTGCTTGAAGAGGTCGAAGAATCCGGTATCTCGTTCGAGGAGATTGCAGGACGAGAGGGTGATCGCGAGAGATCGGCGGAGGAGGTGGCCGCGGAAGAAAAACGCGCGGAGAAGGATCCTTTCGACGAGATCGACTTCGGGAGCTACTTCCAGGACTACCTCGATCCCGGGTACAAGACAGCCTCAAATTTTGAGGAGTACGACAAACCCTCATTCGAACATTTTCTATCGCAGCCGAGCACGTTGAGCGATCACCTGACGTGGCAGCTCGGATCGTTGACGTTGCCGTCAGAGGTGCGCGTTGCGGCGGAACTGATTATCGGAAACCTCGATGAGAGCGGGTATCTCGTGGCTAGCGACGAGGAGTTGCTGCAGGGACTGCGCGAGATGCAGGAGCCTGCACGAGCGGAGCCGATACCTTTTGAGCGTGGGAACAGGTCGAGGACCTCTCCGGTATGGGAGCAGCCAGCGGAGGCGGGTGATGCGGACGCTGTAGGTGGAACGGTTAATATTGCGGCAGCGGTGGACGCGAACGAGGAACTGTTGCGCGGCGCCGTTCTCGAGGGGCGGAGGGTTGTAAGTAACCTTGACCCAGTGGGCGTCGGTGCGCGCGATCTGCGGGAATGCTTGTTGATTCAGATCGCCGCCCAGCGATCCGAGGCGGAGTTGGCTCTGCGACGTCGTGGGAAGATCACCGACGAGGTGCAGAAAGATGTATTCACGATCGCCTGCCATATCGTCACGAACTGCCTTGGGCTGCTGCAGAAGAAGGACATGCGGGAGCTGACCCGCGGGTGTGTTCGGACGGCGGAAGAGGTGCAGATGGCGGTCGAGTATATCCGGACGCTCGATCCTCGACCGGGGCAACGATTCAACGAGAGCGCGACGCGTTTGATTGAGCCGGATGTCGCCTTCGTCAAGCGCGACGACAAATTTATCGTGCTGATGAACGAAGAGGATTTGCCGACGCTGAGACTGAACCAGGACTATCGCAAGATGCTGGCGCAGAAGCAGACGGAGAAGCAGGTTAAGGAGTACGTGAAAGAGCGGTATAAGTCCGCCATTCAGTTGCTGCGCAACATCGAGCAGCGCAAGAACACGATCGTGCGGACGTGCGACGTGATCGTTCGGCGGCAAGTGGATTTCCTCGAGCATGGGGTGGAAGCGCTGCACCCGATGATGATCAAAGAAGTAGCCGAGGAGATCGGCGTTCATCCGTCGACAGTGAGCAGGGCAGTTGCGAACAAGTATGTGCACACACCGCAAGGCGTGTTCGAGCTGCGCTTCTTCTTTTCAGAGGGCGTGAATGGGCCGGAAGGGGGAGATCTCCCGCTGGTGCTTCTAAAGCGTAGAGTGAAGAAGTTGATTGAGGAAGAGGACGAGCGGAAACCGCTTACAGACGATCAACTGGCCGCGGCGCTTCAGCAGCAGGGGATCCAGGTAACTCGGCGTACCGTAGCAAAATACCGCGAGGATATGCAGATCCCTAGTACCCACCAACGCCGGGTTCGTTAAGAGCATCGAAGTCGGCTAGTATGCGTGAGAGGTGTGCATGATGAATGTTGAGTACACGGGCCGTCAGACGACGATTACACCCAAGCAGAAGAGGCAGGTAGAGGAAGGGATCTCGCGAATCGCGAAGATCTCAGGGGATACCGGCAGCGTTCATGTCATTCTAACGGTTGACAAGTACCGGCAGATCGCTGAAGTGACTTTGAAGGCAAAGGTCTACGAGTTTGTGGCAACGGCCGAGGGTGTGGAGATGGAGGCAGCTCTCCATGACGCACTGGGGAAGCTGGAACAGCAGGCAGTGCGGCAGAAGCAGAAGCACACGACTGCTAAGCGCCACCCCAAGGGTGACGTCAAGACATCCACGCTTGAGTTTGGGGATGGAGCTATCCCGGAGGCGTGATGTTCGCGTATGTGTTGAGGCACCGTAGCGTGGTGTGATGCTAGGATTCCTCCATGCCGGGTGCGCGCAAGTCAGCCAAGTCAGCTAAGAGATCCCCTAAGCTAGCCAGCGCAGACGCAGGCGAACTTGTGATTGTCACGGGGATGTCCGGGTCAGGCAAGTTGTCGGCACTGAAGGCCTTTGAGGATCTCGGTTACTACTCGGTCGATAACCTGCCGCTGGAGTTGATTCCGCAGTTCGCGGATCTGGTCCGGCAGTCGGCGCAGATCGAACGCGCGGCGCTGGTGATCGACGTCCGCGAGGGAATGCGTTTGGATGAGTTCCCTGCAATTCTGAAGAAGGTTCGGCGCGTTCTGCCGACGCGAGTGGTATATCTGGAGGCTTCCGAAGAAGCTTTGATCCGACGTTTTTCGGAGACTCGACGACCCCATCCGATGGGGCGCACGGAGACAGTGTTGGAGTCGATCCGGGCGGAGAGAAAGCGCCTCGATCCGATTCGAAATGTAGCCGACATCCTGCTCGAAACGACGAAATTCAATGTCCATGAACTGCGAGCGCACATCAACGCGCAGTTTGAGCGGAAGGATAACAGCGGTGAGCCGAACCTGACGGTCTCGTGCGTCAGCTTCGGATTTAAAAACGGCGTACCGACGGATGCGGATCTGGTGTTTGATGTGCGTTTCCTACCCAACCCTCACTTTGTTCCCGAGTTCCGCAGATTGACTGGACGGCATCCTAAGGTGGCTCGGTATGTCCGTCACTTTCCGCAGACGGCCGAATTCCTGGACAGAATCGCGGAGCTGCTCGAGTTTCTGCTGCCGCACTACATCAAGGAAGGGAAGAGCTATCTCACGGTAGCGTTTGGGTGCACGGGGGGGCAGCACCGATCGGTCTTCATTGCAGAGGAGATGAAGAAGCGGATCTCTGCCGATGGATACAGGGTGAAGGCGGCGCACAGGGACATGCCGCGCTAAATCAGCGGAGCGAAGCCGGCGAATACAATTGTGAAATGCAGGGCAGCGACGGTGTTGGTTGGGCGATCGATGAGGGGCGGTGGGGGTGAAGAGGATCTTCCGGCTTCTCTCATATGCGCGGCCGTACCTTCTTTATTCGCTGGGGTCGGTCGTGCTAATGGCCACGGTGGGAGCGATGGCAGCGTTTCGGATTCTGCTGGTAAAGCCGATCTTCGACAAGGTGCTGTCGCCTGACTCGCAGGCGCGAGATCTCCTGGTGTTTCGGGTCCCGCATCTATCGAGCGCGCTCGATCTTCACTTTCTGGTTCCGAGTCATCTGCACAACGCGTGGAACGTGATTGCGTACGCGTTGGTGATGTCGGCGGTAGTGAAGTCGGCTTGCGATTATCTAGGGACGTACCTGGTGAACTACGCGGGCTTCGGGATGATCACGGACCTTCGCAATGATTTGTACGAGGCGGTACTGCGAAGGTCGGTCGCCTTCTTTCAGAAGCACTCGACAGGAACTCTGCTATCAACACTGATTAACGATATCGAGAAGGTGCAGTTTGCTATGTCCAGTGTACTGGGCGACTTTCTGCAGCAGACCTTCACGCTGGTGTTTTTGATGTTTGTGGTGGTTCTGTACGGCGGGAAGATGGCTTGGCTGCTCTTGCTGTTTGTCCCCGTTGTGATCTCGTCGGCGAAACGAATTGGGAGCCGGGTACGGCATACCACGCGGAGAGGACAGGATAAGCTTGCGGAAATACAGAATATTCTTCACGAGACGATCACGGGTAATCGCATCGTAAAGGCCTTTGGGATGGAGCGGTGGGAGATGACTCGCTTCCGAAGAGCGGCGAGCAGGCTGTTCCGGGCGAACCTTCGGTCGGTCAGTGTTCAGGCGATTAGTTCGCCGCTGATGGATGCGCTTGGAGCGGTGGCGGTTGCGCTGCTGTTGCGTATTGGCCGCGAGCGAATTCTGCACCATGCAATGACGACTGGATCCTTCATAGCGTTCCTGATTGCAGTGTTTACGCTCTACGATCCAGTGCGGAAGTTCGCCATGTTTTACAACAGCTTTCAACAGGCGCTGGGTGCCAGCGAAGAGATCTTCCGCTTCATGGACGCGCAGGACGACGTTCGTGAGAAGAAGGATGCGGTGGTGCTGAAGGGTTTTCACGAGGGCTTCCGCTTCGAGGACGTGGGCTTTGCCTATGCGGAAGAGGGTGAGAGCAAACAGGTGCTCGAGGGGATTAACCTCGACGTGTCGCGGGGTGAGGTGATTGCGTTGGTAGGACCTAGCGGCGCGGGCAAGTCTACGCTGGTGAATCTGATCCCACGGTTTTTCGATGTGAACGAAGGGCGCATTCTGATCGACGGGCATGATCTGCGCGATGTCTCGATTGACTCCCTACGGAAGCAGATTGGAAAGGTGACGCAGGAGACGGTGTTGTTCAACGATACGGTCCGCAACAACATCGCGTATGGGCGGCCTGACGTGCCGGCGGCGAAGGTAGAGGAGGCAGCGCGAATGGCGCTGGCCCATGACTTCATTGAAAGATTACCGGAGGGTTACAACACGGGCATCGGCGAGAGGGGTGCGCGGCTGAGTGGGGGAGAGCGGCAACGGATTGCGATTGCGAGGGCGATTTTAAAGGATGCGCCGGTACTGATCCTGGACGAGGCGACCTCATCGCTGGATGTCGAGAGTGAGAGGTTTGTGCAGGCGGCGCTTGCGAATGTGATGCGGGGGCGCACAGTGTTTGTGATAGCGCACCGGCTTTCCACCGTGCGCCGGGCGACAAGGATTGCCGTGATCGACGGCGGGCGCATGACGGAGATTGGAACGCACGAGGAGCTGATGCAGAACTCCGGGACGTATCAGCGGCTGTACAACCTGCAGTTCGAGGACGCGGGCACGGCGGAGAATGGGTTGCATGATCGGGAGGTTGCGGTGGAGGGAATCTCATGAGGCCGATCTACTCGATGACGGGCTTTGCTTCTATGCGGGGATGCGTAGAGGAGGGCCTTGATTTTACTTTGACGGCTAAGAGTGTGAACCATCGCTTTCTGGATCTGCAGTTCAGGCTTCCGGGTGGGCTGGACGGCTTGGAGGCGAAGCTTCGGCTGATGCTGAAAGCACGGATGGGACGCGGACACATTGACCTCACTCTGACTCTGGATCGATCTGGAGAGGGCGAGCTGCGGGTGAACGATGAGCTGCTGAGTTCGGCGTTACGAGCGTTTCGCGCGGCGGCTGCGAGACACGGTGTTGGGAGCGAGCCGGACCTGAACGTCCTGCTCCGATTGCCGGGTGTGTTGGGTGTACAGCGGGCCAGTTTGTCCGACAATTCAAGCGGATGGGAGGAGATGGCCATCAAGCTTGCGGGAGAGTTGATTGGAGCTTTGCTGGAGGCGCGGGCAGAGGAGGGCGCAACGCTAGCCGCTGAGCTACGATGCGCCATGGAGCGGCTTCGGGCTATGTCGGCTGAGATCGGCGAGTTGCGCGGGCGGGTTCGAGACTCTCAGGTTGCTCGGCTGCGCCTGCGGCTCAGAGAGCTCTTGCCAGGAGCTGAGTTTAGTGAGGAGCGAGTGCTGACCGAGGCGGCGATGCTGGCCGAGCGTAGTGATGTCGAGGAGGAGAACGTTCGTTTGCTAACCCATGTTGCGCGCTTTTTAGCCATGCTGGATGCAGGCGGAGAGGTGGGGAAGCGGATGGACTTCCTCCTGCAGGAGTTGAATCGCGAGGCAAACACAATGCTCTCGAAGACAAGCGGCGCGGTTGGCGAGGGCGGTTTACGCATCACCGAGATTGGCTTGGAGATGAAAGCGGAGATCGAGCGAGCTCGCGAACAGGTGCAGAACCTAGAATAAGGGAACTCTTCATAATCGTCGAACGCGAGAGTTGATCAGGTCTCAGAAGGAATGGATTGGAGGGCACGACAGACGTATGGCGGGAATTCTTTTCATCATTTCGGCACCTTCCGGATCAGGAAAATCCACCCTGGTGAACCAACTGCGAACGCTGGTAGAGGGTCTAGACTTTTCGATCTCTTACACGACCCGTGCAGCACGCGGATCGGAGGAGGATGGCCGTGAGTATCATTTCACGTCGCGTGCGGAGTTTGAGCGGATGATTGCGGGAGGCGAGTTTTTGGAATGGGCCGAGGTCTTTGGGAACTACTACGGTACCGCGGTGGCGGCGCTCGAACATGCACGAGGGCTGGGTAAGGATCTGTTGTTGGATATCGATGTGCAAGGCGCATTACAGGTCATGCGGAAGCTGCCAGGGGCTGTGTCGATCTTTATTCTGCCGCCTAGCCCGGAGGTGCTCGAAATGCGATTGCGGAACCGAAGCGAGGCGGAGAAGATGACTTCGGGGGCGGTGATCGAGCGCCGCCTTTCGCAAGCTCGAAACGAGCTGCGGGAGATCTGGGATTACCGGTACGCGCTAGTAAACGACGTGCTCGATCATGCGGTTGGGGAGATGAAGGCAATTGTTCAAAGTGAGCGAGGAGCGAGGGACGGAGCAGCGGAGGTGGCGCAAGGATGCCGGACGGATATGGCGTCCGAGAGGCTGCGGGCGGTGCTCGGAGCATTTGGGCAGGATTGAAACAAGCTCACCGCAGGGCACGGGTATTGGTGAACCAAGCGCGCTGGGGTAGAGTCAGGAGAGAGGGTGCCGCGATGACGATCAACACTGTTCTGCACAATAAGTACAGCTTGGTAAAAGGTGCGGCGAGAAGAGCTCGGCAGCTGCAGAATGGGCCGCGCCATTGATGACCGTGAAGTCCATGAAAGCGTGTCGTGTGGCGCAGGATGAGATTCGGCAGGGTCATGTCACGTACGTGCTTCCGCTTCAGAAGTTGAAGCCGGTGGCGGATCTGCTGCCGGAGTAGAGGCGCCCGAAGAACGATGCCGATTGAAGCGGAGCATATACGTGCGTATGTCGAGTACTTTCGCGATCTGGGCGTCTATGACTTCTATCGCCGCGGAGAGCCGATCTCCCTGCTTGCAAGTGAACTGTTGGTCGACGCACCTGAGCCGCAGAACTCAGACCGGGGTGTGGCTGCACTTGCGGAAGGGCTGTCTCGCAGCGTCGTTACTGTAGATGTGCCCAATCCCCTTGCCATGGAGGCTGCGATCGGGAAGCTAATTCCTTTCGACGACCTAGCGCCCTACCCAGAGGTGCGAGTTGCGGTACGCGATCGTGCGACGGCGCTCCTGACGATTCAGGCGCAGATCGGGGATTGCACTCGATGTCCACTGGCGTATGCGGGGCGGCGAACGATCGTGTTTGGGGATGGGGATGCGTCGGCGCGCGTGATGTTTGTTGGTGAAGGGCCGGGGGCGGATGAAGATCTGTCCGGAGTGCCGTTCATAGGAAAGGCGGGGCAGCTGCTGAACAACATGATCACCGCCATGGGGCTGGCACGCGAGCAGGTGTATATCGCAAACATTGTGAAGTGCAGGCCGCCCAAGAACCGGGTTCCGGAGCCAGTAGAAGCCAACACGTGTTCGCAGTTCCTCCTGCGGCAGATGGATGTAATCCAGCCGAAGGTGGTGGTAGCTCTGGGGTCGACTGCGGCCACCTATCTGCTAGGTATGAAGCAGTCGCTCTCAGCACTGCGCGGACGATGGTACAGCGTTCGCGGGGCGAAGCTGGTGGTGACGTATCATCCGGCGTTTCTGCTGCGTGATCCGCGGCAAAAGGCTGAAGCGTGGAAAGATCTACAGATGGTCATGGGGGACCTTGGGTTAAAGTCTCCGAGCAGGAGTTGAGGTAGCGAGCTCCGTTAAGCCAGAGCTAGGTTGGGGGTGGTATGCGGATAGTACTCGCATGACAGGAGCGAACTCGCCGACAGGCTATGGGGCGGAGGTCCTTGCCGAGGCAGAGTTCAACGGCGGTTAGGTAATTATTGCCACAACTTAGGACTAAGCTCGCTCGGGGAAGAGAAGGATTCACGGCGGTAAAGAGGTCAAGAATCGTGGTAGGAGCCATGGAGATTTGATGGTCCAGGCTGGTGAGTTGGTGGGGAATGGAGACTAAATGCACGGCCTGCCGGGCCAGGGAAAAGAAGGCATCGGGAGCCAACCCAGAGCAGGTTCCGTGGGTCTGCCACTCGTGCTGAAGGAGGCCCGCATCGGGGTAGATATCTCGATAGAGGGAAGGGTTAGCGGGGCCGGAGGCGTCGCTGCAGTGCTCCGGGTGTCTCCCGTCGTTGGTCTGAGGCCAGAGGCCGTGAAGCACGAAGGCGAGGTGTTGAGCGCATTCGGATCTGCCGGGGTGAATGGCACAGAATTCCGGGGACCAGGAGAGGTTGAGGAGATAGAAATCGAAGGGACCGTTGGAGGAGTCGGAGGCGAGACCGCGACGGCTCTCCCGATGAGTGGGATTGAAGTTGGAGGCGGCTGATCGGGAGGTCTGCGGAGATTGCCGCGAGTTACAGGACAACAGCGCGAGGCAGAGAAGAGCGGTGACAAAGATGGTGCGGCGCGGTGGAAAGGGAAGCGGGGTCCGGCTTGGATTTAGTGTGGGCGTGACCGGATCGCCTCATGGACCTTGCTGATGAAGGCCTCGGGAAGAGCGAGTGACCATACCGAGAGGTCGAAGGGATGACTGGTCTGCTCCGGCGTGGGGTTTTTGGAAAAACCGATCAGGGCGGGATGGGCCGGATTGGATTTCGCAGCGATGACGAGTGCGTCTGCCTCAGCGGGCGCCAGGGTGTGGCAGGCGATGATGAGGTTGTACTCCGAGGTGCTCACGATTCCAATTGCGTCTGGAGGGCTGTTGACGGAGACCTTGAAGCCCTCCTTTTCGAGGATCGCTTTGCGCGTGTAGAGGAGCATCTCGTCGGTTCCGACGAGCAGTGCGGTGGGAGACGAGGCGTATGGGGCGAGGTTCTGGAGCATGATTCTGGCTTTCCGTGCGTTCGATAGAGTTTCGCAGCACAGGGGGGGGGCGTCAATGCGTCCTCCGGGTCGTTTTCGGCATCGTAGAAATACTAGGAGATCTTGTGGACCTGCGCGACCACACCTGCGAAGAGCGACTGGCATTTGCCCATAGTGCGCTCATTCGATCCGAGCAACTGGCACTGGCGGGGAGGTTTGCCGGAGCGGTGATGCACGAGGTAAACAATCCTCTTGAGGCGCTGGGTAACCTCATTTACCTGGCCGGTCAAGAGCCAGGTAACTCGGAGATGGTGAAGCAGTACCTCAGCATGGCGGAGGAACAGCTTACCCATGTGCAGGATATTGCAAGGAGAACTCTGTCGTTTTACCGGCCCCACGCTTCGGGGGCAGAGGTGGACCTGGTCCATCTGCTGGACTCCGCGCTGCACATGCAGCGGCCGCAGTTGCTGACCAAAAGTATTGAGGTCTGCCGTAATCATCCGGGAACGGCTCCGATGCAGGCGAATGCGGGCGAACTGCTGCAGGTGTTCACGAACCTAATTGCGAACTCGGTGGAGGCCCTGCCGGAGCAAGGAACGCTGCACGTCCGCGTGTCTCGATCGAAGAGTCACATTCACATCCTGATCGCCGACAATGGCCGCGGCATCCCAGCGGAGCAGCGGAAACGCCTGTTCGAGCCATTTGCGACGAGCGAAAAGGAGAAGGGAACGGGACTGGGGCTGTGGATGTCGAAGACGCTAGTGGAGCGGCATCGAGGGCAGATTCGACACAGGAGCAACACGACCCCGGGCCGCACGGGTACCGCTTTTCGGATCTCGTTGCCTGGGTAGGCGGCTCCTATTCATCGTTTGGCGTGGCGTTCATCGGTTGGCGTGGCGCAGCGTCTTTCGAGCTATTTGCTCTCCAGGTTTGCCAGATTTCAGAGGCTTCAGCAGATAGGCTGGGGGAGTGCCTCTGTTCTGCGATGTTGCGTTGCCGGTGCCGCTCGATCGGACCTTTACCTATGCGATGGGCGAGCATTCACCGGTTGTGGGCGCCCGGGTGCTGGTGCCGTTCAGCGGACAACGGCTGATGGGGGTGGTAGTTCGGCTGCATGACCATGTGCTTCCGGAGGGGGTGGAGGCAAAGCCGGTTCAAGCGGTGCTTGACGCGGAGGCTCTGCTGCCTGAGGAACTGATGCGGCTGGCGGGGTGGATCGCACAGTACTATGTGGCTCCGTTAGGCCAGGTGCTGCGGGGAATGCTGCCCTTGAGCGCGGAGGTGAAGCGGCAGTTCGTTTACCGGATTGCAGAGCCGGGGCGGAAGGTTTTGTACGAGGGAGCTGCGAAGGGATCGTCGCGGCGCTCGAGGCTGACAGCGGAGGAGCAGAACCGCGAGTATGCGGTGTTGAACTATCTCGAAGACGGAGAAGCGGCGAAGGCGAGTGCGCTGCGATCGGCTACCCAGGCAGGCAAGTCGCTGCTGGACGGGATGGTGCGCAAGCGATGGCTGGTGCGGGAGGCGGTGGCGGAGGAGCGGGATGCGCGGCGGATGGAGAGGGTGGCGGTGCTGGCAGGAGAGAGCAGCAAAGAGGGGGCAAGGGTTGGGGAAGCGGGAGTTGTGGGCGGGGGGGGCCGGCTGCCCCGTCTGAACGGGAACCAGCTGGCGGTGATGGCCGAGATGGCGGCGGTGGGTGGGCGGATGGCGGTACGCGAACTGCGGGAGAGACTGCGCGGTGCGGGGGTCCCCGAATCGACCGTAGGGACGCTGGTGCGGCGAGGGCTGGTGCTGATCGAGGAAGTGGAGCGCGAGTTCTGGCTGGGTGGGGTTGGTGTGGAGGATGGTGGCGCCTCGACCCAGGTAAACGACGGTGAGGATGTCGCGTACCTGGGGCACCCGGCTTTGGGGCTGCCTGCGCGAAAGAAGAGTGGGCATGAGCATGCGCTGAATGAGGCGCAGATGGAGGCTCTGGGGACGATTGTGGCCTCGATGGAGAAGGGCGGGTTCCAGCCGCATCTACTGTATGGCGTGACGGGCTCGGGAAAGACGGCGGTGTATGTGGCGGCGATGCAGAGGGCGCTGGCAGAGGGGCGGAGCGCGCTTTTGCTGGTCCCGGAGATTGGGCTTACCCCGGCGATGGCGGGGCAGATGCATGCAGCATTCGCGGGAGAGGTGGCACTGCTGCACTCGGGATTGACGCCGGACGAGCGGGCTCAGCAGTGGCACAGGATCAGGCGGGGAGAGGCGCGGGTGGTGGTGGGGACGCGGTCGGCGGTGTTTGCTCCGCTGCCGAAGCTGGGTCTGGTGATCGTGGACGAGGAGCATGACTCGAGCTACAAGCAGGAGGAGACGACGCGATATCACGGGCGCGATGTGGCGGTGATGCGAGCCAAGCTTAACGGGGCGGTGGTGGTGCTGGGGTCGGCGACGCCGTCGCTCGAGAGCTGGGCGAATGCCGACCGGGGGAGGTACGGTCGGATCGAGATGCCGGCGCGTGTGGCGGACAGGCCGCTACCTGCGGTGGAGCTGGTGGACATGCGAAGGGAGTTTCGCGAGGTGGGGAAGGAGGAGATCTTTTCACGGCGGCTGGTCGAGGAGACGCAGGCTACGCTCGATCGCGGGGAGCAGGCGATGATCCTGCTGAACCGGCGCGGGTACAGCTTTGTGGCGATGTGCCGGAGCTGCGGGGAGAAGATCGAATGCGAGAACTGCGCGATTTCGATGACGCTGCATAAGCCCGTGAGCGGGATTCCGGAGAGTGGGGAGGCACGGGTGGGGGAGCGGCTGGAATGCCACTACTGCGGGTTCCGGCGGGGCGTGCCGAAGGCCTGTCCGAAGTGCGGGAGCGAACACCTGTACTACCTGGGTGCGGGATCGCAGCAGGGGGAGGAGCGGCTTCAAGAGCTGTTTCCGCAGGCGCGAATCGGGCGCATGGACCGGGACACGGTGCGGGGACGCGGCGACATGGAACGGATGCTTTCACGGCTGCATTCGGGCGAGATTAATCTGCTGGTGGGAACGCAGATGATCGCGAAGGGGCATGATGTTCACGGGGTGACGCTGGTGGGTGTGGTGGGAGCGGATTTTGCGCTGGGGCTGCCGGATTTCAGGGCGGCGGAACGAGTGTTTCAGCTACTGACCCAGGTGTCTGGGCGGGCAGGGCGGGGGGAGTTGCCGGGGAAGGTTTTGGTGCAGAGCTACTACCCAGATCATTATGCGATCGACTTTGCGCAGAGGCATGACTATCCGGGTTTTGTGGCGAAGGAGATGCAGTACAGACGCTGGATGCACTACCCACCGCACAACGTGCTTGCGAATGTGGTGGTGCAGAGCGAGAAGATGGAGGAGGCGGCGGAGTGGGCGGCGACGCTGGGGCGATGGTTCGAGAGCACGCCGATGCCGGGCGTGCGGGTTCTGGGACCGGCGGCGGCGCCGATCGTCCGGCTGAAACGGATCTACCGGTTTCATTTTGTGCTGAAGACGGAGCGGCGGCAGATCCTGGGAGAGACGCTGCGGGGATTGCTGGCGTTTGCGGATGAGAGAGGGATTCCGCGAAGGAGTCTGGTGGTGGACGTGGATGCGGTGCACTTGATGTGAGCGGGTGGAAGCTCAGGAGCCCGCAGATGCAGGTTACAGAGGACCTGACGTACGGGCGCTGAAGAGGGTGGCGCTATGTGAGAAGGTGGAGCTCTTTCCCCGGTTTGAAGCGGACGGCTTTGCCTGGGGCTATCGAGACCTCGGCGCCGGTTCTTGGGTTACGCCCGATGCCGGTCTTGCGAGGCTTGACGGTAAAGACTCCGAAGCCACGGAGTTCGATGCGGTCGCCTGCCACGAGCGACTGCTTCATGCTTTCGAAGATGGCGTCCACGGCGGATTCAGCCTTGGTACGAGGCAGGCCGGTTCGCTCCACAACCCGTTGAATGAGGTCCTGCTTAATCATCTGAGTCGGTGTCCTTGCATTGAATTTCTTCAGGGGAGGCGAGCCGGGTGTTTCTGGTAGGGTGATGGTAGGTAGTTGCGTGCCGATTGTCAACGGTAGAACACCGTAACGTCGTCAAACTTATAATGTTAGACACTGTAGCAGATGGCTCTCGACGGGCAGTACTGGCGGTTGAGCAAGCCCGAGAATCAGGAAGGTACTGTGGCGATCAAGAGTGACCGGTGGATCCGGGAACAGGCTGTGCAGCATGGGATGATTTTACCTTTCAGCGAGAAGCAGGTGCGTGAGGGTGTGATCTCGTACGGATTGTCGTCGTACGGGTATGATCTGCGGGTTTCCGACGAATTCAAGATTTTCACGAATGTGAACTCGGCGATTATCGATCCGAAGGCCTTTGATGAGCGATCGTTTGTGTCGGTCCAGGCTCCCAGTGTGATTGTGCCCCCGAATTCCTTTGCGCTGGCGCGATCGATCGAGTATTTCAAGATTCCTCGCGATGTTTTGACCATTTGTGTAGGGAAGTCGACGTATGCGCGCTGCGGGATTATTGTGAACGTGACTCCGTTCGAGCCCGAGTGGGAGGGATTTGTGACGCTCGAGATCTCAAATACGACTCCGCTTCCGGCACGTATTTACGCCAATGAGGGTTTATGTCAGATTCTATTCTTTCAGTCGGACGAGATCTGCGAGATTAGCTATGCGGACCGGAAGGGGAAGTATCAGAATCAGCAGGGGATCGTCCTCCCAAAGTTGTGATGTTGCCGGCTGGGTGGGCGCAGACAAAGAGGTGGATACAAGTTTCCCTCTAAGCGCGGGGAAAGGAGCGGCCCGGGGAAGGGGGTGCGAGTTGACCAGCGAGACGGGACAGTCGATGAAGCGCTTTGGAGTCGTGGCGGCGGATCCGCTTCGACTGCTAGGGCTGAAGACGATCTTCGAAGAGATGGATGGGGTGGAGCTGGTGCCGCTCACGGGGCAGGGCGCGCTTAGCTCGTCTCCTCTCGATCTAATGTTTGTCGACGCCTCGTGCACCGACCACCTGTTTGAACTGCTGGCGTCTTTCCAAAGGTCGAAACCGCGGTTGAAGGTGATTGTCATCGGGCTTGAGACAGATCACGAGCATATGCAGCGGGTCATTGGCGCAGGGGCGAAGGGGTATCTGACTCACGGGGCGAATGCGGGTGAGATCCGGATGGCGGTGGAGATTGTGCTGGACGGTTCGGTATGGGCGCCGCGCAAGGTGATGGCGCGCCTTCTGGAGGCGGGTCGGCGTGCGGAGGCAGAGGCGGCGGCGGCGCCGCCCCGATTCACTGCTCGCGAGCGGGACGTCTTGCGACTTCTGGTAGCGGGCCGATCGAATCGCGAGATCGGTACGGCACTCTCAGTCGACGAGGCAACAGTGAAGGCGCACGTGGGGCGTTTGCTGCGAAAGGTGGGAGTGGGAAACAGGACAGCACTGACCATGGCGACGATGCAACGCGGTCTCATGAAGGCGGATTGACAGGGTTACTTAGTAGTAAATTCAGGCCCGCACAGAGGTCTACATCCCTCCGTACTGTTGTGGGGTGGTCGGGGAGGGTGCAACCTGATTTCAGCAACACAGACCTGGGAGAGGGGTCGTGGAGATGGTATCCCAAGCGGATACGCCTCCACGGCCCCTATTTTTTTTGTCGGTGGGCGGACACCGGCTCAGGGGCAACTTCGGAGACAGCAAGCCCATCAGAATGAGAGTAGAGAACGAGAAGACTCAACGAGAAGACTCCAAGTTTGATCGTTTAAAACTTACATCGAAAGGCAATGAGATGAATGTACTGAAGTCTGCAGTTTGTGGAATGACGCTGACCGCCTTGTCGCTCCCAGCGTTTGGAGCTTCTGACAAGTCGAAGCTGGACGAACGGCTTAAAGATGCACAGGCTGTGATTACAGAGGTGATGGCTACACCGGATAAAGGCATTCCGCAGAGCATTCTGGCTGGAGCGTCCTGTGTGGTTGTTGTTCCTGGTTTCAAGAAGGGCGCATTTCTGGTTGGAGCCCAGTACGGTCAGGGCGCGGCAACATGCCGCACGGCTAAGGGTTGGAGCTCTCCGGTCTTTGTTCAGCTAGCAGGGGGCAGCTTTGGATTCCAAATCGGTGGACAGTCAACTGACTTGGTATTGGTTGCAATGAACCAGAACGGTTTGCAGGAGATGTTGAAGAATAAGTTCAAGATTGGTGGAGATGCGGCTGCTGCGGCGGGTCCAGTAGGTCGCAATGCGCAGGCCGGTACTGATTGGAAGCTGAATGCCGAGTTCCTTTCCTATTCGCGCAGCAAGGGTCTGTTTGCCGGAGTCGACCTGAACGGAACCGTCCTCTCTCAGAACCAAGAGGATACGAGGACCTTTTACGGAACGGATCTTCCCTACGAACAGGTTCTAAAGGGCAATCAGGCTACACCGGCCGCAGCTCAGCCATTTGTCCGGACGGTAGCGAAGTATTTCGTGATCTCGAAGAGCAATCAGTAGGATATCTGAAGCGAAAATCCAGGGCGGCCTAGCGGCCGCCCTTCCTTATTTGGTCAACGCCCGAACCGCCGGGTAGACTTGGAGCTTGAGCCAGGGAGCGAAGAGATCGGAATGGACCGAGGGTAGACGTAAGGTTACGATCCGGGCTCGCCTTGAGTTCTGGGGTGTTTGGATATGCGTCAAGTTGCTGGGTATGCTTCCGCGTGAGATGGCGCGGGCTGTCGGGCGTGGCATCGGAACTTTCGCTTTCTTTGCGTTTGGCCGATTGCGAGAGGTCGGGCGAACTAATCTCCGGATAGCATTGCCGAAGTTCTCCGGGGATGAGCGCGAGAGGATACTTCGGGGGGAGTATCGGAGTCTTGGCCACCACATTGCGGAGTTCTGTCAGATGCCGTCTTACTCGGCAGAGACGGCGAGCCGGCTGATCCGCTACGAGGGACTTAGCCACTATCTCCAGGCGCGTGAGCGGGGAAAGGGAGTTCTGGTGCTTACCGGTCATCTTGGGGCATGGGAGCTTTCGAGTTTCTACCACTCATTGAGGGGCTACCCGATGGGGATGGTAATCCGGCGTCTCGACAATCCTCTCATCGACGAGATGGTGAACCGGGTTCGATGTCTGCACGGAAACAGGGTGCTGCACAAGGACGATTTTGCGCGCGGGCTTCTTGGGGAGATGCGGGCGGGGGGGACAGTGGGCATTCTGATGGACACAAACATGACGCCACCACAGGGAGTCTTTGTGCCCTTTTTCGGAGTCATGGCGTGTACTGCTTCCGGGCTGGCGCGGGTTGCGAGGAAGACCGGAGCAGCGGTTCTACCCGGCTTTCTGCTGTGGGAAGAGGCAGAGAGACGGTATGTGCTGCACTTCGGGGAGGAACTGCAGATTGTGTCGACGGAGGACCAGGATGATGATGCGAGGTTGAACACAGCTCGGTTCACTGCGGTTATTGAAGATTACGTCGGGCGATACCCTGACCAGTGGCTGTGGATGCACCGGAGATGGAAGACGAGGCCGCCGGGTGAGAGTGGAATTTACTGATGGCCAAATTTTCTGAGATTGCGAGATGGCTGGGAACGGCGGCGCCGGAAGTAGACTCTGAAATTCTGCGCGTATCCGGGATTGGGACTGGGCCTGAGGACGTGGGGACTGACAGCCTTGTCTTCGCTACGGATGCGAGATCGTTTGATCTGGCAGTCTGCTCAAAGGCGGGTGGGATTTTAGCGAGTCAGCGAATCGGGCAGGAGGTCGTCACCGACGGGCGGGTGCTTTGGGTGAAGGATGCGAAGCTGGCGTTTGCCATGGTGGCCCTGAAGCTCCAACAAGCGGCGAGCACCGGGTCGGCTCAGGGCTTGAAAGAGGTGCTGATTCATCCACGCGCCTTTATCGACGAGGATGTCTCGATGGGGGAAGGGACGCGTGTGGGACCTGGAGCAGTGATCGCGCGCGGCGTGAGGATCGGCCGTGATTGCGAGATTCTGGCAAACGCGACACTTTGTGCGGGAACCACTCTGGGAGACCGGGTGGTGGTTCAGACGGGGGCGGTGCTGGGCTCCACGGGATTCGGCTACGTCCGGAACGCCGAGACAGGGAAGTACGTCGCTTTTCCGCAGCAGGGGACTCTTGAAATAGAGGATGACGTGGAGATTGGGGCGAATACGACGATCGATCGCGGTGCCCTGGGCCCGACTCGGATTGGACGAGGAACGAAGATCGATAATCTGGTGCATGTTGCGCACAACTGCATCATCGGGAGAGACGTGGTGATCGCGGCGCAGACGGGGATCTCGGGATCGACGATGGTGGGAGATGGGGCGGTGATTGGGGGGCAGGTTGGAATAGGGGATCATGCCGCCATTGGCGAGGGCGTGGTTCTCGGTTCGGGAAGCGGCGTGCTTCCGGGCAAGAAGTTGAAGGGTCCGGGGCAGGTGTTCTGGGGAATCCCAGCGCAGCCGTTGAAGGCTTATCTGCGCGGACTTGCAAGGTTCAGGCGAGAATAGAGGAGGGTCGTTGCCGAGGCGATCCGTGGGGGTGAGATTGGCGACTGTTGTGGTTGGGGGACACTCACGAAATATAGGAAAGACGAGCGTGGTTGCTGGTCTGATTGCGGGTCTGGCTGAGATGGAATGGACGGCGATGAAGATCACGCTGTTCGGGCATGGTGTGTGCTCGGCGAATGGGGAGCCCTGTGACTGTGAGACGGCGGATCACACCATTGCCATCAGCGAGGAGCGGGGTGAGAGCGGGACGGATTCTGGCAGGTACATGGCTGCGGGAGCAGTGCGATCTTTGTGGGTGAGGACACGGCAGGGTCAGCTGGTGGAGGCGATGCCCAGGATCAGAAAAGAATTAGAGCGTGCAGGGAACATAGTGATCGAGTCGAACAGCATCCTACGTTTCTTGAAGCCGGATGTTTACCTCAGCATTCTGGATCCGGCAGTGGAGGACTTCAAAGATTCCGCGCGTCGATACCTTGATCGCGCGGATGCAATTCTGGTCCCGGACGGTTTGGACTTGCGCACGGTTCCATGGCAGGGGGTCTCGACTGCGTTGTATCGGAATCTACCCAGGATAACGATGCAGGCTCCGGGGTATGTGAGTCGCGGGTTGCTGCAGTTCGTTCGCGATCGGCTAGGAGCTCCTGCAGAAGAAGCGAAACGGACATCCGAGTGGGTGGCGTAGCGTTCTGAATAGGTGTGTTCGCAGAGTCGTGTTTAGTTCAATCAGGAGGAGTATTGCCGCTGAGGTTTCCTTGGGTACGAGGCTGGACGGTCGATTGCTGCGAGGGGCGGGCGTTCCGTCTGATGCGGCCAACGACTGCAGGGCCGGCATGGAAGGAGGCCTGATGCAGAGCCACACGCTTCTCATGGTCAACACGCTCCTGTTCTTTATGTACGCGGGCGTAGTTTTTGTGAGCGCGAGGATCTCTGGAGGAACGAAGGCGGCGGCCTGGTTCTCGGCGGCGAATCTGGCCTGGGGTCTAGCGATGCTTGGCCGACTGAGCGCCGAGCATGCCCGGCCAGAGCTTTCAGGGGCTGGAAGTTCGATCCTGATGGTTGCAGGAATGGTGATGCTTCATAGGAGCTTTGCCGAGCTGCTTGATCGGGGGAAGCTGCTGTGGCGGTTGCAAGGTGTACTGCTTCTGGTCGCAGCAGTGGGTTCTCTCTACTTCATGCACGCGCCGACGGCGTACCCGGCAGCTGACCTGCTTCTGGGTGCGGTGCTGGGAGTTCAGACGGCGCTGATCGCCTCCGCAGTGTTCAGTTTTTCGGGAGAAGGGGTGCAGGCGGCGGGATGGTTTACGGGTGTGGCGCTCTCGATGTATGCCGTGATTCACCTGATGTGGGTGGCGGTGACGCTTCGGTATGGAGCGGCGGGGTACATCGAGGCGGCGCGGGAGATGGAGGTCGTATGGTTGTGCGGGATGTTGCTGGCGAGCAGCGCGACAACGTTCGGCTTCTTCTTTCTGGCGACGGGCAAGCTGAGACTGGAGCTGCTGTGGAGGGCTCAAATTGATGAGTTGACGGGGCTGCTGAATCGATGGGCATTCAAACGGATTGCCGTGAAGGAGACCTTTCGCTCCATGCGAATGCGTGGCCGCCTGGCGGTGGTGATGATGGATCTGGACGGTATGAAGAGGGTGAACGACCAACTCGGCCATGGCGGCGGAGATGCCGTTTTGCAGGCAGTCTCGGCAAGTCTGCAGGAGGCGTTGCGCGATCGCGATTCCATTGCGAGGATGGGTGGCGATGAGTTCTGCATTCTTTTGCCAGATACCGAGATGCAGGAGGCGTTGACGGTGGCGGAACGTCTGCGGGCACAGGTGGAGGCACTGGCCATACGGTATCGCGGGGAGACGATCCAGGTGCGCGCCAGCTTCGGCGTTTGCTCCTCGGACAAGTGCGGATGGAACTGGCAGACGTTGCTCGACGAGAGCGATGCGGCGCTGTATGAAGCGAAACGCAGCGGACATAACAAGGTAGTCGGAGCGAGTCCTCGGGTGGCTGCGGCGGTGCCGATTCCGGAGGTAGCGATGCAAGCTGTCGTGAGTGAGAGGCGCAAGCGTTAGCGTTTTTGCTCCTGAGTTACTGACGCTGCGCGTGGTCCGGGTGAAGACTTCGTGGGTGGGAATTATTCAGTTGGAAAAGGCGAAGGCGCGGCCTCTCAGTTGAGAGACCGCGCCCCTGTGGTTCCGCGGATTGCGCCGCGAGGTTTATGACTACTTGATGAGGCCGTTGAGGCCGGCAGGGAAGAATACTCCCTTAGCCGGGCTGACTGCGGTTGATCCACTGACGGCTCCTCCGCCAGTGACTATGTTCAGGACCTGGGTGGTGTTGCGGCTGAAGGCGACCACATTGGCATCTGCGTTGACGATGCTGGTTGCGGTTACGGCGGCCGACTGAGTTCCAAGGACGACCTGCTGCGGTCCAAGAGCGATGTCGTCGGGCTTGGGTGCGGTCGACAGTGCAGCAACGGAAAGCTTGGCGCGAAGGCCAGAGACGCTTTGGGTCAGGCTCTGCAGACCTCCAGGCACACCGGTGGGGTCGAGGTTGTTGATGGTGGTTCGGATGAGACCGGCGTGGTAGGCCTCGACGGCGAGGATACCAGCGGCAGCGCCGAGGTAAGCCTTGCCCGTGGCTGTGGTGGTGAAGAGCGGAGCGGCTCCGTGATAGGCGGTGACACCGACATCCTCGAAGACATACGCTCCGATGAGAAAGAACGCGTCGCTGGCGAAGGGGTCGAAGGTGGCACCGATGTTGGCTGCCATGGCAAGCGTGTTCCAAGCTTTGTTGAGGTCGATCGCGGGCTGGGCGACGGCTGCCGAACCGAGGGTGGAGCGAAGGAAGGCGACGTGCTTGCCTTCTTCGATTGCGGTCTCGACGGCGTAGGACCCGACCTGGATGCTAGTGAAGGGGACCTTGGGGTTGGCTTTGACGCTGACTGTGCCTGCGGCGCCTGTCCCGGTGATGCCCTGGACGGCGGCTCCGGCAGCGGTAGACGCGGCGTTGGCAAGGTCGATGGTGGTGCCAAATGCGGCGAGGTAGTAGAAATTCGCCTCAAGATACTCAAGGTTGAGGGCGAAGTTGAGGATGTCGTTGTCGGTGATGCCGGTGGACTGAGCTTTCGCCGAGCCGGCGAGGGCAAGGCCGGCGAGAGCGGTTCCGCCAAGCATCATCATCGCGCGACGGCTGGAGATAATTTCGTCGACTTTCTTTGTCTCTGTCGTTGCCATGGTGTCTATCCTTTACGCAGTGGTTGCTGTGATCTTGCCGTTCAAGCCATTGGGGAAGAAGGCGCCCTTGGAGACGCCAGCGGCTCCACCGGTTCCGTAGACGATGTGTAGAACCTGGTCGGTGGTGCGAGCGAAGGCGATGGCGTTTTTAGTATCGGCCGCAACGATGCTGCTGGGCGTTGAGGTCGATGTAGGCACGACAAGGGGAGTCTCCATGCCACCGCCCAATGTGCCACGAAGGGCCGAGATCTTGTTGGCGAAGTCAAGGTAGGGGTACGCCGTGACTGGAGAGGCGATGGCGGCGGCTATCGCACTTCCCGTGAGAGCCGTGCGGACATACGCGGCATGGTAGGCTTCGACGGCGAGAATGCCGGCGGCGGCTGCCAGGTAACCTGCAGCGATGCCGGCGTTGCTGATGAGACCGGCGGCTCCGTGGTACGCGGTGACCCCGACATCTTCGAAGACAAAGGCACCGACGAGGAAGCTGTTGAAGTCAGCGAAGGGATTGAAGGTGACACCGGTGATGCCGGCAGCGTTGGCGAGGGCGGGGAAGGAGGCCTTGAAGTCGATGTTTGGGCGGGGCACAGCGGCAGAGCCGAGAGCCTTGCGCAGGAACTGCACGTGCGACTGCTCGTCAAAGGCGATCTCATTAAGGATCTGCTGTTGCGCGGGGGTCAGATTCGGCACCTTGGCGCCGCCGGTAACGGTTCCGGGGTTTCCGCCGATGTCTACCGTGGCGAGACCATCGCCTGTGGCTGCACGGAGGTAGAACTCAGCCTCGAGATACTCCAGATTGAGCGCGAAGTTAAGGATGTCGAAGTCGGTGAGTGTCGTCACGGGTGGCACGATGGTGACGGTACCGCTGTCGCTGCAGCCCGCTACGAGAGCGGCTGCGCTCAGGGCGCCGGCTCCAGCCAGGAAACTACGCCGGCTTGGAGCGAACTTGGGTTGATCGATTGTCTTTTCCACGATGAAGCACCTCTTGCCTTGTGTTGAAGCTGCGGGTTGATAGGGTCTTGCTCAAACACTTCGTCTACGCAGCCCAGGTCCGATCGGTTTGGGTGCGAGCTGAAGTTTCGCGGCAACTGTGCGCGACCTGACAAGAATGCATGGGACTTTCGGATCACGGTATAACCCGGATGGGTGATCAGTTTGGCCTGATGAAAGTCGTTATAGGGATTGGACGGGGAGGAGCATCAGGTCCGCGACGAGCGCGACTTCCTTCTGGACAAAGGGCTCGGCATATCGGACTCCTGCGAGCAGGCCGTAGTGGCGCGCGGTCGAGAAGATCCGATCGCGAATCTCGGCTTCGGGAACGAAGAGGCCGCTGCCGCTCTGCTGGTCGGCATACTGTGAGCGGTAGGCAAGGAGGGCCTGCAGACGGGTCTCGATATGCGGTGTGATATCGACGACGAAGGTGGGGCGGATGTCGGCGTAAAGGGAGGCGTAGAGGATCTTATACGGGCGGTGCGGCGGGTCGTCCCCTGCGAGGGCGATGCGGGAGAGACCACTGACGAAGCAAGCCTCGTACCCGAGAGTCGCGGTGGTGTAGTGATCGGGATGGCGGCCTTCCCAGTAAGGAAGGATGACAACGCGGGGACGGAGCCGCCGGAGCACGCCTGCGATCTTAAGGCGGTTCTCATAGGTGTTCTGGACGTTCCCGTCGGGCAGATCGAGCGCCTCACGGTGTTCGACACGGAGGATGCGCGCGGCTTCGATGGCTTCGGCTCCCCGCTCGATCGAAGTTCCGCGAGTGCCTCCTTCGCCGCACGTGAGATCGAGGATGGCGCAGCGCCAGCCCAAGGCATGCATTGCGAGCAAGGTGCCGCCACAGGTCTGCTCCACGTCATCCCGATGTGCCGCGATCGCGAGGATATCGATGCCGGGTGACGGAATGGGCGAGGAGCCGCGCGAGGTCTGCAAGCGATCTAATTGGCTGCGTTGGTAAGGGCGTCCATGTAAGCGACGTCTAAGACGGTGCCCTGGACCGTGATGTTGTAGTTGTTGATCTCGGAGCCATCGGCGGTGTTGAAGGCGTGTACCTGACCACCGTAGGCGGTGTAGACCTTATGCAGGTTCTGCACCCAGCAGAGACCTGTGAGATCGCCGTAGTAGAAGGTGTTCCCGTTTTCGTTCGGGTAAGGGACAGAGACAGGAGCCGACTTGCTCTGGCTGACGGCGGGAACGACCTGTGCGGTTTTGGCCCCGATATCGAAGCGTGTCAGGCAGTTGTAGTTTGCGGCCTGGCTGGTGTCGCCGGCAGCGAAGAGTCTGGCCCGCTCGCCGGTGGCGCAGAACTGGGATCCGATCCAGAGAGTGTTGTCATCGGCAAACAGAAGCTTGGTGTGGTTGCCATCGGAGATGGAGTACTTGCCCGTAACGGTGTTGCTGGAGAGGCTAAGCGTTGATAGAAAGCCTGCGAAGAGACCGTCGGGCTGAAGCTGCTGGCCAGCGAGGTAGAGGTTTGCGCCATCCGAGACCGAGGTCGTGACGCCTCCGGGAACCGGCACGGTTGTGATGAGCGGCGACGGATAGGGGAGGGAGGCCGGGATCACGTTGATGTTCAAAGGCGCTTGCTGAATGAGCGTGACACCCGATGCGGCACCGCCACACTCCCGGCCGCAGTTGAGGACGTATGCGGTGGTTCCATCGAGCGAAAAGTAGGCGCCGATAGGGCGGTCGTAGTTGCCTGGAACCGGAACGACACAGTAGACGGGCAGATTATAGGGCTGGCAGTCGATGGCTCCGGGCGGCGAGGGCTGGTTCGCGTTGAGCTTGAGAATCCGGTAGAGCGAGTTCGAATTTCGCACCATGGCGAGGACCACCGTGTTGCCCTGATTGACGGCTACACGGTAGACGTTAGGAAGGTTGAGAGCGAAGGCGCGAGCGGTCGTGTTGTCGAGAAGGACGAGTTGCCCGGCGGCCTCTTCCGCGGAGTAGATGCTGCCAAAGCCGATAGGAACGGCGATGGAGGAGGAACGAGCCGGGAGCGTTCCCGCGGAGCCTGCGGTGGTCTCTTTGCCGTAGTCAATGGCGGTAAGGCTGCCGTCGGAGTCGGAGTAGACGTAGCCGCGTACCTGCTCGGGAAAGTTGAGGATGACACTAGGGAAGCCGGAGGAGTAGCCGCTGATCGAGAACTGGCGAATCGTGTCCTGGACGTTGTTGCGGAGGTCACGGAGGGCGTCGAGTATCTGGAGGCCTCCGGCAGTGCCGCCAGAGGTAAAGGACACCATAACGCGGTTGGCGAGCTGACTTGGGGGAATAGGCCGACCCGCAAAGGTGTACTGAGGGAACCGATAGAACTGTTGGCCGCAGGAGGTGAGGCCGAGTGTTGCGAGAGCGATGAGGATGACGGTAAAGCACTGCGCGCGGAAAGGTCTGGCGAATGGACTACGATTCTTCAACGTGAACAGCTCCAACCTGTGCTCTGCAAGGTGATCTCCCGGGAGGGTGAGTCGAGTCAAGTATACCAAAGCGAGCAGGTGTCCCGACCCGCGTGGGAAGAGCCTGCGATGCAGTTTGGAGTGGGTGGAGATGGTGCCCTAAGATGAAGGAACACAAGTTGCAGCCATGGGAGTTGATGAGTGTGAGTACGATGGCCATTGATGTCGAGAGAGCAGATGAGACCGCGACTTCCGTGCGGGGCTTCTTTGCGCGCGGGACGACTTTGTGCGACGGAGCGATGGGGACGATGCTGTACTCGCGCGGCGTCTTTATCAACCGCTGTTTCGACGAACTGAATCTGTCACAGCCGGATCTTGTCCGGGCTATTCACGAGGAGTACCTGCAAGCTGGAGCGCAGGTGATCGAGACCAACACGTTCGGCGGCAATGGAATTCGTCTGGATCAATTTGGATTTCGGGAGAAGGTTCGCGAGATCAATATGGCTGGCGTGCGCCTGGCGCGTGAGTGCGTTGCGCAGATCCGTGACAAGCAATCGGCTGAGGCCTTTGTAGCGGGTGCGATAGGCCCGTTGGGGGTGCAAGTCGGGGCGGCCGGAATGGTGAGTTCTGATGAGGCGGAGAAAGTGTTTGCTGAGCAGATCCGGGCGCTGGCGGAGGGCGGAGCGGGCGTGGGCGCCGATCTCCTGATCGCGGAGACGATCCAATCCTTGACTGAGGCTGAAGCGGTCGTTCGAGCGGCAAAGTCGGCGGCGCCGGAGCTTCCACTGATCGTGATGGTTACGGTGGATGCGGAAGGGAACTGCCACGATGGCGCTTCGCCTGAGACGGTGGCCACCCGATTGACGGAGATGGGTGTGGATGCTGTGGGCTGTAACTGTAGCGACGGCCCACAGACTATCCTGCGTGTGATTGAGCGCATGCGCGCGGTGACGACTCTCCCGCTATCAGCGATGCCGAATGCAGGGATCCCGAAGGCGGTGGATGGGCGATCGATTTATATGACGTCGCCGGAGTACATGGGCAGCTTTGCGCGCAAGGTAGCGCATGCGGGAGCGAACTTTATTGGAGGCTGCTGCGGGACTACACCTGCGCATATTCGCGCGATGCGGGGCGCTCTACGCGCTATGGGGGCACAGGAGGCAGGAGCTGCGGCGTTGGGGAAAGAGGCCGCGGTAGAGGTGAAGAGCGATGTGCAGCCGCCGCCGTTGGCGGAGAGGTCCCGAATCGGCGCGATGGTTACGGCTGGCGAGTTCTGCACGCTGGTGGAAATCGTTCCGCCGCGTGGAATCGACTGCAGCAAGGAGCTTGAGGGCGCTGCATACCTGTACCGGCTGGGGGTGCATGCGATCAATGTTCCGGATAGTCCGCGTGCTAGCGCCCGGATGAGTGCGCAGAGCCTGTGCGTGCAGATTCAGCAGCAGGTGGGCGTGGAAACGGTGCTGCACTACACGTGTCGCGATCGCAACATGCTGAGTATTCAAAGCGATTTGTTGGGGGCCTCGTCGATCGGGCTGAAAAACATTCTGTGTCTGACGGGCGATCCGCCGAAGCTGGGCAACTATCCGAATGCGACGGCGGTGTTCGATGTGGATGCAATCGGGCTGGTGAAGGTGGTGCAGGATTTGAATCACGGACTCGACATTGGAAAGAACTCAATTGGCGCTTCGACAGGATTCACGGTGTCTGTTGCGGCTAATCCGGGTGTGCCGGACATCGAACAGGAGCTTCGGAGGTTCGAGCTGAAGGTCGAAGCTGGAGCGGAGTTCTGCATCACGCAGCCGGTGTTTGATCTACGGCTACTGGAGGTGTTTCTGCGACGTATCGAGGCATTTCGGATCCCGGTGATCGCGGGGATATGGCCGCTGACGAGTTTGAAGAACGCCCACTTCATGAAAAACGATTTGGGGGTTAGTATGCCGGACGAGATTATTCAGCGGATGTCCGCGACCGGCAGTCCGGATGAGTCGCGGGCGGAGGGCGTAAGGATTGCGCAGGAGATGCTGGAGCAGACGCGAGCGCATGTGCAGGGGGTGCAGGTTAGCGCGCCATTTGGAAAATATACGGCGGCGGCGGAGGTGCTTGCATCTCTGCTGCCGGGCGGCACGGGGCGAAGGTAGAAACGATGGCGACGTTTGAAGAGCAGCTTACCGCGCTAGAGAGAGTGGTGGAGCAGCTGGAGCGAGGCGAGTTGACACTTGAGGCTTCGGTGAAGCTATTTGAGGACGGGGTGCGGCTGTCGAAGGCGTGCAAGCAGGAGCTGGATGCGGCGGAGGGCCGAATTGAGATTCTGGTTGAGCAGGGAAACGGAAAGATGCGGGCAGCCCAGCTAGCTGTCGACGAGGAAGAGGAGTCCGACGAGGTGGATAACTCGATGTCTGGCTAACGATCTGGCTACCGATCTCGGGTGGTGACGAAGCCAGGCATCCAGAGGAGGGCCCGCTTGGCGGGGGAGTCGGGGAGATCGGCGACAGACAGGCGGGCGGCTTCGGCGTAAGCGCATGCAGTGTCCATGGCGTATTCAAGCGATCCGTGGCGCTTGAGGATTTCGAGGATCTGGGCGTGCGAGACGCGATCGAAGCTGCGGTCGGCTAGGACGGTTCGGATAGCTTCGCGGTCGGCACCGGTTCCGCGTTCAAGCGCGTGGATGACGGCGAGGGTGGCTTTGCCTTCGCGAAGGTCGCTGGCGACGGGTTTGCCGAGAACGTCCTCGGCGGCGGTGAGGTCGAGGACGTCGTCGACGATCTGGAAGGCAAGGCCGAGATTGCGGCCGTACTCGCCCATCTGAGATTCGACTTGGGATTCGATGTGAGATCCGACCAGCGATTCCGCTCCGTTTGAGTGTTCGGAGTCGCGCGCTTTGCCGAGGGCGGCGCCGAGCTGCATGGATACTTTGAAGAGGCAAGCGGTCTTGCGGTAGATCAGGTCGAAGTACTCTTCCTCGTTGATGAGGTGGCCGAGCTTCTGGATTTGCAGGAGCTCTCCTTCCACCATCTGCTGGGTGAGGGAGATGAGCAGATCGAGGATGTGGAAGTTTCGCTGATCGAGGGCTACGGAGAACGACTGCATATAGAGCCAGTCGCCGGCGAGAACGCATTTTGCGTTACCCCAAGTGGTGTTGGACGAGGGGCGGCCCCGGCGGGTGTCGGCCTCGTCGATGATGTCGTCGTGAACGAGAGTGGCGGTGTGGAGCATCTCGACGACAGCGCCGAGCCGGATGCGACTGGGAGAGGTGCTGCCGAGCGCCTTTGAGGAGAGCAGGAGCAGCATGGGCCGGATGCGTTTGCCGCCGCCTGCGATGAGGTAGGTGGCGATATCGGTGACGACTTCGACGTCGGAGGCGGATTGCGTGGCGAACTCGACTTCGATGGCGCTGAGGTCCTCCCGCAGAAGGTCGAGAACTTCCTTGGCGCTCGAGATGGAGAGGGTGCCCACGCTCTCAGTTGAGAGTATCAGGAGGACGCTCCAGGTTCAGGCGGCCCGGCCGGGATGGCGGCAACTCACTACAGCGCTGAAGTTTACCAGGCTTTTAGAAGTGAGGCGAAAAGCCCAGGGAGGTTACCCGACGGCACGGTCCTCATCCTTAGTTGGAGCGCAGGTTGGTGTACTGGAGGTCGACGCCGAGGTCTTTTCCGCGCAGAAGGGCCATGACCTCCTGGAGGACGTCGCGGTCTTTGCTGGTAACGCGGACGGTGTCGCCCTGGATGGAGGCCTGAGCTTTCTTCTTCGAGTCTTTGATGAGGGCGACGATCTGCTTGGCTTTGTCGGAGGGGATACCCTGCTGGAGCTTAATCTTCTGGCGAATGGAGGAGTTGCTGGCGGGCTCGATCTTTTCGTATTCGAGGTTCTTGAGGGAGACGCCGCGCTTGACCAGCTTCTGGCCGAGGATCTCGGTGACCGCCTTAAGGGTGTACTCATCCTGGCTGGCCAGCTGGATGGTGTCGGTGCCCTCGAGATCGATCTTGGACTTCGAATCCTTGAGGTCGAAGCGGGCGTTGACCTCTTTCGTCGCCTGATCGATGGCGTTTTTGACCTCCTGGAGATCTACCTTGCTGACGACGTCGAAGCTGTTATCGGCTGCCATGTTTTTTGTCCTTACCTCTGTGATGAGATTCTGATTATGTCAGGCCCGGGCGGTGGGGAAGAGCGTAAAAAAGTTGGCGGAGATGATTGCGGCGAGTTCCTTGGGTGTGATGCCGCGGAGGGTGGCCAGGGCGTCTGCGGTGTGGCCGAGGAGGGCGGGCTCGTTACGCTCGCCGCGGTGGGGGATGGGGGCGAGGAAGGGTGCGTCGGTCTCGATGAGGAGACGGTCAAGGGGGACGACGGCTGCGGCCTCGCGGATGCGGCTGGCGGCGGGGTAGTTGAGGTTGCCGGCGAATGAGATGTAGAAGCCGGCGGCAACGGAGCGGAGGGCATGGCCGGGGGTGCCGGAGAAGCAGTGCATGATGCCGGGGAGGCCGGTGGGCCGCCAGTGCGCGGTGACCAGGTCGAGCAGGTCCTCCCAGGCGTCGGCGGCGCCGAAGCGGGCCTGGGCGGCGGGGCTGGCGAGTTCGGAGGTGCGGCAATGGATCACGATGGGCTTGGCGGCGGCGGCGGCGAGCTTGATCTGGGCGAGGAAGGCGGCTCTCTGAATATCCGGGTCGGGGTTCTCAACGTGGTAGTAGTCGAGTCCTATCTCGCCGACGGCGAGGCAGAGTGGGTCGGCGAGGAGGCGGGAGATTTTTTCGAGGGCAGCGGGGGTGGCGTTGGCGGCCTCGTCGGGGTGGATGCCGGCGGTGGCGAAGATGCGGGGAAGACCGGGGTCGGTGGAGAGGGCGCCGGGCTTGGCGATCTCCTGCCCTCTCGCCAGTTCCAGCGCGCGGTGCATGGTGTCGGGACCGTTGCCGATGCCGATGGCGAGGATGGCGGTGACTCCGGCGGCGTGGGCGCGGCGGAGGACGGCGTCGCGTTCTTCGTCTTGATAGAGGTCGAGGTGGGCGTGGGAGTCGATGAGCATGGTTTTGGCTAGGGGTACCCCCCACCCGGGTACTTGTTTCGTAAAGTGTTCAAAAGGTGATAGTTAGGTCTGGACTTGAAGCGGGGGTACCTCCCCCTCATCTGCCAGTCAACGATGGACCCGCTATCTCCATGATACGGAAGCCAGGGAGTGATTGCGCCAGGGTGGGGCGGGGAGTGTTGGCGACTACTTGAGGCGGGCGCCTACCTCGATGTGGTCGGAGTCGGCGAAGGTGGCGAGGGCGGGTTTGCCGTCTTCGCCGGAGGAGGCGGCGAGGAGCATGCCGTGAGATTCGAGGCCGCGCATTTTGCGGGGGGCGAGGTTGGTGATGACGATGATCTTGCGGCCGATGAGGTCTTCGGGGGTGTACCACTCGGCGATGCCGGAGAGGATCTGGCGGCGGCCCATTCCGGGTTCGGGGCCGAGGTCGACTTCGAGGCGGAGGAGTTTGTCGGCTTTGGGGATGCGTTCGGCGACGAGGATCCTGGCGACGCGGAGTTCGACTTTGGCGAAGTCGTCGATGGTGATCTGGGCGGTGGCCTGGGCGTTTGCGGCGGGGCTGGGGAGGACGGCCTTCGGCAGAGCGGTACTGCCTTCGGCGGGGCTGGTTGTGGCCCGGCTGAAGCCGGGCCCTTCTGGTGGGCCGGCGGAGGCGGGCCCTTCGGTGGGGGTGGTGGAGGTGGTCGCGATTGGGGACTGGCCCTGGCTGGATGGTGAGGGTGCCGGGTTTTGGATTGGGCTTTGCGCTATGGGCTGGGAGCTCTGAGCGGTGTTGAAGGGGCCAGAGGCGTAGGCCTGGGTGTGAGACGGCGGTTTGTGGAGCTGGGTGGTAGGGGAGGCGGATCCGGCGACCTGGCCGATGGGGTGGTGCTCTTCGATGGCGGAGGTGCGGGGCGGGGCTCCGGGGTGGGTGGAGTCGGTGGGGGTGGGTGGGGTGCTGGAGGTGGTCTCGGTGGTGAGCCTGGAGGGGGCGGGGGTGTTTTGTTCCATGTCGGCCATGATCTGGGCTAGTCCTTTGTCGGCGCGGGGGAAGATGGGGGCGAGGGGGCCTAGTCTGGTGCCGGGCGGGAGGCCTCCCCACTGGAGGTCTTTGAGTTTGCCATCGCGTGCGGCCTGCTCGATATTGCCGAGGCCGAGCTGGGACCAGACCTGGGCGGTGGCGTAGGGGAGGATGGGGTAGAGGAGGGCGGTGATGATGCGGATGGATTCGGCGGCGATGTAGAGGATGTCGCTCAACTCGTTTCGACTTGCATCGTTTTCCTGCTTCGCAAGCTTCCACGGTTTAGTCGAAGAGAGAAATTCATCGGTCTTCCCGATCAGGAGTGCAATGAAATCGAGCACTCCGTACTCTGGTCCTTCTACTTTGACTGTTGAATTTGTGGCAGGAGCCTTAAGTGCTGACGTGAGTGGATCGAAAGTCATTGCTAAGGAGAACCGATGTGCGTCGAAGGCATCTTGATAGAAGTTACATACAGCAGTTGCTACGCGGGCTGATGGAATATCAGCAGTGCTGATGAAAGGTCCGAAGTCGGTTGGATGACCCACATGTCCCTGTCGAAGTTTCTTCTTTAGTACTTGAATGGTGATGTAGGCCCAAGGGGAATGGGCTGGAACAGAACCGTGGAAATTTTGCGTTATCAGAGTGAGGGTGCGGCTGACAAGGTTGCCGTAGCCGTTGGCGAGGTCGGCGTTGTAGCGGGTGATCATGGCGTCGAAGGAGAAGCTGCCATCCTGGCCGAAGGGGATCTCGCCCAGGAGGACGTAGCGGAGGACGTCGGAGGCGAAGAGGTCGGCGTCGCTCCTGCTGGGCTCGGGCTGGCGGAGGCGGACGAGCTCTTTGCGGTAGTGATCTCCGAAGGCTTCGAGGATGGTTTCGGTGCGGACGATGTTGCCGCGGGTCTTGGACATCTTGCTGTCTTCGAAGAGGAGCCAGCCATGGGCGGTGATGGCTTTGGGGGTGGGGAGACCGGCGGCGAGGAGGAAGGCAGGCCAGTAGACGCAGTGGAAGCGGATGATCTCCTTGCCGACGAGATGGAGGTCGGCGGGCCAGTACTTTTCGAATTGAGCCTGCTCTGCGGGGTCGTCGGAGCCGTAGCCGATGGCGGTCATGTAGTTGGCGAGGGCGTCGAGCCAGACGTAGATGACGTGGGCCTCGTCGCCGGGGACGGGGACTCCCCAGTGGAAGGAGGTGCGGGAGATGGAGAGGTCTTTGAGGGCTCCGGGGACGTAGGGCGTGCCGAGCGCGGTGTGGGGTAGGAGATGCTGCTCAGGGCTGGTTGCGGCTTCAGGCGAGCTGCGGGGGTCTCTCCCCTGTGCGCTTTGCGCTTCGGTCGAGATGACGGAGGCGGGGGTGGTTGTCGGGTCGGCGGCTGGCGAGCTTTCTACGTTCCCACCCATGTCGCTATAAGACTGCGCCATGGATGGGGCACCCGAGCTTTCGGTGCTGACCGGAGTGGCGGAGATGTTGACGTTGCCGCGGAGGAAGGAGAGGACCTCGTTGCGGCGGGATTCGGGGGTGATGTGGAGTTGGCCGGATTCGATGAGGTTGAGGAGGGGGAGTTGGAAGGCGGAGAGGCGGAAGTAGTAGTTGGACTCGGAGACGGTTTCGGTGGTGCGGCCGCAGTCGGGGCAGCGGATGCCGGGGGGGCCGTCGACGTAGGCCTCGTCGGAGACGCAGTACTGGCCGGTGTAGGTGGAGAGGTAGATGTGGCCGCGGTCTTGCAGGAGTTTGAAGAGCTTCTGAACGCCTTGTTTGTGGCGGGGATCGGTGGTGCGGATGAAGTCACGGTGCAAGAGCGGATCGTCTTTGGACAACGAATCGTCGAGGATGCCCATGCGGGTCCAGAGGTCGCGGAAGGTCTTTGAGACGGTGTCGGCGAACTGCTGCGGGGGGATTCCGGCGGCGATGGCGGAGCGCTCGATCTTCTGGCCGTGCTCGTCGGTGCCGGTGAGGAAGAAGGTGTCGTGGCCGAGGAGGCGGTGGCGGCGGGCGATGACGTCGGCGACGATGGTGGTGTAGGCGTGGCCGATGTGGGGGCGCGCGTTGACGTAGTAGATCGGCGTGGTGAGATAGAACTTTTTGGGGGTGTCGGACATCGTGGGTGTAGGGGAGAGTTTAGCAGGGGAGTGGGGGCGAGTCTGAAGGGTGGGGGTTGATGGGAATGGGAAGAGGGAGGAGGGCAAGGCGAAAGCAGGTTCCGAGCTTCGCGCGGAATGGAAGCGAGAAGGGCAAGGGCAAAGGGGGAGGATGTGCGCCTGGAGATAGTTGATGGAGATGGTTGACGTCGGTTGGTTGCGCGGCCCTGGATGAGGCGGCTCGATCGGGGATCGCGGCGGTGCGAAGAGGGGCATACCCTGGGGCTAAAGCCCCGCTTCTTGCCTGGGATTGAGCCCAAGGCTGAAGCCTTGGGCTACCTAGAAGCCAGGGCCAGGTGCTCGGATGCTGCTGCCCGGGGCTAGTTGAAGGCGGAGGGGAAAGCAGGTTCCGAGCTGCGCTCGGAATGGAAGAAAGAAGGGCAAGGGCAAAGGCGAAAGCAGGTTCCTCGCTGCGCTCGGAATGGAAGAAAGAAAGGCAAGGGCAAAGTCGAGAGCGGGTCCTCGCTGCGCTCGGAATGGAAGAAAGAAGGGCAAGGGCGTGGCGAGCAGGGCGCAGGGAGGTCAGGCGCGGGCTGGGGCTCCGAGGCGGGGAACGAGGAGTTGGAAGAGGCCGAGGGCGGTGACGTAGGCGAAGCCGGCTAGGGTGAAGATGAGCAGCGGATGGAGGGCGAAGAGGTGGGAGACGATGAAGGTGAAGACGGCTCCGCCGGCGGCACCGGCGGCTCCACCGATGCCGACGACGGTGCTGATGGCGGTGGAGGGGAAGATATCGGTGGGGGTGGAGAAGAGGTTGGCGGACCAGCCCTGGTGGGCGGCGGCGGCGAGCGAGAAGAGGGCGATGGCGGGCCAGGCGTTGGTGGGGAAGAGGGTGTGCATGTGGGGGACGAGCATGATGGGGAGGACGCAGAGGGAGGTGACGAGGAGGGCCAGTTTGCGGCCGCTGTTCGCGGTGCGACCGCGCTTCATGAGGAAGCCGGAGAGCGCTCCGCCGAGGATGGAGCCGACGGATGAGACGGAGTAGACGACGATGAGGGGGTACTTGGCGTGATTGAGGTTGAGGCCGTAGTTCTCGTTGAGGAATTTGGGGAGGTAGAAGAGGTAGAACCACCAGATGGGGTCGGTGAGGGCCTTGGCGATGGAGAAGGCGTAGAGGCCACGGCTGCGGAGCAGGGTGCGGAAGCGGGGACCGGCTGGTTTGACGGGGGTGAGCGCTTGCTGGGCGGCGGTGGTGGCGGGGCGAGGGAGGCGGTTGTTGAGGAGGCGGTTGTAGGGGAAGAGCAGCCAGATGACGAGCCAGACGAGGCCCATGGAGCCGGTGCAGAGGAAGGCGGACTGCCAACCGAAGCGGGCAGTGACGGCGGCGATGAGGATGGGCGCGATGAAGAAGGAGGCGTTGGATCCGGAGTTGAAGAGGCCGGTGGCGAGGGCTCGCTCTTCGGCGGGGAACCACTCGGTGGTGGCCTTGATGGCGGCGGGGAAGTTGCCGGCTTCGCCGAGGCCAAGGAGGGCGCGGGCGATGCAGAATCCGGCGACGGAGGTGACGAGCGAATGGGAGAGCGAAGCGAGGCCCCAGACGAGGATGGCGACGGCGTATCCGATGCGGGTGCCGACCTTATCGATGAGGCGGCCGGCGGACAGGAGGCCGAGGCCGTAGGCGATCTGGAAGCAGATGATGATGTGGCCGTAGTTGATGTTGTAGGTGCCCTGGAGTTTGGGGTCGACGCCCGGGATCCAGCCCATGAAGGGGAGGTGCAGGAGCGGCTCGATCAACGAAAGGACGGAGCGGTCCATGTAGTTGATGGTGGTGGCGAGGAAGAGCAGGCCGCAGACGAACCAGCGGGTGTTGCAGCTGGTGGGCGCGGCTGCAGTGAGGCTGGGGCCGGGGGCGCGAACGGCGTTGGTCGACATAAAGCCTGTGAGCCTCCGGGGTGTGTTTCGAGAAGGGTGAAGCGAGGTGCGAGAGATGGCTGCCGCGCGATGAAGGATGATGAGGGATGAGGATATCGGCTTTTGGCGGGGATGTGTCAAGGAGGGGCGTGGGGGGGGGTGTGGGATCAGGGGCGTGAGGGGCGGGGTTGGGGCGGAGCTATGATCGGAGGTTGGGGATGGGCGAGGGGCGTTCCAAGAGGAGGCCGGGGTTGAGGTTGTTGCTCATGGATACGTGCGGGGCGGAGGGTTCGATCGCGCTCGTGGAGCTCCTGGATGCGAATCAGGGATCGCCGGTGATGAAGACGGTGGAGACGGTGGAGTTGGGGGGGCGAGTCGCGTCGGAGCGACTGATTCCTGAGCTGCGCCGGTTGATGACGGGATGGGGGTGGCGGGTCGGGGATCTGGCGGCGGTTGGGGTGGTGGCGGGGCCGGGATCCTTCACGGGGGTGCGGGTGGGGGTCGCGGCGGCGAAGGGTCTGTGTGAGGCGGGAGCGGCGCCGCTGGTGATGGTCTCGCGGCTGGCGGTTCTGGCGGCGAAGGCTGGGGCAGGAGCGGGGAGGGTGCAGGCGCTGCTGGATGCTGGACGTGGGGAGTTTTTCTACGGGCGGTTCGAGGTCGGGGAGGCTCCGCTTGAGGCGTTGATGATGCGAGAGGCGGTGCTGGCGGCGATGGCGGATGGTGGCCGGCTGGTGGTGTGCGAGGAGGGTGCCAGGTCGGCGTTTGCGGAGTTTGATCCGGTGATGGTTGAACCTCTGCGTGCGGTGGATGCTTTGGGGCTGGTGGTGGCGCGGGTGGAGGAGGGGGCGTTGGACGATGTGGCGACGAGTGACGTGAACTATTTAAGGCGAACGGATCTTGAGGTGCTAGAGAGGTTGGCGCAGAGGGCCCGGTTGTCCGAGGAGGAGACGGGGTCGTGATTGCCGGTGGATGGCGGCTTCGCCGGGGCGGGCTCGAAGATGTGGATGCGGTGCTGGCGCTGGAGCGGCAGGTTGCCGAAGCGCCGCACTGGAGCCGGCAGAGCTATGCTGCGATCGCCGGGGAGTCTGTTCTCGCGGGGGCTGTCGGTGCGGGAGACCTTGGGGCCGCGGTCGGGAGAGAGGGGAGTGCGCGAAGAGCCCTCTTCGCCGTGGAGGAGGGCGGAGATCTCCTGGGCTTTGCGGTGGGGAGTGTCTGGGGTGGGGAGCTGAGTGTGACGAGCGTGCCCGGGGGGCGAACTCCGGCCTGGGGTGAGTTGGAGACGGTGGTGGTGGCGGCGGCGGGGCGAAGAAGGGGAGCGGGACGGGCGTTGTGTCTGGCGGTTATGGACTGGTGCCGGGATTGGGGAGCGGAGCGCGTGGAGCTGGAGGTGCGTGCGGGCAGCCGCGGGGCGGTGATGCTCTACGAGGGGCTGGGATTCGTGGAGACGGGGCGGCGACGCGGGTACTACACCAATCCTGTGGAGGATGCTCTGCTGATGGTTTCGGGGCTGGGAGATGGAGCGAGCTGAGGTGGGTGTCGCGGTCAAAAGCGTGCTCATCCTTCTGTGGATCGCCGGGCCAGCGGCGGTAACGCGTTCCCGGTTTGCTGACCGGGCCGCTGATCGCAAGGGACCGAAAGCCGCACTCTATAATGGTATGAATTATGGTTCGAGACGGTGTTCTGTATGCGTTAGCCCTGGGCGTCGTTGCTGTGCTCGTCTGGATGCTGACGCACCTGATTGCGCTGGCGGTGCTTCCGCTGTTGCTGGCTGCGTTCTTTTTGTGGTTTTTCCGGGATCCTAACCGGGTTATCCCGACTGAGCCGGGCCAGATTGTCTCGCCCGCGGATGGAATTGTGACCGCGGCGGAGTGGATGGAGATGCCGAATGGAAGCCGTCTGCGGCTGAGCATCTTCCTGAATGTGTTTGATGTCCACGTGAATCGGTCGCCCGTAGCTGGAGTGGTGAAGAGGTACGAGTACCGCAAGGGTCTGTTCATGAATGCGATGAATGCCGAGTCGGTTTTGCATAACGAGCAGACGCTGGTGGTGATTGACGCGGGCGGATACGAGGTGGGGTTCAAGCAGATTGCCGGGCTGCTGGCGAGGCGCATTGTCTGCCGGTTGAAGGTGGGGGACAGGGTGGAGCGCGGGCAGCGTATTGGCCTGATCAAGTTTGGATCGCGAGTGGATGTGCTGGTTCCGGCAGAGGCTGATCTGAAGGTGAAGACGGGGACGCGTGTGCGCGGCGGGTCCACCGTTCTGGCCATGATTCCGCCGCATCGGCTTCCCCGGGTTGCACCTGCGTCAGGCACGGAGGCTTGATGGAGTTGCACGAGATGTCTCGGGCGGAAGTGGAACGTCCCAGACAAAGGCCGAAGCGCGGCATGTACGTTTTGCCGTCCCTGTTTACCGCGGGCAATATAGCGGCTGGGTACTACGCGATTACGCAGAGCATTCAGGGTTCGGTAGCCGAGCCGGCGTACTTTGATCGAGCAGCGCTGGCGATTGGGTTTGCGATTCTCTTTGATGGGGTGGATGGCCGCGTTGCGCGGATGACGCAGACGACGAGCGACTTCGGTAAAGAGCTGGATTCGATGGCGGACGTGATCACGTTTGGCGTGGCGCCGAGCATTCTGGCGTACATCTGGGGGTTTCGGATGCTGCCCGTCTCCGCGCATCCGGTTCTTCGCGACCAGATTCTTCACTTCGGCGTGTTTGTCTGTTTCGTCTTTTTGATCTGCGGGGCGAGCCGGCTGGCGCGGTTTAATATCAGCGTGAATCCACAGCCGCGGAATCCGGGTCGAGCCGACCGCAAGTACTTCGTGGGTATGCCGATTCCAGCGGGTGCCGGCGTTCTGGCGGCGGTGGTGCACTGCTTCAACGGATCCCCGATCTACAATCCGTGGATCGCTCTGGTGTGGCTCTTGCTGATTTTGTTTACCGGATTTTTGATGGTCAGCGCGTGGCGTTTCTGGAGCGGTAAGGAGCTGAATCTCGGGTCGAGGCATCCGTTCCAGCTGGTAGCGGTGCTGGCCCTGGTTGGAGCTGTGGTGGTGAGATTTTCGGAGTATGCGCTGCTGGTGATTGCGCTGGGGTACCTGGTCTCGGGGGTGCTGGCGAGGCTGGCGTACTCGTGGGAGAGGTCGCGCCGGCGGCCAGTCTCAACCGAGGTGTAGATCGGCGTGGTCCGACGTGTTGCATTTCGAGTTCGATGAAGTTTGCGGGGTTAGAGTTTATGGCGGGTAAAGCGCAGCGTGTTGGAGTGGTTGGGGCTACGTCCCTGCTCGGCAAGGAGCTGAGTGAGGAGCTTGGGGAGTCGGCCCTGGCGGCAGCCGAACTGGTGTTGCTGGATGATGACGAGGCAGCGGGACAACTAGCTCCGGCGGGGGACGAGGCGTCTTTTATTCAGAAGCTGACGGAGACTTCGTTCGAGGGTCTGGACTATGTCTTTTTCGCGGGGAGCGCGCAGGTGACGCGGGAGCATTGGCAGAGTGCGCGGCGGGCAGGGGCAACGATCGTGGATCTGACGGATGCGCTCGAGGACGAAGCGAGTGTGCTGGTGCGGGCGCCGTGGATGCGAGCGGTGCTGGGAACGGAGGCGACGGCGGGGCCGAGGCTTCCGGACCTGAATACGGCGGCAGTGGTTGCGGCGCATCCGGAGGCGGTGATGCTGGCGCTGGTGGCTGCCCGCATCCACAGCAAGCTGCCGGTGGCGGCGATGGTTGCGACCGTGATGGAGCCGGCGTCGGAGTACGGACGGAAGGCGATGGATGAGCTGCACCAGCAGACGGTGAGCCTGCTCTCGTTTCACGATCTTCCGCGCGAACAGTACGATGCGCAGGTCGCTTTTAACCTGCTGCCAGCGTTGGGAGAGGAGGCGAAGGTGACGTTTGCCGATGTGCAGCAGCGGATCGAGCGGCACTATGCGGCGCTCTCGGAAGGGGCTCTGCCGCCGCTGGATCTCCAGGTGCTTTATGCTCCGGTGTTTCATGGGCACACGGCCTCGGTGCTGGTGGAGCTTCGAGCGGCGGCTTCGGTGGTGGATGTGGAAGGGGCTCTGGCGGGCAAGCATATTGAGGTGGTGACGGACGAGTCCGATCCGCCGAGCAATCTGAGTGCATCGGGGCAGAGGAGCGTTCTGGCGCGGGTGCGAAAGGCTACGGGCCAGAGTGACGGGAAGCGTTTCTGGTTGTGGCTGGCGACGGACAACCTGAAGCTGGCGGCGGCGAATGCGATCGCGTGCGCGGTTGAGCTGCGTCGATTTCAGCCGCATGGGAAGGTGCAGTAACGGGCCACGGGAGCGGAGTTTGACTGCGTCGATTCCGAAGGGCTCCCGATGTGAGGGGTTTCGAACCAACTCCCTCCATTTGATTAGCGTCCGACTTAGCAGCCGTGAGTTTTTGAAGATGCGCAAGGGGTAATGATCGACAGCCAAGACCGCAGCAGTGGCCAGAGTCCGTGGCGCGAACGTCTGCATGCGCTGCGGAACATGCCGCCTGTGCTTCGGATCCTGTGGGCCTCGGGACCGGCTACGGTGACGTGGGGCATCGTTCTCCGGCTGGTGGTCGCGACGCTTCCGTTTGTGCTGGCGAAGATTGCGCAGTACATCATCAATGGCATTGCGGATGTGCTGCGGGGGCGGCCGCTGTCGCCGATGTTCTGGAAGCTGGTCGCGGCCGAGGTTGGGCTGAATGTGTTTCTCGGCCTGGTGACGCGGGCGATCGACTACTCGGACTCGCTGCTGGCGAATAGCTATACGCAGTACGTCAGTGTGAAGGTGATGGAGCAGGCGGCGCGGCTGGACCTGACGACGTATGAGAATCCGGTGTTCTACGACCGGCTGGAGCGGGCGCGGGTTCAGGCGACCGATCGTCTGGCGATGATTCAGCAGATGGGCCGGCTGATGCAGCAGGTGATCACGACGATTGTCTTCTCTGTGGCGCTGGCGTGGGCATCGCCGTGGTTGATTCTGCTGCTGGCGCTGGGGGTGCTGCCATCGTTTCTGGGAGAGACGCACTACGCGTTTCTCGGGTATGCGAAGAATTTCAGGCAGACTCCAGCGAAGCGGCAGATGGATTACCTGCGGCAGGTGGCGGGGAGCAGGGAGGGGGCGAAGGAGGTCAAGCTGTTTGGCCTGAGCAGCTTCTTTACGGCGCGGTTCAAGACGCTGGCAGACCAGATCTATCGCGAGGATGTGGCGCTATCGCGATCGAAGCTGATTGTGGGCGGGCTGCTGGGGATCATAGGAACGCTGGGGTACTACGGAGCGTACGTCTACGTGATCTGGCGCACGATCCGTGGTGGTTACGATATTGGGCAGTTCACGTTTTTAACGACGGCGATTCAGCAGGCGAGTTCGAATCTGCAGCAGGTATTTTCGACGGCGTCGGGGATTGCGGACCAGGCGTTGTTCCTGACCGATCTGATTGCGTTCTTCGAGATGAAGCCGACGGTCGAGTCAAAGCCGAACGGTCTGCCGGCGCCGCGTCCGATCCGGAGAGGCTTTGAGTTTCGCAACGTGTCGTTTACGTATCCGGGGACGAACCGGACGGTGCTGAAGGACTTTACGTTTACGCTTTCTCCGGGCGAGCGGGTGGCGCTGATCGGCGAGAACGGGCAGGGAAAGACGACGGTGGTGAAGCTGATTACCCGGCTCTACGATCCGACCGAGGGGCAGATTCTGCTGGACGGTGTGGATTTGCGCGAGTACACGCTCGAGGATCTGCATCGGGAGATCGGAGTTATCTTTCAGGATTTTGTGCGGTTTGAGATGACGGCGCGGGACAATATCGCGGTGGGCCGCGTGGATCGTCCACACCAGCAATCGGAGATCGAGTTTGCGGCTCATAAGAGTCTGGCGGACGTGGTGGTTCAAAAGCTGGAGGGCGGGTACGACCAGATGCTGGGGCGGCGTTTCGAAGGAGGCGTGGAGCTTTCGGGAGGCGAGTGGCAGCGAGTTGCGCTGGCCCGGGCGTACCTTCGCGATGCGCAGCTGCTGATTCTGGATGAGCCGACGGCGGCGCTCGATGCGAAGAGTGAGCTGGAGGTGTTTGAACGGTTCGCGGAGCTGACGCTGGGGAAGATGGCGCTGCTGATCTCGCATCGTTTTTCGACGGTGCGGATGGCGGACCGGATCGTGGTGCTCTCTGGCGGACGACTGATTGAGGAGGGAGATCATCAGCAGCTGATCAGCTCCGGCGGGCTCTACGCGGAGATGTTCGAGATGCAGGCGGCGAGCTACCGCTAGAGATTCCGCTGTGATGTTTAAAGGCTGCATGACGGGTAGTTCTGCCGCAAATCAAAGCCACGCACGATGGACTTCAGGAAGGTGAGATGGCAGAGATCAACGAGTATTCGGCCCAGGAACAGGATGTTCCCCTGATTGCACCAGCGACGGAGACGGCGGCGGGCTCGCTGCCGGAGGAGCCGGCGGTGAGTGAGGAGGAGCTTCGCTCGCACGCAGCCGCGCTGGCGCTGCAGTGGCAGATGACGGTCGCCGGCGGAGGGAAGGGCAAGGGCGGGTCAAACCTTTCCGAGCGGCTGGCGAACCTGGAGGTACGGCTGCGGGCGCGGCTTGGTGCCTGCCGTGCGATCGCATCGACCCAGGAGATGACGCCGCAGCTCGAGTTTCTTGAGAGCACGCGGGCGCTTGAAGGCGTGCTGACGGGGGTAAAGGCTTCGATGCCGGAGTTCCAGCCTTTGCCCCACGTCCGCGTAGCCGATGGACACGCGATACCGCGGATCATGAATCTGGCGGAGGAGTATCTTTCGGCCGCGGGAGGTATATGGTCGCCCGAGTCGTTGGGGGCGTACGTGAGAGGGGCGCAGAGGCACGACACGCTGCTTCTGGGCGAGATTCTGCTGTTGCCCGCTGCGCTGAAGATGGCGCAGCTGGAGTTTCTCCTGGACAGGGCGGACGAGGCGTTTCTGGCGGGTGAGCTGCCGCCGATCGAGCGGTCTCCGTTCTCCGCGCCGCTGCACAGCCTGAGGCGTTTGAACCAATTCGAGTGGCACACGGTGCTGGAGCCGCTGGTTCCGTTCCAGCCGATTCTGTCGAGCGATCCGGACGGCGTGTTTCCGCGCATGGAAGAGGAGAATCGCCACGCGTACCGGCTGCGGGTGGCCGAGCTGGCGCGACATGCGGATGCGTCCGAGACGGAGACGGCGCAGACTGCACTCGATCTGGCGCGGGAGGCCAGCGGGCGGAGCCATGTGGATCCCCGAGTCGGCCGGCGGGTGTCGCATATCGGCTACTACCTGTTTGAAGAGGGGTTTACCGAGCTGGCGCGATTGATTGGATACCATCCGCCGTTGATGGCTCGTTTACGCGCGATGCTGTTGGCGCACAACGAAGATTTTTACATTCTCGGCATCTTCCTCATTTCGGTGTTGCTGATCGTGGCGTTGATCGCTCCGCTGGTTCCGCACAACGCGTTCGGATGGGTGATGGTGGCGCTATTTCTGGCGTTGCTGCCAGCGACGCAGGGCGCCGCGGATCTCGTGAACAATGTGGTGACGGCTTTGCTGCATGCGACTTCCTTACCGAAGCTCGATTTTTCGGAGGGCATACCGTCCGAGTGCACGACTCTGGTGGTGATCCCGACGCTGCTTTTGAATGAGGCGCAGGTTCGGGAGACGTTTGACGATCTGGAGGCTCGGTATCTTTCGAACCAGGATCCGAACCTCCACTTTGGCTTGTTGACGGACCTACGGGATTCCGAAGCACGGCCTCGTCCTGGAGACCGGGATCTTCTCGTCGAGATCGCGATCAGCATCACGGACGACTTGAATGCGAAGTATGCGGGCGAGCGGGGCGGGTCATTTGTGCTGCTGCACCGGCACCGTATCTTCAATGCGCGGCAGGGTGTGTGGATGGGATGGGAGCGCAAGCGGGGAAAGCTGCTGGACCTGAACCAGCTGCTTCTGGGCGAGTACGACAGCTTTCCGGTGAAGGCGGGACCGACGCACGCGCTCCAAGGTGTGCGGTACGTGATCACCTTGGATTCGGATACACAGCTTCCGCGCGGAACGGCGGCGCGCCTGATCGGGACGATGGCGCATCCGCTGAATCAGGCGATTGTGAATCCGCGATCGAGGATTGTGACTTCGGGCTACGGGATCCTGCAGCCGCGGGTTGGTGTGAGTGTGGCGTCGGCATCGCGGTCGAGGCTGGCGGCGCTTTACTCGGGCGAGACGGGATTCGACATTTACACACGCGCTGTTTCGGACGTTTACCAGGATCTTTTCGGCGAGGGCATTTTCACGGGCAAGGGCATTTACGAGGTGGGCATATTGCACCAGGTGCTGGACCGCCGATTTCCGCGCAATGCGCTGCTCTCCCACGATCTGATCGAGGGCGCCTATGCGCGAGCCGGGCTGGTGACGGACATCGAGGTGATTGACGATTATCCATCGCACCACTCCGCGCACACGCGGCGAAGACATCGATGGTTGAGAGGCGATTGGCAGATTACGCAATGGCTCTCAGGAAGTGTGCCGGACGAGTCTGGCCGGATGGGCGAGAATCCGATCAGCACCATCTCGCGGTGGAAGATCTTCGACAATCTTCGCCGCAGCCTGGTTGAGCCGGTCACGTTTCTTCTGCTTGTCTGCGGATGGCTGTTTCTTCCGGGTGGACCTCTCTACTGGACGATCCTGACGTTGACGCTGCTGTTGCTGCCGGTACTGGTGCAGCTGGGCTTCAATCTCGGGCGAGCGGCTCTGAAGCTGAGTTCGGCGGCCGCAACGGAGGGCTTCAAGACCTTTCTAACGGGAGTCGGTTTCAGCCTTCTTAATTTTGCGTTTCTGCCGCACCAGATGCTGCTTGCCGTCGATGCGATTCTCCGGTCGCAGATCCGACGATTCGTGACGGGCAAACGTCTGCTGGAGTGGGAGACCGCGGCGCAGTCGGAGGTTGGACGGAAGAAGACATCGCTCGATCGCTATCTGCAGATTTCGCCGGTGCTCTCGGTCGTGATCGCGGCTCTGCTGTTTCGATACGCCGACCGACACAGCTTGATTGTGGCGGCACCGATCCTCGCCCTGTGGGCGGCTGCACCGGCGATTGCCGGCTGGCTCAACTCCGCGCCGCATCGTGAAGCGGGTCCTCTGGCGGCGGCAGATCATGTCTTTCTCGAGACGCAAGCGCTTCAGATCTGGCGCTATTTTTCCGAGTTTGGCGGGGAAGAGAACCATTGGCTGATACCGGACAACGTGGAAGAGAGGGGTCTGCTGCAGGTTCGAAAGCTGTCGCCGACGAATCTTGGCATGTTGTTTAACACGCGGCAGGCCGCTCTGGAGCTGGGCCTGCTGACACTTCCGGAGTTTACGCGGGCGACCCTGGGGACGCTCTCGACCTACGATCGCCTGGAGAAGAGACGCGGGCATATCTACAACTGGTACGACATCGAGACGCTGCGTCCGATCGCCCCGATGACGATCTCGGCGGTGGACAGCGGGAATCTGCTGGCGTCGCTGTACACGGTTCATGGCGGCGCGCTGGATCTACTGACGCGGCCGCTGCTTGAGCGGCAGCCGTTCTCAGCCCTGCGCCGGCTGACAGGGAGGAAGGGTTCGGCGGAGAGCGCAGGGAAACTTGAAGCCGCGGATCTGCGGGGAGATGTCGAATGGCTTCTCAATCTCCGTAGCGAGGGAGGACGGGAAGAGGGTTCTCCGGGAGCAGGGGTGGTTGCGAAGGAGGGCGAATGGGTGCGAGAAGAGGCTGGCAGAAGAAGTGAGGCGGTGCTTCTGTTTGTCACGGACTACGCGCCGTGGCTGCTGCCGCAATTCCGAGTGGTCTTTGATCTGCCGCAGTTCCGGCATCCGGCGGATGACGCCGTACCTTCGCTCAAGGAGGCGGTCTCGTATGCAAACGACCTGTCGCAGCGGGTGGAGGATCTGCTGAAGGCAGCGACGGGTGAGTCGCAGGAGTACAAGGCGGCCTTTGAGCTTCGTCGGCTGCTTGCAGAGGCGGCTGAACGTCTCGGTCGACTCGTGTCCGAGGTCTCCGAGGTTGCCGTGAGCTCGGAAGCTCATGCGAATGCGATGGAGTTTGGTTTCCTACTGGTGAAGTCGAGGCAACTGCTGTCGATCGGGTATGACGGGCCGACGGGCGATCTCCATACGGCCTGCTACGACCTGCTGGCCTCGGAGGCTCGAATTGCATCCTTCCTGGCGGTGGCCAAGGGCGATATTCCACAGCAGTCGTGGTTTCGCCTGGACCGGTCGCATGTTCTGGTGAAGGGGCGGGCGGCGCTGCTCTCCTGGACGGGTACGATGTTCGAGTACCTGATGCCGGCGTTGTGGATGCGGACCTATCCTGACACGCTGATCACTCGGACGATCGAGTCCGTGGTGCGTATTCAGAGGGAGCATGTGCGCGGAATTCCGTGGGGCATCTCGGAGTCGGGTTTCGCGAAGATGGACCCGCAGGGCCGATATGGGTATCAGGCCTGGGGCATACCGGGGGTGGCCTTGAAATACGGGGCCGAAGATGGTCCTGTGATCTCTCCGTATTCGACGTTTCTGACGCTTTCCTACGCTCGCAAGGAGGCGCTCAGCAACTTGCGGCGGATGGTCTCCATGGGTTGGTCGGGAGGTTACGGGCTGTACGAGGCGGCGGACTACACGGCGGGCAAAGAGCCGGAGATGGTTCGGTCCTGGATGGCGCATCACCAGGGGATGTCGCTGCTGGCGGTGACGAACCTGCTACGGGGAAGTGTCTTTCAGAGGTGGTTCCATGCGAATCCGCGAGTTCGGGCGGCGGAGCTGCTCCTGCACGAGCGTCCTTTGGCGAACGAGACCCTGAAGGCACTGGCGCGGCAACCGGCTCCGGTGGCTGCGGATGCATGATCCGATTGTGAAATACTAAGGGCGCTCGATGGTTACGAAGTAAGCCGGGATGGCGGAACTGGCAGACGCAGCGGACTCAAAATCCGCTGAGGGCAACCTCGTGGGGGTTCGATTCCCCCTCCCGGCACCAAGAATGACTAAGCAGCTGAATATCACAGACGTATTGACTTGTGCGTTTTGAGGCAAGGGCCTCCTAGCTCTCCCTATCGCTATCCAGAGACTGTACTGAAGCCGCGTCGGTACAATTTCGGTACAGCGACGGTCGCAGAGCGCTGCACCGGAGAGAGCAATGGGGACCTGGTGAAAACATCGTCAGGAACCTGGAAAGCCGTCGTCCGAAGAGCAGGATGGCCCACAACAGCAAAGACGTTCCGGACGAAACGTGACGCTGATGATTGGTCGCGGCGTACCGAAGACGAGATGGTTCGAGGTGCGTCCATCCAGCGAGCCACTGCGATCGACTGACGGTGGAAGTTGCGCTGAGAGGTCAAGACAATCCGCGCTCTGCTGAAGTCGGCCGAAATTCCCGTCGCTGAGATCGCCGCCCGCGGACTGGACGTTTGGTATCTCAAGCTCTATTACTCTGTCGATGAGCGCAAAGAGTGCAGAGAGACCCCGCAGTATCCGCTGTCCTTTTTGGATCGGGTCAACTCTCCGGAAAAGCTCGGAACTCTGCTCGATTCGGACCTGCACCATCATTTCACCCAAACTGGCGTATTCAATCGCGAAGAGCTCGACGAAACGTTTTCCGCCATGGCCCGGTTGCTATTTGCCTCTACACCGACCGGTTGCTATACCTTTCATCCTCAACTAGGCGAGGCCATGAAAGCGTTTGTGGGACGCTGGCAAAATCCTGTAACGGGTTGCTGGGGCCAATGGATAGTGGATCGGCAGGGGCGAATCTGGAAGATGGACGATATGGGGATGACCTTTCACGTTGTATCCGACCTTCACGGACAAGTGCAGTATCAAGATCGAATAGCCAAACGCTTGCTGCAACTCGACAGCGTTAACTTTCCTGCCGGCATCCGGTTCAACGGCCACTACGAAAATCATCTGAACATGGACACCCTAAAGATCTTCCGATCCGCGTGGCCGACCCTGGATGAAGCAACGCGTTAGCAAGTTCGCGCCGAAATCTCTCGCATGATCGAGTGGTGCCTGATCAAGTCCTACCAGCCCGACGGTTCTTTCAAGGAGAGCGCTCTGGATGACACGCCGGGCGATGCGTACCGATACGGAGTCTGGTTTTCAAGAAGCTGGCTATTTTCGACACAAAGACCGCTTTTGGACCACTCAGGAGTTCCCTCAGTCTGACACTGTCCGCAGCCACCTTGAAGCAAAGCTGAAGGCGACAGGACTCAACGACCCTGCTCTGAGGGAAGCGTATGAAACCCTGCAGGCGACAAAATAAGAGCCGAGTTTTCCGCATCCATCCCGTAGATCATCCTTAGCGTACGGAACTTTCCGTTTCTTGAGCTGTCCCCTGAAATGGCGGAGCCTTCCCCTGGATAGGGAAGTCCGCTCATGGAGCACGATGTACTTTGTTGAAACGGTGGTTTCAGAGAGTACGAGCTGTTTTCAGGTGATGTTCTATCCCAATTTCCTAATCACCCAATGCAAGCTGACCTCAGGCCGGAGAATGCAGAGAGTCCTATGCGGAGCATTTCATTCATCACGTAGGTATCTTTCGGTTCTTGCAGCTTTTGTTTGCAGGACCCTCGCAGGGGGGACGAGATCGCAGTTCACTACGGCACCGTCGCCTCTCCAGAGGCGCTTGGAGAGGCAGGAGAAATACTGCTTCGGCAAGCCCTGACCCGGCGCCTGCGTGTGTTGGCGCCGTCCATCTTTCTCCCATCGTTTCTTCTGGCGCTTCTGGTGATGGTGCAAGAGTGGCACCAAGAATCAGCCCGCACCCAGTCCCAACAATATCGTGGCCCGGGGTGCCGGCTCGGCGGTTAGAGCGACGGCATCAGGAGGATGCGCAGGATCTGACCCGCCGCCCCGGGTGCAGCCCCCAGGTTCGACACGTACAGCCGGTTGTCGGGTCCGAGCGTCATCCCCGTCGGCACGATCAGCCCGGTCACAACCTCCTCGATCGCGCCCCGAGCGTTTCACGCGCACGACCTTCCCCCAACCCGGCGTCGGATATCCCGGACCGTCCGACAGCTCCAGAACATACAGCAGGCCATCCGGTCCAATCTTCATGCCGGCAATTGTCGTGAACCCCGCCTTCGAGCTCACAATCTTCCACCGCGCATAGTTGTTCGAAGGCCCGTCAAACCCCGGCAATGGATTCGGCAAAAAGATATCCTTCGTGATCGTCATCACCTTCGACCACTGCGGATCGATCGGAAACGGGTTCAGGTTGCCCACGCACAGCACATGGTGCAGCGCAACGATCGAAGTCGGTACGATATGTCCCTGCGACGCGGAAACATCGATGACCTGCCGCACCTTCCCGCTCGGTTAGCTTATGCAAGAAAGTCTTCTTCAGCCGAATCTCCGGCTCAGTCTGAGCCAACCCTCCTCCCACGACGCGCTAAAATGAAGCTCCTCGCTGCGGAATCCTTCAACCTGCTCACACCCAGCTTCAGCAATCCCAACACCACCATCTCCTCCTACGACACCGACGGCGTGACGCTTGCCAACGTCGGAGTCGGCCAGATCAGCAGCACGGCCGCCATCCCCCGGCAACTGCAGTTCGCCCTCAAACTGCTGTTCTAACCCAACGCAACCTTCATCCATCCCCGGGCGAGCTGTAGGCTGAAATCAACGAGAGCTCGCCCGTCAACGTCCCACGGGCCCAATCCAAGGTTTGAGGAACTCCATGATCCGGTTGACTCTGCTCCTCTGTCTGCTCTGCGGCAGCGTGGCGCTTCCCGCGCAGACCTCCTCCCACCATCGCACCACGCTCTCTCTCGATGGACAGTGGGATGTAGCCGACAGCGTCACAGGCACGGAGGTCCCAGCCACCTTTACGCATAAAGTGCCGGTCCCGGGCCTCACCCACTCCGCTTTGCCCGCCTTCCCCGATGTCGACGAATACCAAAGCCGGCAGCTGCTCTCGAATCTTGTCCGCCAGGGCCGCTACCCGGCCGCGGAGTTCGCCAAGCTCGGCGATGCCCGAGGCATCTCCCATCAGAAACGCAACTACTTCTGGTACCGCACCACCTTCACCGCACCAGCAAAAAACGCCGTCGCCCTTCTGACCGTCGGCAAAGCCCAGTTCAGCATGGTTGCGTATCTGAACGGCGAGCGAATCGGAGAGCACGACCCCTGCTTTACCTCCGCGACCTTCAACGTCACCAAGGCCATCAAGTGGAATGCCTCGAACGAGCTCATCATCCGCATCGGAGCGCATCCCGGAGTTCTTCCTCCAAACGTCTCCGAGGGCACCGACTTCGAGAAGAACCGCTGGACGCCCGGAATCTACGACAGGGTCAGCCTCGCAGTCATGGGCGATCCAGTCATCTCCAACGTTCAGGCGGCTCCAAAGCTCGAGACCTCCAGCGTCCTGGTTCAGACCGAACTGCATAACTTCTCCGATCACGCCGTGACCACGCGCCTGCGGCAGCAGGTCCTCCCGTTGAAGTCCCAGCGGCCCGCATCCGTTCCTGGTACCACAACCGTCACAATTCCTGCCAACGGCACAAAAACGGTCCAGCAAACCATTGCGGTTCTGCATGCCCACCTCTGGACTCCGAACGATCCATTCCTCTACCAGGTCGTCTCGACGACCCCGGGCGATAACACCACCACCCGCTTCGGCATGCGCGAATTTCACTTCGACACCACCACGCAGCGGGCGTATCTGAACGGCAAGCCCTACTTCCTGCGAGGCTCCAACATCACCCTCCACCGCTTTTTCGAAGATCCCGACAGCGGCACACTGCCCTGGGATGAAGCCTGGCTGCACCGCCTGCTCGTCGATCTACCCAAACAGCTCCATTGGAATGCCTTCCGCTTCTGCATCGGCCCCGTGCCAGAGCGTTGGCTGGAGATCGCCGACGAAAATGGCCTGCTGATCGAGAACGAGTACATGGTCTGGACCGGCCACCCCAGCTGGAGCTCGCTCCCCGTCCACTATGACAATGCCGAGATGATCCAGGAGTACGCCGAGTGGATGCGCGACAACTGGAACCATCCCAGCGTCGCAATCTGGGACGCCACGAATGAATCCTGGCTGCCTCAGTTCACCGACGACATCATCCCCGCGGTCCGCGATCTCGACCTCTCCCGGAGACCTTGGGAAAACAGCTACAACGCTCCAGCCGGGCCCAACGACCCCGTCGAAGATCATCAGTACCTGTTTATCGATGTGGCCATGGCCCCGAGCGGCGCTGATGTCTCGAAGATGTTCAAGGCCGCCGATATGGAAGAGATGCTCGGACCAGCGCCGAATAGCGTGACCAGTAAGACCGGCCATTCCATGATCCTCAACGAGTACGGCTGGCTGTGGCTCAATCGCGACGGCTCGCCCACCCTGCTAACGGACAGACTCTACCCACGCCTGCTCGGCAAGCAGGACACCACGCAGAACCGCTTCGCCCTGCAGAACTACCTTCTCGGCGGGGAGACGGAGTTCTGGCGGGCCTATCGCCACTACGCCGGCGTCCTGCACTTCGTCTATCTCACCGCCAGCGACCCCAAGGCATTCACCTCCGACCACTTCCTCAACGTCAAGACTCTCCAGCTCGAGCCCCACTTCGTCGCCGCCATGGAGCAGGCATTCAATCCACTCGGCGTCTACCTCAACTTCTGGCAGCCCACGCTTCCCTCCGGCCAGCCGCGCTTCTACACCATCGCCATGGTGAACGATGAGTCCCGTCCTCGCCAGGGCAAACTCCGCCTTCACTTCGTCAACGCCGCGGGAACCAATCTACCGACCGAGGATCACGCGTTCCTCCTGCCGGCGCTCGGTGCCCAGACCTACACGATGCGCCTGGCCGCCCCGGATGCCGTCGGGGACTACACCCTCGAAGCTGAGGCCATTCCCGACGACGCCCCCGAGCACCCAACCATCTCCCGGCGCAAGGTCAGCCTCGTCACCCCTCTCTCGCACTGACCGGGGACAGATGCACGGCGGCGTGTAAAGCAACGCGTGCGGCGTGAAGATCTTTGAGGATGAAGCATGTAGAACATGCTCCCTTGATGCCCCCTCTTCCAACTTTCCCGGGGTTAGAGCGTGGGTGGCGCTCGCACTTAACCGACACCCGCTCACGAACTGACAATTTGTAGGAAAGCTTGTACATGACTCGTCCTTTTTGGTCGTCGGGGGGCGTGGCGGTTGGGCTTAGGCTTTGCGCTTTGTGGCTTTGGCTGGTTGGGTCTTCTTGGGCGCGGCGACGGGCTTCTTCGCCGGTGCCTCGAAGCCGAGGCGAATGCGAACGGAGGCGAGCTGACGGGCTGGGCGATTCGCCGCATCGAGAATCGATGGCATCTGATCTTCAGGCGCGTGTGCGGGCGAAGCATAGAATGGCAAATCTGCGCTTGCGTTTTCTGACCTCAGTGCCATCCGAAGCAGGAAAGTGAATGAACGACCAAAACAGCAAACAGGGTAGCCGGATCAACTTCATCCTGAGGGAACTTCGTCAAGCGGGTTCGCTTTCGGTGGAGAGTCTCCGCGAGAAGCTTGAAGTCTCCCTTGCGACCGTTCGTCGCGATCTGCAGGAACTCGAAGATCGCGGCCTGCTTCGACGGACGCATGGGGGAGCGATTCCGATTGAGCCTCTTTTCTACGAGGCCTTTCGACTGGACCGCTCGTTCCAGGAGCAAGTGGGAAGCTTCGCCGAAGAAAAGCGAAGGATTGCACAGGCGGCTGCCGACTTTATTTCCCCCGGAGACACGATCGCCCTGACGGCGGGCACCACCACCACAGAGGTCGCTCGCAGCCTGCACATGCATGGGGGTTGCACTGTGATCACCAACACCGTAAATGTGGCCATGGAACTGAGTAATCGGAAAGATATCCATGTCTTCGTGACCGGCGGCCAGCTTCGTGGCGATTGGTTCTCGCTGGTTGGTCCAAGTGCAGTGGCCACCATGAGTGGCATCTATGTAGAAATTCTCTTCGTCGGGGTTAACGGCATCGATGCGGAGCGAGGTCTAACCTGCTTCAACGGGGACGAAGTCGAGATCAACCGCAGCATGGTGCGACAGGCAAAGCGAAGAATCGCCGTGACGGATCACAGCAAAATCGGCATCGTGGCCAACTGGCTCATCTGTCCGACTGAGTCGATTGAGACTTTTATTACAGATAAAGGAGCAACCGACAAGATGATCGAGCCTTTCCTGGCTAAGGGCGTTCAGGTGTTGCGGGTTTGATCTTGTCTGGCGACCTGCGACTCTGTTTCCTGCTCAGTAGTTCAATTCGTTCCCCTCGAAACGTGCGCAGCCCGGGCGATCACGTTGCGCTGTGAGATCGTCGGATGAGTTGGATTGTCCGCGGGTGCAGCCGAGGCGCGTAATCGTGTCCGGGAGTACGGGCTCGAGCTGGTGCGACAGAACTCTCGTGACTTCGGACCGACACTGGCGGCGGAGGTGCTGCGCGAGCGTCACGAGGTCGACGTCTCGCGCGAGACCCTGCGCACGTGGATGGTTGACGCTGATCTCTGGCTATCACGCAAGCAGCGCCGCACCTTCCGTCAACCACGGCTGCGGCGTGAGAGTTATGGGCCGTCGGGAAAGCTGCCGTGCGGTAACGCCACTGACCCCGGCTGCAGGGAAGTGAGCATGTTTGCAGCGGTTGCAGGAAGAGCGAGTAATCCGGTCGCGGATGCGGCGAGACCGGCGAAGCGGCGACGGGTAAAGGGTTGACGCATCGAGGGACTCTGCTGTTCGGTGGTGATGCGTGATTTACGAGTAGTGGGAGTTTGGGGCAAGGTCCCATGCTCCAGAATCGCGGTTTACGAAGGCGTCCATGAGCGGCCTATCGCTTCGAGCGACTTGCCGCGCGTCTCCGGCAGTCGCATAAAGAAGAGGACCGCGATGGCGCTGGTGCCTGCGTAACATGCAAATGTCTTGGCCGGTCCAAACGCATGGAGCAAGGATAAGAACGAGTTTGAAACAAGAATGCAACTGAGCCACAGAACTGTTGTAGCGATGGACATGGCGCGGCCTCGGACATTCGTCGGGAAGATCTCGGCCATGTAGACCCATGCCCCAGGCCCTAGTCCGACCGCAAAGGCAGCTACGTAGAGCATGGTGCTGCCGACGATGAGAGTGAAAGTAGGATGAGCGGGTCTAAAGACAAAAACGAGCATAAGCAGCGCAACGGTCATCAGTGCTGCCGAGCCGGTCAAAAGAACACGACGCCCGATGCGATCCATGATGAACAGCGCCACCAGGGTGAAAACCAGATTGGTGATGCCAAGCAGCACGTTGGCGGCGAAGGCCCTGCCGTCGCTGCCGGAGTTACCCGCGCCGGCAAAGAGCAGCGCCCCGTAATAAAGAACGGTGTTGATTCCGGTCACTTGTTGCAGGAAGGCGATCGTGACGGCGATCGCGAGGGGGCGACGGAGTCGCCACATCCAGCCCGGTTCCGGGCCCTCCTCAACCAGGGATGTACTTAGCTCTTCAATCCTCGTGGTCCGCGCGTCCGCGCCGCCGATCGCTGCCAATGCGGCTTCAGCCTGCAACTGTCGGCCCTTGGCGAGAAGCCACCGAGGGCTCTCGGGAACGAAGCTGAGACAGATGACGAAGATCAAGGCTGGAAGCGCCCCCGAACCGAACATCCAGCGCCAGGCGCTTGCTCCGAAGGCTGCGAGCGCCCAGTTGGTGAGATATGCGACCAGAATGCCGCTTACGATTGCGATCTGGTTCAGAGTGATCATCCTGCCGCGGATTTCGCGCGGCGATACCTCCGCGAGGTAAAGGGGCGCGATCGTGGACGCGAGCCCGATCCCGAGACCGCCCAAGACACGGGCGGTTAGGAACTCCCCGAACGTATGAGGTATGGCGGCGAAGATAGCGGAGAGCAGGAAGAGCAGACCGCTGACGCGCAAGATGGTTCGGCGACCATATCGATCGCTGAGAAGTCCGGAAGCCAAAGCGCCGAAGAAGCAGCCGTACAAGAGACTGCTGGCGGCGACCTCCACCTGAACTTCCGACAGGCGGAAGTACGATCTGAGCGACAGAAGTGCGCCATTGATGACGGCCGTGTCGAAGCCGAAGAGCAGGCCGGCCGTAGCGGCGGTCCCTGCGATGCGGTAGAGAGAGCCGACACGAAGTGAGTTGAGGGTCAAAGGAATGGCTCCGCAAAAATGAATGATTGCAAGTGAGGCAGCCTGCAAGCGGTTCAATTTGAATCTCAAACATCAAGACTGTCAAACAAAGAAGTTAGGAGCATGAAAGTGATCGTTACGATTTATTTCGATCATTGTCCTCTTGCGCGAAGGAAGTCAGATCCGTATGATCAGCTCGATGAAACCCATGGATCAGGCACAAGGTGAGTTGCCCCGACCCATTCAGATCGACCTGCAAAGTGGTTCAATGGGCAGGGATCCACGTATTGAGAGAGCCAGCAAGACGATCGGTGATCTGGCCAATGTCTTTGAAGACGAGCGTCTACGCTCCGGCATGGATCGCGACAGGTTAGTTTATGCCGTTGAGTATTGGAAGCCTGTCGCTGAGGGAGTGGAAGGAGGGCTGTACTGGGGAAACTCTACGGTCTTCCCCGGACGTGTCGGAGAAGAGTACTTCATGACGCGCGGCCACTTCCACCGCCGCCGCGATCGAGCGGAGTATTACGCTACCGTTTCGGGCACAGGCATGCTCGTGCTGATGGACGAAAAGCGGAGCTCAAGCGTTCAGGAGATGTCAGCGGGTACGACCCACTACATTCCCGGTTTTACCGCGCATCGGGTGGTCAATACGGGAGCTGTACCGCTGACCTTTCTGGCGTGCTGGCCGAGCGACGCGGGTTATGACTATCGCACGATCGAAGAGCAAGGGTTCAGTGTTCGTGTTCTCTACCGGGATGGACGCGCCGAGGTCGTAAGGCAGGGATGAGCGAGTGTGCGATCGGGATCGACATCGGCGGGTCGCATGTAGCGTGCGGGGTCGTCCGTGAAGATCGCCTGCTTGCATCGGAGACGATCGCGCTCACCCACGCATCTCTGACTGACTTGCTGCCACAGCTCGAGTCGCGGGTCCGGAGCTTGATGGTAAAGGTGGATGTGCAGGTTTCGGCTCTGACCGGCATTGCGGTGGGTATCTGCGCCGTCGTTGATCCTTCGGGCTCCGTGGCGGCCACGAACGGCAAGTATGACGACGGGATCGGCTTCAATTTCAGTCGCTGGGCCCATCAAGTGTTCGGTGTCCGCTGCGTTGCGGAGAACGATACTCGGCTTGCGCTGCTTGGCGAGGAAAGTGCCGGCGCAGCCAGGGGATTCAAGGATGTGGTGCTGGTCACGCTGGGCACAGGGATCGGTGGAGCGGTGCTGCTCGGCGGCAAGCTTCTCCGTTCCGAAGGAGGTAGGGCTGGCAGCCTGGCCGGCCACCTTGGGGTCGACTGGCGCGGCGGCATTTGCTCCTGCGGCAATCGCGGCTGTGCGGAGGCGGAGGCATCGACCTCGTCTCTCGATGGCGTCTGCCGCGGATGGATGGGCTTTGCGGGAAGTATGCTCAGCAAACACCCGGAACGCATCGATTATAGACAGTTGTTCGCAGCGGGCGACGAGGGGGATCAGGTTGCGCTAGAGGTTCTCGATCATTCGATCGCCGTCTGGTCGGCGCTCACCGTATCCATCATCCATGCTTACGACCCGCAGGTGGTGATCTTTGGCGGCGGACTGATGCACCGGCAGGAGGCCATTCTGCCTGCGATTCGGGACCATGTCGCACGGCATGCGTGGGTTGGAAGCGATCGAGTTGCAATTCTGCCGGGCGCCCTGGGATCGAACGCGGCATTGCTGGGAGCGCTGCCGCTACTTCGAGGAGGAGCATGAGGGGTGTAACCAACTACGACAAACTGCCGACCATCCCTGTCTCGGACGACCCCACACGGTGTTTGGCAGGCTGGCAAGCGATCGTCGACGAACTTGCGATTCGGATACCAGCGAATGGACGCTTTACTCTGGTCGTGGAATGCTATCCGGGAACGGACCGCGAGGAGATTAAGGACGCCTTCCAGGGTTTCCCTTCAGCGTTGGTCTTGTTATCGGAAAGCGCGCTGAAGTCCAAAGAAGCGATCGACGCTTTTCTGGCGCCCTGGCTGGGAGACGATCTCGTGTTCAGCCGAATGAAGGCCTGGGACGTGGGCTCGTTCTTCGATCCGGCTAAGGTCGCGCACCTGCGAGGTGTCCTTGCCGAAGCCACGGGCCTGGTGGTGATCTACGGGACAGGTGCGGCGTACGTTGCGGAGCAGTGGGATCTCCTGATCCACTGCGACCTGACCCGGTGTGAGATTCAGCGGCGTCAACGGTCTCACCTGGCCCCCAGCCTGGGAGCGAACGACGCCGCGGATTCCGCAATGGCCCTGTACAAGCGTGCTTACTTCGTCGACTGGCGCGCGGGAGATAGAGAGAAACATCGTTTGCACACGAGGCTCGACTACTACGTCGATACCAACCTCCCGCGGCAGCCGAGGATGATCTCCGGCGACTGGTATCGAGCCTGCCTCGCTGAGACATCCAGGCGCCCTTTTCGGGTCGTCCCGTTTTTCGATCCTGGCGTCTGGGGAGGCCAGTGGATGCGCCAGCACTTCGACCTGCCGCCGGAGCCGCCGAACTATGCGTGGTGCTTCGATTGCGTTCCCGAGGAGAACAGCCTGCGCTTCGGATTCGGCGATCGAGTCGTCCAGACTCCGGCGCTCTCGCTCGTTCATGAGGAACCGGAGAACCTGCTCGGGCACGATATCGTAGAGCGGTTCGGGGCAGAGTTTCCCATTCGTTTCGACTTTCTCGATACTGTCGACGGCGGCAACCTTTCGCTTCAGGTCCATCCCTTGCGGCCTTATATCGAAGAGCATTTCGATATGCCATATACGCAAGATGAGAGTTACTATCTGCTCGATGCGAGGCCGGACGCAATCGTGTACCTGGGGCTGAAGCAGGGGATCGATCGGGAACAGATGGCTGCCGATCTACGTTCGGCGCAAAGCGGAGGCGAGCCGTTTCCGGTAGACGCATATGTAAATGCCTGGCCGGTAAAAAAGCACGATCATGTCTCGATTCCAGCGGGAACGATTCACTGTTCCGGACGGAACAGTATGGTACTTGAAATCAGCGCCACTCCGTACATCTTCACTTTCAAACTGTGGGACTGGGGGCGTCTGGGACTGGACGGGAAACCGCGGCCGATCCATTTGACGCACGGCCTTGCCAACGTTCAGTGGAACCGCGACCGGGAATGGGTGGCACAGCACCTGATCTTCCAGGTGCGGGGACTCGGTCAGGGCGACGGCTGGTATGAGGAGAGAACCGGTCTGCACGAACTCGAGTTCATCGAGACACGGCGTCACTGGTTTACCAAATCGGTGCCGCACGACACGCTGGGAAACCTGAATGTTTTGAATCTGGTCGAAGGCGATGAAGCCATTGTAGAGAGCCCAACCGGCGCCTTCGAACCCTTCGTTGTGCACTACGCGGAGACGTTCATCATCCCCGCGTGCGTTGGCCGCTACTGCATCTCTCCGCGCAAGACGACCAGCAAACCGCTGGCCACCATAAAGGCCTATGTGCGCAGAGCCTTGCCGGGTGAGCAACACGACTCGAAATAAGCTAGAAGTGAGTGGCCATGAACCCACGTGAAAACGCACTGGACGTGACAGTATCCGGACAAACGCTCGACTTTCGTTATGGTCCTGGAGTGAAGGGCCCGAAACCGGAGTACCGGACGCTTGACGCCATCCGCCCAAGCCTTATGGAACCGGACTGTATCGGTCCAAGCCCCGTCTACTCGATCGTGATGGATGTGTATCGCGAGGAAGACGAGGCAGACCTTCATGCGCGACAGCTCTTGTTCGGGGTTGTCGCGTATGCCGCCGGCCGGCTGGGCAAAGAGCCCGTCCGGAGCCAGGGACATGTGCATGCGATCGCCCCGCACAGTGGCTGGTCGCCGCCAGAGTTGTTCGAAATTTGGGAAGGCACAGCCATCATCTACGCGCAGGAGTTTACAAGCGACAACCCAGGTCGATGCTTCGCCATCAGAGCTCTGCCGGGTGAAAAAGTTGTCGTTCCGCCGGGCTGGGCACATGCCGTGATCAATGCCGATCCCGAGCGACGGATGGTGTTCGGAGCATGGTGCGATCGGCAGTATGGCTTCGAATACAGCGGTGTCCGAGCTCACGGTGGACTGGCTTACTTCCCCGTCCTGAGCGACAACAGCGGTATAACGTGGGTCCCCAACCCGAAATATCAGGTGAGTGGACTCAAGGAATGCGGAAGCCGAGCGTATCCGGAATTGGGTCTGGACCCTGAGCAGTCTTTGTACGGGCAGTATCGCGCCCATCCAGCATCGGTCGAGTGGGTTTCTCAACCGCAGCGCTTTGCCGAACTCTGGACCAGGTTCGAACCGTAGTGCGACGAACGCGCGCGGCTCCGATTCTGCGTGAAAGGTATTGATGAACTTGCGAACAGTGTCTGCAATTCTTCTGACTGGTTTGTTCATCGTAGCCGGTCGGAGCGGCGCATGCCAGACGCTCCGTACATGAGCGCGGCGAGAACCTGCAGAACCCACAACCGGATGTTCATGGTTTGCCTCCTCGCGTCATTGACCGGCGGGTGGCTGGCATAACTCGACGTTGTTTCCCTCAGGATCGATGACCCAGCCAAACTTCCCGTACTCAGAGTCATCGATCTTGTCGAGGACGTTGCATCCTTCCGCTTTGAGGGCCGCGACCAGAGCGTGAAGGTCTTCAATGCGGTAGTTGACCATGAATGAGGCTTTGCTTGGAGCAAACTGGTCGCTTTCCTTCGGGGCAACAGACCAGGCGGTCGTTCCGCCCGTGGGCTTGCCATCCGAGTCGGTCCAGTCGAATGCGGCACCGCCCCACGTCTGGACATCGATGCCAAGATGACGCTTGTACCAGGCCTGCAGCGCGGGTGCATCCTTTGCCTTGAAAAAGCTGCCGCCGATACCAGTGACTCGCTTCATGTGAATCTCCGATGTGTTCACCGCGAGTGTACCTTGCTGAAACTGCCGTTTCGGAGAGTACGCACGCAAAAGCCTCTCCTTCCCGAACGAATACAATGAACATAAGTGCGTCGCCTGGCACGCCAACAGACCAAAGGAAACGGTCGGAGACAAGGACGTCGAAGGCCATCCACACCCTCCTATGAAAAGGTTCTTGTGATTGGAGCGTCGGGCTTTCTTGGAAGACATGTCACCCGAGGGCTGCTTGCCGCAGGGTATGTGGTGCGCTGCTTGGCGCGGAATCTGGCGCGGGTCGAGGACCTGGCCGCCGCTGGCTGCGAGGTTGTGCAAGGGGACATCTCCGATTTCGCGTCGATCGAGCGTGCGCTCGCCTCGGTCGAGGCTGTTTACATTTGCATCCATACGCTCTCGCCCCAGCCGGCGAGTACGCCGGGGCAGGGCTTTATGGATGTGGAGAGGCATGGATTAGAGAACATCGTGGCGGCTTGCCGGACAAACGGTGTGCGCCGCCTCATCTACGTGACGTTCCTCGGTATTTCACCTGATCGCCAAGCGCGTGGGTGCGTGAACGTTGGGGAGCCGAACAGTTTCTGCTGCACAGCGGCCTGGTCGTGACCTGCATCCGGCCTATGCAGATTGTCGGCGTGGGCGGACAAGGATTCGACATTATGGTCGCGAACGCCAGAAGGTCAGTAGCCCTGATGATGGCTACCCCCCGGCAAAGAAATCGCAATATCGCAGTCGATGACCTGGTCTACTATCTTGTCGGTGTGCTGGAAGATCCGCGAGCCTATGGGCAGTGTTATGACGTGGGCTGTGCTGACATCCTAACGAATGATCAGATGACGGATGTTGCGGCTGAGGTCCTGGGCCGAAAGCATCCTTACAAAATTTATCTCTCGCCGACTCTCCTGGGCACTCTGGCTCCGCTCATCGAACGCGTGAGCAAGCTCCCAAAAGGCTCTTTTAAAGGCATTCTGGAAAGCTTAGATACCGACGCAATTGGCGACCCTATGCCGATTCGCGCGATCTTACCTCGGCCGCCGTTGTCCTATCGCGAGGCTGTGGAACGGGCATTGAGCTAATCACGTTACCGACAGCAAGGCTCGCGTCTGGCTCTCGCAGGAGCTCAAACCTAGTGAAGCTTCTTCTTTGAAGTTACTGATGCTTGGAGCGTTCGGAGCCGGCGTGACGTGAGCTAGCGAGGGATCATCCTCGCTTTTGTTTTCTGCAGTATGATCGGAAAAAACATCAGCACCGCACCAGACACGGAGGAAATAGCCACGGTGGAAAAACTCAGAACGCCGTCAAGGTACGCGCTGTAGTAAATCCAAGCCGTGACGGGCAGAAACAAAAGAACTGCCGTGATGACGCCGGGGGAGAAGATGCGCGTCACCAATACCGGAGCGATATGAAACAGAACGGCATTCACGACCATAAAAGCAGGGAAACTCAGAGCGAAGGCAGGATTCTTCCAGCCCACCATGGCACAGCTCGCTCCTAACACGATGACGACGGCATTCACCATATAGAACTCATTCATCTCTGCCTGCATCTTTAGAACCTTGCGCACCCAATCGTGCCAGCCGTACATCGTTTCTTCCAGCATGTGAACGCCATAGATCAGCGTGGCGATCCAGAGCAAATACGAATGATCCATCTAACACCTCGGATTTTTTGAAATTGGACTTGCGGCGACTGTCGCTTCACTTCGGAGGACGGAGACGACCTACTGTTGGGCTGTGGCTGGTTTACTTTTCGTCTCCGGGTTATTGGTACATCTTGGCACCAGCGTTGACGGAGCGCTGGATGGGTTATGCGTCAACAGTTCGCGGGATAGGGACGTTGCTTTTGGTGTTAGCCGTTCCGTGCCTGGTATGACGCGGATGGTACTTCTGGACTCTATTTGCAGGATTGCTTGTATCCGGTGTTTAGCGACTCTTCTTTCCGGAAAGTTCGATTCGGGCACAGCGATGGAGTTTTCCTCGTTGGGGCCATGGATGTTTGCTTGTAGGAGGAGCAATCCTGGTGTGGGGATTGCAGCCCTAATCTAAAGAAGCGTGCGTCTACCATGTGGCCGGACTTCCCTCCCCCAGAACTTCCTCACCTTTTCCCGCCCAGTCAGCTCGGCGTCGATCACCAGCGACCGGACGGACTGGATGAGCTGCCCATGGCTGAAGCCATAGCCCAGGGTTTCCTCCAGCATGGCTTCCAGTCGATCCAAAGCCGCCTGCGCCCTGCCTTGGGGCCTCGCAGACAAGGTTAATGCAACAGAGCCGCAACGGGAGTGTGGCCGTTGTGACAGTCAATGGTGAGTACACGGTGAAGCGGCTGCGCCGCGGTCCTGATTGCGTATGGCTTAACCCGGCAAACCCTAAGTACCAGCCGATCAGCGTGTCGATCGGGGAAGAACTGCACGTCTTAGGCGTGGTCAACCACGCCATCCACACGATGCGATGAGCCATGGATGAAATCTTCGGGCTCACCGACTGCAACAACTTCTACGTGTCCTGCGAGCGCGTCTTCCGGCCCGATCTCGAAGGCCTTCCCGTAATCGTGCTCTCAAACAACGATGGTTGCGCCGTAGCTCGTTGGGCGGATTATGTGGAATCTGGCGGTTCGTCGCTCCGCGACGGCTGTACTGGCGGGCAAGAATGCGACCATCGTGAGGTCCTGCCGTCCGTCGCCCCTGAAGGTAGAGCGTTGAGAGTCGCTGCTAAGGCCCAGATGTGACCATCAGCGTTGGGTCGGTAAACATTCCTTTGGGGCTCACGCCGTGAAGACGTGGGTCTTTATGGGTGCCTAAGTACTCGCCGAGGAAATCCAGGAGTACCTGAATTTTCGGAGTCAGCCGCGAGGGGCCCGAGAAGAGTGCGCAGAGGCTGATTGGCTCGGGATTCCAACGGGTGAGGATCGGCACGAGCTGGTCTCGAGCTTCGGGCCACTTGCCCATGTATAGCGGCAGGACTGCAATTCCGAAATCCTGAAGCGTAAGCTCCAGGTGAAGCATGGGATCACTGGCCACAACCTTGAATTGAATGTTCGGAGCAGCGACCGTTCCGCCCCGGTTTAGCTTCCAAACCCCGGAACCGATGCAGGTGTGCGCGACGAGGCCGTCGGGCGAGGCCGGGGTGCCAAATTCCGCAAGGTAGCGAGCGCTCGCAAAGAGTCCACGTTTTGCTCCGGGATAAGGCCGCATACGCCGGATTGAATCTTTGGGTGCGCGCACCTTGAAGAAGACATCGGTATCGTCGCGAGGTTCCTGATCCCAGCCCGAAGCGTACGGTTCGATTTCGACGCGCAAGTCCGGATAGAGCTCCAGGAAGTCCTTCAGTAGCGGGGCAAAGATGAGACGGGCCATTGTGATCGGGCACGTCACCTTGATGAGGCCGATTGGCCGCTCACGACGGGTGGCCAGGGCGTCACTGCCGTCGCGCAGCGTGCGCAAAGCACGCCTGCAGGTTCGCAGGTACTCCTTGCCGAAATCCGTCATGACGAGTCCGCGAGAGCTACGCCGCACCAGCAGGACATCCAGGCTCTTCTCAAGCCGGGTAAGAGCGCGGCTTACCGTTGAGGTTGGAAGGTTCAGCTTTCTTGCAGCCGACGTAAGGGTGCCTTCCTGCCCGATCACGGTAAAGATTCGGATGTCATTGAGATCGGATATTTCCAATTGAGGATGCCTTTCCGCAAGTCTAGCGTGGCGCGTTGCGCTGTGGCAATACAGTGTTGCCATAGATCGTGCTTCGATGCGAGCTGGAATTGCGTCTTCTATTAGGAACACGAGTTTCGCAAGTCTGTAGAGCGGCAAACTCAAGAAACGTTGGAGAGGAACGACAATGAAGATTCTAGTGACTGGTGGAACAGGAAACGTAGGCGGCGCGGTTGTGACGGAGTTGTTGAAACGGAAAGCAGATGTGCGCGTTCTCGCTCGCAAGCAGCCAGATGCAGGCAAGCTCCCCGCGCAAGTGGAAGTGACGCTTGGTGACCTGCTGGACCCGGTCTCAGTCGAGCAGGCGATGCAGGGCGTTGACAAGATGTTCCTGCTGAATGCCGTGAGCCCGGATGAGCTGACGCAGGCCTTAATCGCTTACGGTATGGCAAAGCGCGTCGGGCTGAAGCATGTTACATATCTGTCGGTGTACAGGGTCGATCAGTTTCGCGATGTGCCTCACTTTGCTTCTAAACTCGCGGTCGAGAATGCACTTCGGGAGTTTGGCGTGCCGCACACGATTCTGCGGCCTGGCTACTACATTCAGAATGACCTGGGTCTCAAAGGCGCTCTCACCGGTGCAGGTGTTTATCCGATGCCGATTGGCACCACCGGCATCGCTGCCGCCGACGTTCGGGATATCGCCGAAGCGGCCGCGATCTCACTGACGGAGGAAGGTCACGATGGACAGACCTATAACATCGTGAGCCCGGCGATGATTACTGGACCGGGTAACGCGGCTCTGTGGAGCAAACTGCTGGGCAAAGAAATCAAGTATACGGGGCACGACTTCGATCGCTGGGAAGCTGGCATGCGCGAGAAAATGTCGAGTTGGAGTGCATACGATCTTCGCATGATGTTCCAGGGGTACTTCGATCGTGGGTTTGAATCGACCGAGACGGAGGTCGCAAGGCTGACGAAGCTATTCGGACGTGCGCCGCGGAGCTATGAAGACTTCGCTGCCGAGACCGCAAAGCTCTGGAAAGCTTAGCCGCTCGAGGACGTTGGAGAAACTTGTCATGCAGACGGAAAGAAGAATGATCGCGGGTTTTCGTAGTAAATCAACCATTGTGAATGGCATAAGCATTCACTACTGGATTGGCGGCAACCCGAATGGGCCGCCGGTGCTGCTATGGCACGGTTTCCTGGGAACGGCATACACCTGGCATACCTTGATGCCCATGCTTGCCGACACGGGCTATTCGGTACTCGTGCCCGACATGCGAGGATACGGAGACTCTGATAAGCCGGGAGGGAACGATGGCTATGATGGGGTGGCGCTCGCCGAGGAGTTTCGAGCACTTGTGAAGCAGATAGGCTTCGGGATTTCGGGAGTTCCGCTGATACTGATCGCTCACGATATGGGCGCGCCACCTGCGATCCTCTGGGCTTCCAAGCATCCAGATGAGATCGCAGGTGTGCTCTATGTCGAAGCTCCGGTAATGCTTCAGTCCGTGCTGGAGAAGGTCATCACCTATACGCCGACCGCGATGGCGAGAGGCAGTATGTGGTGGTGGATTCTTCCCTTGGCTCCCGGCGTTCCAGAGGCTCTGATCGTCGGGAAGGAACGAGAGTTTCTCAACTGGTTTTACCGTGGCCAGTCGATTGCGAAGCCTGCGACCATCACGCCGCAGGATGCCGACGAGTATCTGCGAAGCTTCTCTGGAACCGAAGGTGTCCTGGGCGCCCTTGGCGTCTACCGCACGGCGTTCGACACGATGGCGCAGACGCTTCCGCTGACGAAAAGCAAGGTAAAGGTACCTGTCATCGCCATTGGCGGAGAAAAGGGATTGGGAAAGCGCGTCGGCGAAGCGGTGTCTTTGATAGCGGTCAACGTCAAAAGCGTGTTTCTTCCGGGCTGCGGCCACTTCGTTCCCGAGGAGTGTCCGGAAGCTATCCTCGAAGAGCTTAGCCGCCTTGCAGAAGCGCAAAGGGGCTAGCGAATTTGAAACGAACCATCAACCGCCGTAAGGTCGTAGCCTTTGCGTTAGGTTCTGTGGCCTTGTCCTGCACGCTTACGGCCAGAGCATTTGCATGTTCACCTGTCGGTTCACCAGACAGCGAAGACGAAACCTACAGGAGATACAGTATGCCAGCAACAAATTCAGAGTATCCGCCCATTCCCGCAGACGATCTGAGCCGTACACTTGTGTCCGCCAATCCCGATCATGACGGTAAACTGCCGCACATCGGTCTGGTCGGCGATACCTACACCATCACGATTGATGGAGACGATACAACGAGCCGGTTTTGCACGATCGACATGCACATTCCTCCGGGTGGTGGTCCGGGGCCGCACCGTCACGACTTCGAGGAGACCTTCATTGTGTTGGATGGAGAGGTTGAAGCGACGTTCCGGGGCGAGAAATTTACCATTCATGCAGGAGAGACGATCAACATTCCGGCGAATGCGCCTCACCAGTTCCATAACGCTTCTTCAAAGCCCGCTCGTCTGATCTGCATCTGCTCACCGGCTGGCCAGGAAAAGTTTTTTCTAGAAGTGGGTGTGCCCGTGGCCACTCGCACGACGCCTCCACCAAAGCTGGATGAGAAACAGATGGCCGAGTTTTTGCAGAAGGCTAAGACACTGGCACCTAAGTACAAGACTGAACTCTTAGAAAAGGCTTAGGACGGTGATGGCGGAGGCCCCACAAGCAGACTGCGGCGGGTGAGGGGGCGATGCTCGCCCTGCGGGTAGAGCTTTCGGCTCATCAGCCGCTGGAGTTCGGAGCGGAGAGTCAGCCGCTCTTTGAACTTCTTCAGCAAGAGGCCCGAACTGGACGACTTTAGTTTTGTGATGAGGCGGTCTCATCTGCTCCCAAAGCTCTGCGGAGCGGCCCGCTAAGGGGTCGCCTCAGAAAGCGGACGATAGAGCACGCTAAGCCTGCATGGAACTTTTGGACCTGAGCTGAGTTCTCCCCTTGGGGCAATCAGAAGTCCAGACGGAGCGCTCACGGGCCGTAGGAGGCTGTATAGCGCGTTTCCGAGATCGATTGCTCAGAAAGGGCCGGTTTACTAGAATCCCATCGATCGAGAATCCCATTTGAGAGATACCGGAACGTTTGTTGTCTCACAAATAGTTCTCGATTCGAAGACCAACGATTTTCTATAAGCCACTGAGTTTCAAAAGATGCGTCAATTTGGTTTCAAAAAGATGCGTCAATTTGTCTGCTAACCGGAACTGGTCTAAACGTGCTTTATTGTCCGTTAATGAGATGGTCCGCCGCTTGATCTTCCCCGTTGCTTGGTCGATCGTTTGGCAGGTTCAAGGAGGATCACCGTATGCAGATTCATTCCTTTGGTATCGATCTTGGCAAG
>JAABUK010000593.1_pt1 | contig 74543 bp, 68 predicted proteins | sample 5559141 | NCBI WGS metagenome assembly JAABUK01 (sample SAMN10711869, study PRJNA513367) | rock metagenome | isolation source: Antarctica rocks | place: Antarctica: Victoria Land, Pudding Butte nord | collected 2016-01-03
CCCCTCTCCATCCGCCTTCCCCGTTCCTCACCCCTCCCCCTTTCCTCAAAATGCACATCCCCCGGCCTCCCTATCCTAGGCATATTCATTCCCACAGCTTGGCTAGACAAAGGTAGCGTACGAAGTTCATACTGCACCTCATTAATCCACCTTCTCCCCACCCTTTTAGCGCGGAGGTTCTTGCTGCGCTGGCGGCGGGTGATGATGTAGACTGTTATGACGAGGCAAAGGGCGAGGGCGAGGACGACGCCGGTTATTAGGGCGGTGCTGGCGAGGGAGCCGGGGGTGTCGATTGAGAGGTTTGTGTTTGTTGACATGGTTGTGGTTGTGGTTGTGGTGATTGGTGTGTGGTGGTGGCTGTGGTTGGTGGTTATTGTGATGATGTGGTGGGTAAGGTTGGGGATGTGTGTGTGAGGATGTTTGTTGACATGGTTGTGGTTGTGGTTGTGGTGATTGGTGTGTGGTGGTGGCTGTGGTTGGTGGTTATTGTGATGATGTGGTGGGTAAGGTTGGGGATGTGTGTGTGAGGATGTGTGGTGTATGTGGGTGTGGTTGGAGTGGTTTGGTGTGTAAGTGAGTAAGGGATTTGAGATATCTTTGAAGTGTTGGTGTTAAGAATGCTGCTGATTGTAAGCATAAACGAGATGTATATATATAATGGGAGTAGACAGACCCTAAGAGATTCTGAGTCAAAAAAACTTCTCCACAATATGAAAAATCATCGATTAAAAGTCTCCACTTGGCGTCTGAAAAACCTTCCAAACTTCCGCTTGGTATCCACTCTAAAGGTGGATCTTCGAAAGATAAAGCTCGTTAGCTTAACGACGAATGAGGGGAAGAGGAGAAGGCTGGCTGTATCATAGAATGAAGATTTGTGACCTCCTGTGATGGGACTGCCGTGCTTTTTCCTTGTAGTCTCCTTTTTGACAATATTCAAGGTAGAAGAAGTCTGGGATATGTGAGAATCAAACAAAATACACATCAACTGCCACTCAGTGAAAAGTACAGAATACATAACAAGATTCTCTTCCACAATGCTGAAACATATCCTCACACGAAAAAACCCACCGTATCTATAACGCACTCACCCCCCCCACCAACTCCAAAAACCCCCTCACAAACCATCCCAATACACCCTCCGCACAGCCACAAGCTGATCAATCTCCCTCGCCGTGCGTGTCGCAAAATACGCCGGTGGTGGCATCACGACCGCTTCGTAAGACGGCAGTCCAGTATTAACCAGGCTTGCCTCGCCTGGTGTTACATTTATGCTATACGACGGCGGTGGCCGTGCTTCGCTTTGTCGGCGGCCTCGGTATATATCGATTGGTCTTCGCGGTGGATTGATTTCTTGCTCAGGTCTGCTGCTTGGTTGAGATTGGGATTCGAGATCATGAGGTCCTGTTTGTGGCGTTGAGAAGATTGCTTGGTTACTGTTAGTTGGATTTTATGGGGAGAATTTGTGGGAGGGGTGGTTTACCGATGGTTATGGTTCTGAGGTGTGTTAGGAGCTGGAGCGGATTTCTGTGTGTTGGGGATGGGATTGCTCTGTTGTAGAGACGCTTGAGGGGGAGGAACATGATCATTATCGCGATGAATGCGGGTATAGCTAGAACCCATCCTTTTCCTGCGAGGAAACCCATCTTGTGGTGATGACTGCCTGGTATGGGTCACGAAGATGACGCAGGAAGAGGAACCAGCGTGAAAAGCTATTGAATAGTGTGATGGTGAAGCGATTGTTAGATGACGCTACAGCGTGAAGATTGGGAGAAAGATCCATCAAACCTTTGGAGACTCGGTTAGCTTTTGTCCAAATAATCATCAATATTTATTGCAGTGATGAGATCTTGTAAGCTTTGCCAAATAATCACCATTATTTGTTGCAATGACCCCAAATCAAGCTTTCCCGTTGCAAATCAGTCTTGGCAAGATATTCCTAGAATCACACATTCCTCAACAGCTGTACAGGCTCAAATGGAAGGCTCGGACAGAATGGAGGATCATAGGAAAGATGCCTTGAAAGATAGGTCTCCGCCCATAGCCGTGACAAAGCCTGGACCGCCTACGACGAAAAGAGAATAATTTAGATGATGTGAAGAATCAAGCGCAATCTGCATTCCAAGGGAGCCTATATACAACAAATATTGATGGGCAAACAGTAATCGAAGAGCGATCGCAGGAACTTAATAGAGGAACCTTAATTTGCAGATGACGAGGGTATCCCCACATCCTTTATTCATTTGCTGCGGGGCGTAGAGGTAGGAGGCGGCACCGTTGGACTGTCGACGGTAGTCGACTCATTTGACGAGAGCAGACCCGAAATATAGAGCCTATAAGGTACTGGTGTCGTCAATGTCCGGCTTGTGCTCTGGGCCTCGACATCCCGATTCCGCGTCGTGCTTTCAGACAGCTCTTCGGGATCTTCGTCAGCTTATCTCTAGCACACGAGGATATGCCTTGAACCTATCGCTATTTCTCCCGCATTTTGTCTACGTTCACGAGCCATCTTTTGCCACAGCTTTACGTGTAGGTAAGCTACCCAGATTACTCCAAGTCCAAAACCTGCACAAATCACGCCCACGATGAAACAATCGTCTTTGGAGTCCACTAGAGAGATTCGAGTCAGCGTCTGTATTGGGCACCTTTGGCACATCTCCTGAGACACAATATGTGATGAGGAGGATCGTACATTCCGACGAAGAAGGCCACGTATCCCAGCCGTAGAATTTCACCATCCAGAACACGGCGGCGGCCACACCACAGTCGGTTGTTGCCGTAATTATGGCCAAGGATGGAATTGTTCGAGACATGATGCCTGGTGGGGAAGAGATGGTAGTGCGTGTGATGAGTCTGCCAGAAGTGACTGTATTCTTGAATGACAGCAGGATGAGCTGCAATGTACTTAATGAGAGAACTATTCTTCAATGAAAGGAAGAGATAAGGCCGCAAAAGGATCAGCTACAGTCCCATGATACTTCTTCGAGCAAGATTTCGCATTCGTGCAAGCTTGGCGCCAATTCTCAAGACCCACAATGTGGTCAGATGTGTAAATACATAGGTTAGCCCCAAGGCGATTATGATCAAACGCCTTCTGGCGGCTTGGCTCCAGCCAGATGATTGGCGCGGAGTCGTCGGATGAGCCTCAAATCTTGTAGTGAGGATCTAAGAAGCCCACGGTAGTTGCTGCCATCACATTGTGGAGGCTGAGTCCCTATTCCTGTGAGAAGTAGCTTTCGCCTGGAATACCAAGCTTTACGAGGTCCATAGCCATAAGCCACAAGACGTCAGAGAAGATGTTCTTATGACACGTATCGCTCGCAGCCCCAAGATAGTAGACTGTTCAATCTGAAGCTTCATTGACAAATAATCGCTGGAGAAGAGACATGTCTTGAATGGACACCATAGCCTTGAGGCTATCAAAGGGACAGATTCAGCTGTCCAGCGCGTGGTGTGATCCAATGTTGTGATCAAGTATCCATGGATATGTTGACCTTGCATTGTACAATCAACCTCAGCAATGGCTGCGGAAATCAAGACCGGTGACATGTAAGCCTAGCTGGCCTTGTGCTCATGTCCCTTTACCGGAAAGGAGGATTAAAACGCTGTTCTCTTATGATTCGCTCGGCGTGGGCAGTAAAAATGGACCAGACTGATGAGAGGAGTGTTCTCACACAGCGGTCCACAGCAAGTTACGAAGTGGTACTGAGTTGGGAATGTTAGCTGAATGGCATACGGGAAGCGGCCTTCCTCTGCGTTGATTTGGGAAATACTTGTGTTATGGGGAACTCTAAGTGCGTAGATATTTCATTGGGTCCCTCACGGGTGACACAAACTGGTCCATTCAGAGCGAAAAACCCGACCAAAATTAGGGGTTTTCTGCGCCTTGGCATGCACCAATGCTTGTAGCAAAGACGCCATTTATTTATATTATCTCCGGTGTATGTCCGATCACGATGAATCTATTGGCACTTCAGGACTCGTACAATCAATCAATGAAATGAACTCCAACGACCCAGATCACTTCTTTCAGACCTCGTAGGGATTTGAAACCATTTCATGTCCATTTACTAAAAGTCTTCCAGCCATTCTCTCGCCGAGACCTCCCGCAAGAAGCTCAAGTCCACCAAGAACAATGGCAGTCCGATCCGCCTACAGAGCAAGATCCTCGCGGTCATTACCGACCCTGTGGACGCCCATGCTATATACATAGCCGAAAGTGCAGGAACAGCTCGAAGACTGCTACTTGACAATGTACGAACCTATACACTTCCATCAACACACAAATACTAACACCATTCTACCAGTAGCCCAGCAAAACCACCCACATCTACCGCGGCCCCACCACACCCCTCACCTCTCTCGCCCTCTCATCCAGATCCCAAGACATCATCCTCTACTCCGGCAGCTGGGACAAATCCATCTGGTCCTGGTCCACCAGCTCGCGCACCCCACGCCGACGCTACTTCGGGCACACTGACTTCGTCACAGCACTACAGATCCTTCCGCACGCCAACCGACAAGATCATCTCATCTCCGGCAGCTCAGACGCCAGCATCATAATCTGGGCCGCCACTACAGGCGAGAAACTCCACACCTTACGCGGACATACGAGAGGGATATTAGATCTAGTAATCGATCCTTTAAGCTACAATGCCTCCGTGTCCGCAACACCTATCACACTCTTCAGCGCTGGTAGCGATAGAGAGATCAGACGCTGGCGTATCGATGACGCAGCGAATATTCCCCGCGTAGTGGAAATCGAACCCAACACAGCAATCATCCAGCACGAAACCAGCGTCTACGCCCTCCGCTTCGACAACGACGATGACCTATGGACCGCCTCCGCCGATGGAACCTCCAAATGCCTCTCTCGCGAACGAGGCTGGGAAGCTGATACGACACTGCAACATGGCGACTATGTACGCGCTGTAGCCATCGATGAGCGTGGGGGGTGGGTCGTCACTGCGGGCAGGGATGAGGATGTGAAGGTGTGGGATAAGGCTAGTGGGAAGTTGCATCATGTTTATGAGGGGCATTTTGAGGAGGTTACGGGGTTGGTGGTTGTGGGGCAGGTGGCGGTTAGTGTGGGTATCGATGCTACGGTTCGGCAGTGGTCTTTGACGGCTGAGGGTTTGGGAGAGGCCGTGACGGAGGCAGAGGATGCGAGGAATGGTGTGGAGAAGGAGAGAGAGGAGGTGCCTAAGTCGAAGGTGGGAGGATTGACGGAGGAAGAGGAAAGGGAGTTGGAGGATTTGATGGGGGATGGTGAATGATACTTGGGTTTTCCAAGAGATCATGTTGCAGTCGTGAAGGATTGCAGTCACGCTTCGTCAATCGGCAAACTATCCCGACCCACATAACCAATACCACCACCGCAAAACGCCATTCAACCTTCTGTGATCTACCTGTTCGGCGCTTGAAAGTTGTTCCCCACAGCTCTCACACCGTCACTCCATACCTCAAACTCAACCCCCTTGTCCCCATCCGCTGTCGCCTCCACCCACGGCGCAAACGCAACTCGAAGCCACCTCCTCCATCTCCTAGGATTCCACTCTGCTCCACCTACAACCCCAACATGGACTTCACCCTCTCCCGTCCCAGCATTGCCATAATCACGATCTTTGATCAGTGCAATACGGCAGGCAATCTGATTTGTCCACACGAGGCCTAGACAGGGCGTCTTGAGGTTGTGGCTCCCATGCAAGGAAGATGGGTGAGCGCCCCAGCCTGTGAAGAATCGCTGCTGATGGTCGAGACTCAACACCGAGGGCGTGGCAGTGAATTGACCCTGGGTTGCTGTAGATGCTGGTGATGAAGAGGGGGCGTGGTTTGGTCCAGATGTAGATGCTCGTGATGTTGTTGAGGTGGGCGCGAATCGATCGGCGACTTGATTTGCTACCACGATCGCACAACCGTGCTCTCTCGCCAGACCGCGGAGAAGAGCGCCTAAGCGAACAAGCTGCGCCGAGCGCGTCGCGAGTGCTAGAGGCGTGTTGGCTGAGCTGCGCTCGGCGCGGTAGTTCGCCGCAATGCTGTCAAGGATGACGAGCCCAACGTTATGGCGTGTGAGAGCGACAGGTAACTGGTATGCGAGGATATGGTCTTGGGATTCGAGGTCCGGCGTTTGTAGGGTCAGGATGCGGTTTAGAGATGGTGGGGATGGGTGAGTTAAGAGGGTTGGGTGCTTAGAAAGGATCTGCGTGACACGGGTGGTGGGAAGGGGGTGCTCGGTGGATATGTAGAGGGTCGGGCGAGAGAGGCCGTGAGGCGCCGGGAGTTGGGCGCTGAGAAGGAGCGTCAAGAGAAATTGAGTCTTTCCTGCGCCGCTGGGAAAATCAGCATATCATAATGGGAAGACTAGGAGGAAATGCTACCTTTCTCCTGTAACTTCTGTTATATATCCTGTGGGAATCCCGCCACCCAATGCCGCATCTAAAGCTGGATCAAGAGTACTGATGGTGCTCCATGACTCGATCACTTCTTGCCCTGTCGCCTTTAGCGCCCCATAATCACTTCGCCCTTCTCCCACATCTTCGAAGTTTGGAGCATTCTGATTTGTCAAGCCCAATTGCCCGTGCAAAATTGCAAGAACATGATTTGCAAGCCGCCGTACATCGAGCAATGGCAGCTGCGCTCGCTTCGCTACCTCCAAAGCATCGAGTGTAAGCAGGTCAGTCGTAGTTATTGAATTCTTCTCTAGCGATGGTAATAGATGTGTATATAACTTCGTCGGGAAATCTGGGATCGTATAAAGAAGGTCTGTCATGAGGTGGGCAGCATGCTGATTGTGGGGAAGTTGATAGCGGGCGGGAAGAGCGATTGTCGCGGTTCGCGTCGGCAGCGCGTCCCAGGACTATTCTAGACCTGATTGGGAGTAAAGTAAACAAAGTTTCGACATCAACCTTTATGACTTCGCAGAATACGACGGCTTTTGCGCAAAACTACTCAGATCTTGACAGTGTTCGTACCTGCCTATGAATTCCGAAGATGGCACGAAAGGGCTATCCACGCTCCACTCTCAGGCGAATCCTCAAGGCTCACTCGAATCGCAGCGTGAGCAAGAATGTCGATATCCTAGTAAGCAGTCTTTAAATAATCGGTTCGCTATCTATTGGTGATGAACATGTTACTGACATAGTACATTCATAGGTCTTCCTCGACTATACTTTGTTCATCCAAGAGTAGACTAATCTGTTCCTCTTCCCAAACCCTATCAGTACATCTTACATACTGCCAGTCTACTGCGTGAGGCATCAGTGGACGCGAAGCGAAACAAGCAACGCAAACTCACAGCTGATGGTATCATGAGGGTGACCAAGGTAGGGGAGCTACCTAGCTTCCAGGAATCTTGGAGCTGACTAGCGTACAGAAGAGTCTTATGAGGTTCAAAGCTTGAGGGCGTCCAGGTGTATGTTAGTATGAACAGGCCTATCGCCTGGCGTTTACTGCATGGATATGGTTTTTCGGCGAGACGAAATGATTGACGAAGGCGTTTTGATCCGCTGGTAAATCGCATGGTAAAATGGTTTGTTTGTCAACGCCATGGATCCGCACCCCAATCTAGGTTGCTACGCAAATTTCCACCTGGAACGAACGCGAGCATCAACGCTCTGCACCCTCCATAGAGCTCCGGTACTCATGGTCCGAGATCTGCGGAGACCTTCTAGGCCAGTTGTCGAAGACCAGTCTGTCACTGCTTGACATCGATGGTACCAATTGCACACACTATTATGCGATTAGTCCGCATTCGATGATAAATGCATAGATTCATTTCAAATAGCACAGCGCCTATGTATCTCGAATGTACAAGAGTTGCATCAGTATTTACATCGCTGCTATCTCTGTATGCCGCTTTCTCCCATCCATGCCACAAGCAATCGTTCAGAGCACCTTAGACTCGTAGAGATTGCCTGATCCATAACGTTCAACCATGACAAAAAGAGAAGCATCCTCAAGGAGTGTACAATGAAGCGAATGAGTCATACATCTTCCACCAACCTTTTTCGTAATACTCGTCTGATGAACTTGTAAGCACCTAACGCCAGAAACCTTGAACTCTGGATACCGAAGATGAAGCCCTAAATCAATACCGTGACCCGTCTCTCATCATGGGTAGCGTTTCTCCGCCTCCACCACCCATCTCATACTTGAGCGGACTGCCCTGTCCGTTGCCACCACTGCTATAGCCACTCCATCCAGCGTTTGCGCCTTGCCCATTCTGATAACCAGCAGCGCTTTGCATACCTTGATAAAATTGATCGAGACCTCCATTCTGCGACGAATGCTGGGATTCGCGTTGAATGTGGTGTTGAAAGTCTTGTGGCGACTGATACTGCAGGCCGGATGACACCATGGGATGACTGTTGGATTGGTGGGGCGGGGAATGGTGGGGAAAGGGTTGGAGTTGCGACTGTTGGTATTGTTGTAATTGCTGGTATTGGGAGCTGGTTTGTGATTGTGGTTGGACCGGGTTAGTAGTGTAGGATGGTGGGTATTGGCCATATGCCTGATAGGAGGTCGAAGTGGAGAATGTATTCTGGTATGAATGGGGCGAATGAGCTTGGTTGGAAGATTGAGGTTGATGTATTGCTGCCATGGGGATGTGCTGAGGTTGGTGGTAGTGAGAATTATAATAGCTGTTATTCCTACTGTGAGATTGACCGTGGTTTATGCTCTGTCGTCGTTGAGCTTGCTGCTGAGCAACCTGCCTAGACATTGTCTCGGCTTCGCGCATTCTAGACTCGCAGATTTTGAGCTTTTCGTCGTGAATCTTCCGGCTGACTTCCTCCTGCTGGCTTGTCGTACGCTTCATGAGGTAGTCCTCGCTGATGCTAGGACCTCGGGGGCGACTTTTGAAGGCGGCTGTAGGTATTGGTGAATACGCAGCTGTGAAGCCACCGTCGGGAGCATATGGTGACTGGTACACACGTGGGCGAGCCCTCTCAGCATCGTGGAGGTATAAGTACTTCTCCGAAATCTGGAGGTAAGAGACACCTTTGGGTTCCGGTACTAGTGCTGTTGGCCCGGTAGGCGTTGGTGGCACGCTCAGCATTGATGTTCTTCGTGGAGCGCACGACGGTCTATTGACAAGGTTATGGTCAACAGCAGGCGTCGTAGCCTTGGGAGCAGACCCCATCATGTTTGCAACGGGTGCTTGTGGTCGCGGGTAGGACGTTTGCAGTGGCGTTGGGCGGGCTTGCTGATGTGGGTAGTACGCTTGCTGCGGCTGCTGTGGTCGTTTGGGCTGCTGGTAAGGTGCGGGTCGCTGATAATTGTGGGTAGAGTTGCGGTAGGAGCTTTCTGTGTTAACATTCCAAGGCCTGTACTCAGGCGTGCCTTGAAATGCTTGAGGGATCTTCGACTGTGGAGACGTCATTGGCGCCATGGGTGCAACGGAGGCCATCGATGCCTGGGAAGCTTGGTAGCTTGGATATTGCTGCACAGGGCTGTAGTCGTTATAATCACGAGACTGATCTAAGTCTGGTTGAATGAGTTCCTTCTGATGGCCCGGCGACTGGCTATCAGTATGGTGACTAACTGGTCTGGGCTTGTACCTGTAGTTGGGGTGTACCGGATCCGTGATGGCGTATTTACCATGGTACGGCCGTTCCTTCGGTGCGGGCGTATTCGCTTGTGTATTGGTGTACATGTTGGCGTGCTGTGGCTGGTAGTTGACACGTGGACCGTTGGCTGCGTGTTGGTTTGCCCAGACCGAAGGATATGAAGCCGAGAGAGACTTTCTTTGGACCGGTTGAGCTGCAGCAGCGGCTGCTACCGAGGCGATGCGTACAGTCTCTAAGAAGTTGGCGCTGGGGTCATTATATTGCACCGCTAGATCACCAGTATATTGAGCTTTGGCCTCCGTGGAATGCTTGCCGAGATAGAACCATAGCTTCTTGGGCTTCTCGATATCAACCTTGATCTGCGCGGGATTGCAGAACGCCTTGCGTGTCTCGAATTCTTCCCAGCGAAATAGATCAGAATCGCAGAACAACTCCTTTGGCTTAGGACCTTCGTTGACTGCAGGATCTTCAGCAGTGGTGCGAGATTTCCGAGCCAACTCCAACGGCAGAGGCTTGGCGTTTTCGGAAGGACATGGTAGCTGAGAATTGACAGGGTCAAAGACCAACAGCCACTTGTACTCCACCTCAAATTTGTCGCCTTTAGGCAGGAGTTCGATGAGGAACGTCTGCTCGCTCTTCCGGTTCTCCAGGATGTTGCCAGCAAAGATGTCGCCTTGAAGAAACTGAAATTGTGCAATTTCCCCAACAGGGAACTTCGTTGCCATTTTCTTTATTAGAGGGGTTTCCTCGAGTGAGTTGCCATCAGTATGCTTTCCTCGTCTTCCACGATGGATCTTGCATCTAAAATCGATCCCAGTATCGGTATATTCGGTTCCATCTTCTCCAAAGACCGGAACTTGGCCAATATCGACGAGTACACCGGCTTGGGCTGCACAGGTCGCGTGATATGCCTTGACACATTTCTTCTGTGAGCACTGGAAGATGGATCCTTTTTTGCTTCGGCAGTAGTAGCATTTCATCTCTAAGCGAGCTTTGTCAATGGACCCGACGCCACAGATAGTCTCCAGCCCGTTCTCTTCAGCTATGTATGTCTCAGGAGTATATAGCGCGCACCGACGATGAGCTTGCTTGCCGTTGTCGGTAGGAAGTAGGTTCTCGTACTTGCTGTCATTTGGACACAGAATGCAGGGTTCGTATGACGGAGCCTTGATTTTCAGGCGGAGCTTCTTGGCCTTTGGCTTCGCGTCCTTGTGATTTAGATCTTTCTTCTTTTTGTGGCTTCGCTTCGGCTTGCCCTTAACGCTGCCAGGAGGAGTGGGTAGATTCGTAGGCTCTTCGTCCTCTTCATCGTCTTCGTCATCGTCCGTCTCTTCATAGTACTCGGGAGTGGGCTCGCCCCTCAGCTTACGTTCGATTTCTCGAACATCAACCCAGACACTATCGGCTTCACAATTGCACTTTTTGGCAATTCTGCCATAGTCCAACCAAGAGTCTGTTGCGAAATTCACAGACTCGGCGCAGTTGTAGCCAAGATTATATCCAGAGTGGTAACCATAGGGGAAAGTGATGACAAACTCGCCCTCGTTGTGAACAAGGCGGTTTACACTAATCCGGTGCTGCTGCTGGAGCTTTTCTGGTGATATTAGATAGGTCTTATGGCGTAAGAACTGATCACAGTTCTTCGAATCGGTCGGCCACACAGCTTAAGTATGTTAGAACTGCGGCTGCAGCAAGGGCTTTTCAACTTACTTCGCATAGCAGCTTCAAATTTTCTCGCATCTGCCTGTGAGATGCTGTACCATTGCTTCGGTGCCCCAAAGTGAATGTAGTTGATGCTGTAGAGGTCGACATCTTCCAAATGCCAGGCGAAAGAAGCCTTCCACATGCCAAGGTAGAGGTATGCAGTGTTAACTCCTGGCACATTCTGACCAAGAACGTCCAACAGATTTTCCAACTTCGCAACATTCCAGTCCTTTGTACTATCGTCAAATAAAGAACCTGGCATATCGGCTCCATACATGGGGTTGCTGAAATTCAGACTCTTCCAATACAATTTCTCGAGCTCCTGGACGCGTTCAGTGGTCCAGTCTTCCTGATTGTGCACTCGATAATCAAAATCCTTGAAAGCTTCTTCATCCACGACCTCAGCCTGATCCCTACGGTTATGTTGTCTCCTGGATGAAACGGACTTTGACTGGTCGGCCTTCGGTTGGCGTCCTTTGGGCTTTGTCTTCGCCTTGGGCTTCGACGTCTGTGGTAGATTCTCATCATCACTAAACTCCTCCTTCATTTTGGTCGGCTTTAACGGTGGAGACGTTGGTGTAAGGGGTGTCTCTACGCCATTATTATCATCCGTGTCCTCGTCTCCCTCATCTTCATGCTTGTGAACTGTAGTTGGCAAGGGGCGAACTCGGGGACGGCCAGGTCCCTTCCGCTTTGAGCCAATGCCTGCACCCGCTGGATTTCTGACTCTGGTCGAAGCTGCTCGCGTAGGCTTCTCCTGGTTGCGTCGGCGCTCGCCTCGCCGCGCTGGGGGTTGGTTGCTGCTTTCCTCGCACAAAGCCTTCCATTGTGGTAGATTATAAGACCTTTGCTTTTCTATATTGGCTTGGGTATAGGTACCCTGGGTACCGTGGAACTCTTGGGTGATTGGGTTCTTGACTTTGATCGTCTTCACCTGTTCGTCAAGTGGAGGCAAGGCATCACGCCTGGTGAAGATCAGTCAAGGTCTGCGGATCGAGATCCGCGATGAAGAGCTTACCATTCCTTCGGTGGAATCACTTTGACGATGCCGGCCCTCATACCATATTTGTCAATCCTTTTTATGAATTCCTTGAAGCTTCGGAATTGATTCATGGTCTGGACAGGCATCAGCTGAAAGTTCCTCGCGCTAACCAGGTGACATGGTGTCTAGGAGACTAGGGCAATACTCACGGGTTTGAAGACAGGAATATTGCCGTTCTCGTAATAATGATCTGGAACGATTTCTGCATCATCATCGTTGTCGATAATCGTTTGCCCCGGTGCTGGCTCTTCAATGGACTCCTCAGGTTCCAGATCAGAAAGCTCTGAGCCAGAGTCATCATCGTCATCATCTTTTTTGCCAGTGCTCTCACTCGTAGGAGGGGTGAGAGCGGGCTTGCTGTCGTGTTGATCGATCTCTAACTTCACTTCTCCGATGTCGGTCGGCAAGGCCATCGTGGCGACCGCCATTGCGATACAAAATTTCGTGTTGGAGATGGCACTCAATCCAGAGAGAGATTACCAGTCATTTGGAGAGTGTTGACTATATCAGGCTGGCTGCTCGAGTCTGCTGTCGTAGGCCGTAGGGGCGAACAGTGACTTCCCTGTCTCCCAGAGTATAGAAGCCTCCACCGATCTGCTCCTGCGTATGTACTAAGCTATAATCTCTCGCTCCGTGCGCTGCTTGATACCTAAGCAGTAGGTGGCCAGGAGAGTATTCTGAGCAGCTGGCTGTTGAAGAGGTTGAATGAGGTCGGCTCTCGCCAAGGCCCTAGCCTCGGCTGTTCATGCAGGCAATCCACAAGCGCATGCGCTAGCATAAGGAAACACTCCACACGTTTGCTTATCAGATCGGTGTGTTTTCAATGACTGGAGGATCTAGATATGTTATGCATGAAGGACCTCCGAAGTTCGGAATTCTTGAATCTAAGGGTTGGCGGACGGATATCCTTACGAACGTCTTCAGACCAGAGGAATGAATACTTCATCTACTGATTCATTGACACGAATGTCAGTTGTAAATGCCAATGAGTCGTTTATATGATCCCTACGATTGTATTTGGACAACAGTGATAGATGTAATTGTGAACAGGCCATGGCGAACGGTACTCGAGATGCTCCCTGTTACGCTATTATAGGCGGCCAGCCTTAGGATAGACGCTCATCTTATGATCCTAGAGATATTTTGAATGATATGGCGGAACTCCGATGGTACCTTGCAGCGATCACTTTGTGATGATTCAGCCTTAAGAATGTAGCTACGGCTGACAGCCGGACATGGAACCAACGCACGAACCAGCGGCTTGCAGGAAATAAGTACGCCTTGTCGCATCCCTCGTGGACCCTTGTATGCTCTTGTGTGAAACAGAAGACGAAAAGATGGTGAATCGAGGGAACATAGAAGGTGACTTCAGATCAGATTGTCTAGACGCAATGCACCCTTCGCTATGCTCGCTCAACGTGATAGGCTCCGTCTGAGTATAGACAGCCATAATCGAAGAAATTCAGCGCTTGACATCCTTGCTAGCTTTTGGGTAATCTTGGTAAATGCAGGAGGAGCAATTGCGCAGATGATGGTAGGACGAGACCTGTCGACAAAAAAGGTGCGGGGTCAACCGCAACTTGCCTATGGGGCACCATCACCACGTCCACGATTGCCGCGGAATCCGCCACGGCCACGGCCACGACGCTCACCGTCTCCTCCGCCTCGATCACCACGATAGCCCCCACGGCCACGACCTCCGCCCTCTCCACGATCACCCCTATTGCCACGACTGCCTCGGCCGCCCCCCCGGTGCTCTCCTTGACCCCCACGGCCACGCCCGCCACGATTATGCTGTACCTCGTGGAAACCGTCGGCTGTCTCAGCTTTGGGAGGCTGAGCGTACGCGGGCGGTTGCTCTGATGGGACATCCTCAGCCCAGCTCTGGGTACCTGTCAATGCCGCCGGTGTAGCAGCGTTACCGGTATCAGTTTCGGCAGGGTCACGAGGAACTTCAACCCAGTCGTTTGGCTCGCTGGTTCCCGAAGCCTTGACGTCCCAACCAACCTCTGCTGCTGCGTTCCCAGCCCCAACATCTATGCTGGCGGCATCTGGTACTTGGGGAGTGTCAACAGGTTTTGAGGAACCATTTGTTGTAGGCTCGGCCGCGTCGATCTCTGTCAACCCAGCGTGAGCAACGGTAGGATCAGTGCCAATCGCTGTAGAGGATGGGTCTTCAGCTGCAGGAGGGGCGGGCTCGGACTGGGCGACCTCCTCTGCCCAGGCTTCTTCCGCTGCATAAGGAGCGTACTCAATAGCAAGATCGCGGACTTGCTTGTCTACGGAGTTGGTGCATCAGTACTTCTATACGCGAGGAAGCACGCGTACGGGAACAAATTGGAAGAACTCACATGTGAACTCAGAGGGAGTTTGATCGACTGTTGATACTTTGTCCTCACTGCCGGCCATCAAATTTTCCATAGCCACGACTGCACTGGCCTCACCTCCGTATACTAACAGCAGCGCGCCCTCAAAGGCTCGATTTTCAGCCGAAGTCTCGTCACCACCCTGACGCTTTGCCGCTGCGGCTCTCAAGAATTTGCTGAGTATAAGCAGTTTATCTTTAGCATCCTTCTTGGCATTATCAGCACCCTCGGCTACCGCAGCATCCTTGACTTTTTGTAGCTCGTCCTTGTGTGCTGTCTCTAGAGCAGATTTCTCCGTGGACAAACGCTTCTGATAATCCTCATCAAATTGCTTGTACTGTGAGATTTGTTCTTCGAGCTGGGTAAGGGAGGCTTGTAACGATGGCTTCTTCTGAGCTTGAGCCTTCTGGTCTGGGTTGATCTTGCGTGATGCGAGGAGGTCTTCAAGGGAGGTGTCGGGATTCTCGGCAATGATGGAGTCAACTTTTTGGGTCGCGTTCTAAGTAGATAACGGTCAGTGGATATAAGAATGGCCAGTCAATTGAGGATCTCACCAGCTTCTTCTTGATGTTGCGGATATTCCTAATCAAGTCAACAAGTCAGCAAATTCTATGATCTATCCATCGCTTGTAGACAGCCTTACTTGTAAAGCTCTTTCAAATACGGGCTTTCATACGCCCCTTCCACACCATTGGTAGTACCGTCCGGAGCTGTTTGCCCAGCTATTGCTTCCGGCTCGGGAGGTGCTATCGGTGGTTGAGCTGTGGCTTCGGCTTTGGCCTTCTTCTTCTTAGCACTCTTAGATTCCGAATGGGACGAGGGTTGAGGATTCTGTATAGTAGACATGGTGGATGATGCGGCAGTAATGATTTGGTATGTTGATTTGTAGACAGCGAACTGAAATGCTTGAGCCGCCTGAAACGCAAATATCAGGATTTTGGGGGGAAATCTTGGGAGATTGAGCTTGTAAGAGCCGGAGGTGACTAAATCAGGAATGATGTGGATAGAGTAGCTGTTACGGAAGGTATATGAGGTGGATGCGCCGAAAGATGGTTCACATTGACGATCGAAGACACCAAGAGCCGAAAGGCTAGGACTAGCGTGATTGCGGGAGCAGCCGCGCAGGCTAATCTTTCCGTAGTTCTAGCTCCTCCAGTAAAATATCAAGTTGCTTGTATAAGGCTATTTGAAGTATCTAGCGACGTATACCTAAAGTCTCTCATCTACTTGCAATCTCTGATATACTGTCTGAGTCTTAAATTTGGAGATTTTTCGTGATTATGCTTCCCCAAGTGCTCGAATAAAATCACGGCCTCGAGCCCTGGCACCCCCATCCGTAGTTATGAGGGATGGGGATGGAATTTCTCCTAGTGCCGTGCACGATTTCGTTTCATATGATGCTTGTGTGCCAATGGTATGCTGGTGATAGTTGATTAATCGGCTGTCAAGCAGACGTATCTATTTCCAGTCGCTTTTTGACTCCTTCTTTCTCAGCCAGCACTACAACATAGGCCACATAATCCCATGCCTCAGTGTGCGAATTATCGTGTAAATTATCTCAAAATGCCAACAACGATCTACCTCTCAATCAAGGCACCACATCTTTGTAAGAACGACCAGTCAGATCTATGTTTGCAAAGACATTAACAGCAGGCAGACAGGTATGAAACCTGCGAAGAACAGTGACTCTCACAATCGTCCACTGCAGCTTGGTCTCCCAACTCTTCCACAGGTTGGCGTCCCCAAAATTGCCGATGATGTGTAGACCCTGCCTAGGTGTCTGGCGACCTGGTGGAAACAGCTTTACATACCAATAAATAGTTGACATAGTTGCCAGATGTCAATGTACAAAAGGAAACCCGCGTAGCCATGTGAGTAATTCGCACGGCATCCCTCCACCCGTCTTCCCCGCAATTGGCTAGAACTAGCCCCCCACTGAGCAACGTGGGGTGGGGCCCGGCCATCTGACGTCTGCCTCCGACATCTGCACTGCTTCTGGTCACCATGGCCTGTACTAGACATCCGTTGTGGCATTTGCCAGCGGAGACGACCCTTGCTCCAATATCTTCAACAGACATCCCGTGGTCCGCAGCTTTGAGAAGCTCAGTAGTTCACCAGAGCTCCGGGTTACGAACCACCCAACGCCTTGAGTGTCCCCATTCGTCCGGCCAGCGGCTCCTCGCCAGCAGTCGCTACGGGAATATTTCTTCTGTGTCAAGGGACTGACCACGGGAACAAGATGCGCATGGCTAGATAACCGGAGGACAACAATTGGCGTTGGTGAGCTCTCATCGTTTCGGCTGCATAGTGATGAGGTACGTGCTCTCCAGTGGCCAATCAACTTAGGGAGCAACCCATTTTTCCTTAAGACCGCGAATGCATGTCACCTTCCATCATCCACATTTCGTAGCGTTCGTCAAGGCTCAACCACCCTTCATTTGTATTCCCCAAACTGGGTGACTATCGTGTTATGCACCTAGCCATCATCTAGGGTCTAGCTCCTCGAATCGAATGCCTTCATATTACCTTCATGACTGCCACTACTTCAATCGCAGTGCTTTGAAGCTTCTCTCAATACCAACGTTGATCTCTTTGAGGTGTGTCTGACTGACCTGGGCGATGGCAGCACGCACCTTCACCATGCCTAAGTCTCTGAACGAGTCTTTAGCAGATTCGAAACCCCCTGTCTCGGATGTCAACCGAGGTTCGCCTCACGACACTCAGCAATCGTACTCTCAAGAGCAAAAGGAGCCTCTAGCCAGCCATGGGGTGAAAGAGGAGCCAGGCATCACTTTTGCCGCTCAAGACAAGCTAGCCAAGCTCCCTATACCAGATCTTGAAAGTACGCTGAGGAAGTACAAAGATGTCCTCAAACCGTTGCAAAGCATGCGAGAACAAGAAGCCACTGCCGCAGCAACAGAAGAATTTCTGAAGGGAGAGGGTCAGGAGCTGCAGGCGAGACTCAAGAAGTATGCCACAGGGAAGACAAGCTATATTGAGCAGTTTTGTATGACGGCCAGCATTCAAAATACCTTTCTTGCATGGATTCCGACTGACGGGATAGTTAGGGTACGATTCGTACCTGAATTTCGATAATCCCGTCGTTTTGAACCTAAATCCCTTTTTCCTCCTCGAAGATGACCCCACCCCGGCTCGAAACAACCAAGTCACTCGCGCTGCGTCCCTCATAATATCCGCTCTCTGTTTTGTCCGTGCCGTCCGAAAGGAAGAGCTGCCGCCCGACACGCTTCGAGGAAATCCGCTCGACATGTACCAATACTCGAGACTATTCGGCACAGCTAGAGTGCCAACCGAGAATGGATGCCAGATCGCACAAGATAGTGGAGCAAAGCATGTTGTCGTACTATCCAAAGGACAATTTTATTGGTTCGACGTCTTAGATGATAACGCAGATCTGATCATGACTGAAAAGGACATGGCTCTGAATCTCCAGGTGGTCATCGATGACGCCGAGGAGACACCAATACAGGAGGCTGCAAAAGGGGCGCTGGGTGTTCTCAGCACGGAGAACCGAAAGATATGGTCTGGCCTGAGAGACGTCTTGATGCGAGACGAAGACTCCAACAACGCCGAATGTCTCAACATGGTCGACTCAGCCCTCTTCATCGTTTGCTTGGACTACACCGAACCGCAATCGAGCTCCCAACTCTGTACCAACATGCTCTGCGGTACCAACGAAGTTATCAAAGGCGTCCAAGTCGGCACTTGTACGAACCGCTGGTACGACAAAATGCAAATCATAGTCTGCAAGAATGGCAGTGCAGGCATAAACTTCGAACACACCGGTGTAGACGGTCACACCGTCCTCCGCTTTGCCAGTGATGTCTATACCGACACAATCCTCCGCTTCGCCAAAAGTATTAACGGCCAAGCCCCCAGCCTCTGGGCATCAGAAAGTCCTGACCCCTCAAAGCGTGATCCTGACAGCTTCGGCGACGTCAGCACTACACCACATAAACTGGAATGGGACATGCTTCCAGAACTCAGCACCGCCCTTCGCTTCGCCGAAACGCGTCTCGCAGACCTAATCCAGCAAAACGAATTCCAGACTCTCGAATTCACCGGCTACGGCAAGAACTTCATGACCGCCGCTGGCTTTTCCCCAGACGCTTACGTGCAAATGGCCTTTCAAGCCGCCTACTACGGTCTCTACGGCCGCCTCGAAAATGTCTACGAGCCCGCAATGACAAAGGTCTTCTTACACGGCCGTACCGAGTCCATCCGCGCCGTGTCACAGGAATCAGTCGATTTCGTCAGAACATTCTGGGCCGAAAACCCCGCCCAGCAAAAAGTCGATGCGTTGAAAAAGGCCACCCAGAAGCATACGGCGCATACGAAAGAATGCGCCAAAGCTCTGGGCCAAGACAGGCATCTCTACGCTCTTTACTGCGTCTGGCAGCGCTCGGTCGACGAAGACGGCGCCGAAGCTGCCAGCAGTAATGGTATGAGCGACGGGTCTTCCAGCCCCGTAGATGCGAGCTCAGACATCGGCTCCCCCAAAGGAGATGTTTTTCCCACAGAAGAAGACCACACCTCACCATCGCCACACCGCAAACAGCCAACTCAGCACATGCCCGCCCTCTTCTCCGACAGCGGCTGGGACAAGATAAACAACACCATCCTCTCCACCTCCAACTGCGGCAACCCCGCCCTGCGACAATTCGGCTTCGGACCCAGCTCCGGCGAAGGCTTCGGTATCGGCTACATCATCAAAGACGACTCCGTCTCCATCTGCGCGAGCAGCAAGCATCGACAGACGAAGCGATATATCGAGTCCATAGAGGCGTATTTTCACGAAATCAGACGGCTGCTGCGATCTACGCAGTCGAAGTCGAAATCTCACAAGGCGAGTCGGGCGAGGGAGGTGGAGGAGAGGTCTGCGGTGCCTGCGAAGAAGAGATCGGGGAGGGTGATTAAGGGGGATGAGAATATCGTGGATGAGTCGAAGGAGGAGAGTGAAGATGATGGGTTGGGTGGATGTAAGTTCCCTTGCATTTTATTTATTCGCGAGATTTGTCTACAAGTGTATCAATCACGATTCGTCGAATTTCGGTTGGGTTGTTGCTAATCTTCGCATCCCTCTTTACAGACGGCTTCTTCGATGCCGGTATGCTCCTTCAGGCAATCAAGGCTAGCCAGGAGGAGGGCAACAGGCCGAGTGAGAAAGCTATTGGGAATGCGAGAAGGAGTGTAGGGAAGAAGTTGAGGTTGAGTGAATACTAGAATGCATCAATGTAGGCAAGCAGTGTATGGTGTTGGTGGCGTTGGAAATGTAGCTTTGGATCGGTAAACAGCATGGTTGTTATAGCCTACATCGATCTATGTTCACATACTACTTTTTTATCTTCATTTTGAAATCCACAGATATTACAGGTTTGCAACATAGTGAGAAGAAGAGAGATCTCTGGTAAAGATAGTGGATTCAATCAAGCAAGGTATCTAGCTAAAACTAATTGAGCAACAGACCCTCCATGCGCTGGAGCAATGGACATCTGATCTAGAGATGCATGAATCATCCCTTTTGGCGAAGGAAAAGAAAACAATGCTATCATAACGCTGTTGTACATTTTGTATCCAGACCGCCTCGCATCAAACAGACTGGTCACTCCCGCATGCTGTGTTATACGAAAAACCCTTGCTAGTGTTCCGATCCATCTGGTTCTGTGTTTCATGTCACCAATAGGTGAGAGCATCGCCTAATTCTCAGCGATAATAGCTCCGCGTCCTCTTGTGCTCCCTCTTCCACGACGCTCTCCGCCGTACCCACCGCCACGTCCTCCACGTCCTCCACGACCACGACCACGGCCTCGGAAGCCACCGCGATATCCGTTGTCAACGCTGCCTTGGCCAAAGGTCTCCAGATTTTTATTGCGCTCTTCATTGCGGAACTCGCGACCACCCAATTTCTTGTCGTCACGGTCTTTCATCTCACTCGAGATATTGTCAAAGAAAGATGAAGCCTTGCTGTAGCCTGCGGTGGCTGGGGTGTTGACGCTGGCCTCGCTCTCCCGACGAGTGCCGTTGATAGAAGCTTGAGCAGACGCACCATCCACGGGGCTGCTGATCGGTGATCCACTAGCATTGGCTCCTTTGACCAAATCCTGCTTATTGAACTTCGCGTTTGCTGACGCGAAGTCGTAGTCATCCTTGGGAAGCTCGATCTTCTTTCCTTGCTGGTCGTCGCGTGGGCGCCCACCACGGTGTCCACCTCGCCCGCCGCGATGGCCGGCTGCGTAGCCTCCCGTGCCTGGCTGCCGTGACTGACGTATATTGTCATTGGTTCGCATTTCGTTGACTTTATTGGTCAAATTGTCGATCGCGCTGATTTCCCCATTTGTCTGCTTCTTTGCAGCCTGCGCTGGTGCTGGAGGTAGCTTAGCCATGGCTGCTGCCACAGCAGCCTTCGCATCTCTATTTGCATCTTCGAGTGACTTAGTGAGAACCGGGGTCGGACGAGGTGCTGCTAGCGTTTGTGGGGGAGGGGCGGCCACAGGAGCGTTGCTTGCATTTGTCCGTGGGGCCCCATTGACAGGGGCTTTGGGTTTGACAGCAGGGCTGAGCATCGGAATCGCAGGCATGATACGCCCACTCCTTGGCGCACTGGGTGTTTGCTTGGCTGCAGTAGGAACATCTTTAGCTACAGTAGGTGCAGGAGGCGCTAGAGCCGCAGCAACGTCCGGCTTTGACTCCGTGGGGGGTGGTGGACCATTCGTTGGCCTGGCAGCGGGAGTCGGCGGTGTAGGCAGCTTCACTGTTGCAGCCGGCTTCTCGACTGCTTGCTTTGGAGGTGATGGAGCTTCTTCCTTATTCGAGATTGGTTCAGCCGCAGTTGCTGACTTTGATGGTGGACCTTGCTGCATCGGCGGTTGGCCCGGAGGTCCAAACGGCCCAGGAGGGAAGAATTGTCCTGGTGGTGGATGTGGGAAGCCTTGCCCTGGCGGGGGAAACCATCCAGGTGGAGGAGATCCATAGGGCATCGGGTATCCATAAGGAGGGAAACCCTGGGAGCCCGGGGGACCAAACCGCTGGTTGGGAGGTATGGGATATTGATATGGAGGGAAATTCTGTTGCTGATTGAATCGACCAGGAGTTTGTGGCTGTTGCTGCTGGGAAGGAAAATGCTGATGGTTCTGAAATTGGGAAGTTGGCTGAGGAGGCCCCGGAGGAGGCTGGCGCTGAGCTTGTGGAGCTTGTGTTGGTGGAGCTGCTGATGAGGGAGTTCCTATAGGACGCGCATTCTATGCAGCCAAATGTGGTCAGCAGTTGGCTTAGACCAGAAGACATTGAAAGAGCAGCAAGAACGTCTCTGTAGATCAGAAGGAAGGCAACGGAAATATCCACACGGTTTTGCGCTCTCGGTGGTACAATAAAATGATTTACATCCGGAATACTTCATCATCTAAATGATTTACATGCTGGGCAACATGCAAACCCTCAGAGGATAGACAACGTATGAAAACAATGAACTCACTCCGAGTATAGCAGGATCATCTGGCACTTGCGGCTGCTGCACCGGTTTCTTCTCTGGCTCCTTCTCAATCCTCAGATCTTTGACATCGCTACCGCGGAATACGATGTATTCATAGACATTGTCTGAAGGCGGTATCTCATTCTCAGGGTCTCGCCCTTCTGTGCCATATGAATTGACTTGTTCAAGGGCGACTGTCGAGTTTTCGGAGCTGATCTCATGGAGAGTACCGACATAGCTAGGAAAAGTCAGGAGTTGTTGCTATTGTCGTAGCGGATAACTGAGGAAGGGACAGGAAAAGATATCGTCGCACCGAATGTCTCGCTTCGATATCAGCGAAATGCGTGAGCTGCATGATCACCGTCAGTTCGAGCATGCCGATACACTTCAGAGGTAGCCTCACCCGATGTATTCGGCCATGGTAATGTGATGCGCTCAATGCGTCGAATGATGATGAAGTGTTCTCAGGATATCAAGATGTTGATGGCAAATGAAGGCATAGAGAGCATGGCAGTGGAGCGAGTGAGAGCAGGTGACGAGGGTAGTAATTGTGTAGTTGGATAGCGAAGTGAAGTTGGCGCTTCATCACACAACTTTTAGCCTCACGCGAAGTATCCAGGTCCCGTCTTGGCACGTAATGAAGCTAGAAATATTACGTCGCGGAACGGCTCTCGGCTTTTACTACAGAGAGGACGAGGTTATCCGTCCTCTTCAAATTAGCGATATGATGGTCGGAGAATAAAAAAATCAAGCTTCATCGCAACGCCAGCGACTTGATCGCCAAAGTGCGGAGAAGACTCAAACACAACAGGCTGGAGAGACACCGGCATGGAATCAAAGAGCGCCTGCTGCGATTCCCCCACAGACGCCTAGACCGATTTTAGCCATGACAGCCCGCTTCGCCCGTAAGGCCTTAAAGAAGTCGCCGGGGCCTACGCCAGGAAGGGGTCGCGAGCGTAGAAAAGTGTCACGTCCATGCAAGGTCTTCTAGTGCTATCAATGGTTACTAGGCCAGCAAATGTCACACATGTACGCAACAACGACTCCATTGGAGATAGGTAACCGTCCCATAACGGGTCTATCACTAGTAGCGTTGGGCGTTGTGGACCAGGACAGAAGATCAAAAATTTGGGAAATTGGTAGACGAGAAATCGGGTCAGGAAGCTGATTCATCTTCCAAGCTTCTCCGAAGCTCCAGAAACGAGGGTGCGATCGAAGAGATTGTGGCCTGGAAACAAGCGCCGCTGCTTCAAGATCGGCTGGAAGAAAGAGAGGACTCAAGCTCGCCGGTCACTCCCATCGACTGCTATAAGAATTTCAAGGCAGGGGATTGATGACTTGCAAGTCTGAAAAGTTACTGTTCAGATGGCAGCGGAGGAGAAAATACACCTAGACGTGGCAGCCAAACGTTGTGTTCAAGACTTCGAAGATTTAGAAAAGGGCGGCAAAAAGCTATGCGATGCGTGGGCCTCTGAACGATCTGTAGAGACAATCTTAATTGTCTACCATCTACGGTGATTGGCTGATCTACCATTACTCGTTTTGTCTTCGTTTACCTCTCTCGTGTCTGAACTACTTCTTCATTCTTCTGGTCCTCCACTGCATTCCTTTCCTCCTAATAAGCGATAAAGCAACGGCTCCGAAACCACCACTCCACAGACCTAGCAGCGTGAAATACCAGCCGCGCCCAGCGGCATCGAGTAGCGGCTGCAAGACTGCAACACCTGCAGCCGCCATCGCGCATCGAGTGATACTAGCTGCTGCTGCAGCTGTGCTCGGGCTCTCTGGGAAGACATCAACCAGGAGGGTATTGTAGGTAGTATAAAAGCAAGTACCCCAGAAACCTTGGACAAATTGCAGCATCAGAGCTACAGAGACATGCGCATGCTTGTTTACCGCCCATCCGTAACCGACTAAGGTCGCAGTGGATATCATCAGAAGCCACGAGCTACCCCTTGATCTTGCCCGCTCGATTGGAAAATCAGTCAAATCGTCGCCGGAGACCTTATTGACTGTCCAGCCTATCTTCTTAGCCGTGACTTTATAATTGTGGTCCATGGCTTTTCCGACGCAGTAGCCGCCGATGATTATACCTGCTCCACGGGGTAGATATGCCAGGCCGATCTGGAGCTCGTTGAAATGGTAAATGGACTTGTAGATGTCGGGAACGGCAGCAACAAGAGAGTAGTCGACAGTGTAGAAGGAACCATGCATCCATAGAACGAGGAAGGTATCAACGTGAAAAATCATGCGGAGACAAGCCAATGGATTCCGGATACGAAACCTCTGGAGGAAGCTGCGATTGAGGTTTACAATCTCATCCTCGTTTTCAGCGTGTCTCTCAATCTCGCTCTTGCTCGCACTTTGTTTGAATCCTCGGAGCCGATGTTTGCAGACATTGTACCAGCTCTCTTCCAACCAGCTCAGTCTCTTTCTCCCACTGCCATTGCTCACTACAGTCCTCGCCGTCTCGGGCAGCAAAGTGGCAACGCCGAGCAACAAAATCGCTCCTACAATGACCAGCACCCAGAAGACCCACTCATAACTTCCGCTCGTGTAGGCAATCCAGCCACCAACGACGGGCCCAACGCAAGCCCCGAGATTCAACGCCATGCTCACCGGGCCAATCATTCTGCCCCTATTGCTAGGCACGCAGACGTCAGCCACAACACCATAACTGACAGCAAATGCTGCACTAGCTCCCAGACTTTGGAGCGCACGCAGAACAATCAGGACGCTGTAGCTGTGTTTGTTGACTGCTAGGCCCAAATTGGCAATAACGTAAAGAGAGAGCGTGAAGAGGTAGACAGGTCTGCGGCCTACAGAGTCTGACAGAGGACCGAACATGGCGGGAGATAGGGCTTGAAAGATGATATAAATTGTCAAGGTAATGTTGATAGATTGGGCTGATGTGTGAAAATGATTTCTTAGTAAGGGCAGAAGAGGCAGGTAGATGGTTGCTGTTAACGGGGAGGTAGTCGTCGCTAGTCCCAGGAGGAGAGTGAGAAGACGCTTTTCATTGCGACTAAATGTTGTGTATGGTACAGATGAAGTGCTTGACTGCGTCGGTGTAGTGTCCGAAACGCGCTCAATTGCCGACTCTTGGACATGTCCGATCTTGAGAGCTGAAGTTAGTAACACCTTGTGTGAGGGCGACAAGACCGGTGCATTTGCCATGAGTAATGCCGTACGTTATTCGTTCAGGCATTTCAACGACTAGAAAGTAAGGTACCTTAAAGTGGAAGAGTTCTATGCGAATGGCGAAACCAATCGCCGATGCCGCTCGTCCGCAAATGATAGGCGCCCGCACCGAGGCATCCTGCTTCTTGGTTATCCAGCCCTACTCTGGGAAATGCACACGGCGTGGGCTACACCGAGGCAGCAATATGTAGCTGCATTGACTAGAATCCACCCGGCATCGAAGTCTCAGGTATGCGAGTGACCCTTTTGATGGGGCTTGCGACGCGCATGGAATCTCCAAGACACGTGCCATCCATTCGTCTGAGATTACGGAAGCGATTCCGATGAAGAACAGCCTTTACCTGCCCCTACAGGTCACAAGATGAAGGCTTCGAGTTGTTTCATGAGACTATCACTACATAAATTCCGATTGTAGGACTCCTGTGAGTCTTGCCTTTCCTCAATGACAACCGCTTGGACTCCTTGGATTATGTCTTGGTATGGTCTCGATCTGTCGAAAGCGAGGCTCTGTCGGACTCATTGAATCTTGGAGGACCCTCGCCTTCTGGGAACGGGGCATATTGGTCGATGAGATAGTACAAGTCATCGAAGACACTATTGCATTGGTCAGCGAGCTGGTGGAGCGATCAAGGATTCACTTGCTCCAATCACTGGCTGGGAATTTTACATTGAGTACTTACATCTGTCGAACCGCCTTTCCTTGAGCCATGTGGTTGACAGAATATATGACATTGTAGTATATCGAATACATGCGGTTCCTGTCATCCCATTCTTCTTTGGGTTCACTTGGCCCGTAATGTCGCGAGTATGTCCTTGTATAAACCTTATTATGGATCTTATTGTAGTGGCACCTCCAGTCGCCGATCTCCATTTCGTTATGGGCATAGTAGGCTCCCGAGTCAAAGACGTAGATGTCTCCTGTCTCATAGGAAGTCCCAGTGTTTCCCTCCCAGAGATCAGCGTGAATCAGACAGGGCTTGATTGTACGCCCATCTCTTTCGAGTGCGCCGATCAATCTTGGAATGACTTTGTCAAATATCCTTCCCTCGAGCAGGTCAAGCTCCGCCCAGTAACCGTTGACCTCAAATTCGAGATTTGCAACATGGCGCAGTAGATTGACGAAGAATTTCGTCCAGCTGCTCTCCCAAGACACGGCCTGCGGTGTTCGACCCTGGCATGTCGTGACTTGCAATCCAAACTTGCCAGTTGGTGAGACGCTTTTTTGGTGCAGCTGAGCCAACTTTGAGCATAATTGGTTTGGCTCGGGAACGCGATCGTTCATGTCGATGAAATCCGAAAGAAAGTAGTATGTGTCTGGATTACCAACGCGATAGCTGCCCCAAGATATCGGCTTCGGGACAAAGTTGGGCATGGTCTTGTAGAGCTCTGACATGGCGTTGTACTCCCCTTCCATCATTACACGACCGCGGTCTTCAGCTGCGCATTTCAGGAAGTATCGGGCAAGGGCCCCGTCAGGGAGCTCAACGTTAATGCGAGCGGTGATTGTCCATGCTGATGTGCCAAATCTATTCGCGGAGAGGATTTTGGTGCCATTGGGAAAGCTGGCTACAACATTCTCGTCCAAGGGAAAGTCTCCATAGTCAAAGAGAGCATCTGGACGTGGGCCGTTCAGGAGATCGTGCACTGCCTCGCTCATGTTGAGATCTTGACCATCAAATCACGATAAGGCGAAGTTCCAGCGATGGTTATTATCATGGCGAAGGCTCAGCGGTCAACCACCCTCGATGCGAGATGATATGGAGGCGACTGCAGGTCTCAATCGGCCTAATACATATACCAATATCCTAGTGCCTTGGCATTTATGGCATAGCTGCGTGCTGCCACTCACCTTCCTAGATCAGCGATCATCCTTTCTGTAAAGTCTCTCATATCCTTGCATCGTTGCAAAGCGCGAGCCAGCCACAGAAGGGAGGGAGGGAGGATCTACAGATTCTTTTGGTGCCGAATCGATATTGAAAATATCCCTCATCCCGTTCAGCCAAGAAGATATTTCAGACATTGATATGGGAATTGACTGATTAGACATCTGTACAATGCTAGCAGTGCCATTTTCTTGTGGTTCTCGATATGGCGCGAATTGGCCGTGCAGAGCACAGCGTTGCGGCTGAATCAATTTCTATTTCTTTGTTTGTATGGGGGAGGCCACCGCTAGGCAGGAGTGCCATTGCACAGACATACAGCTAGTCTCAGGACTCTGGGGGGGCTCCTACGTCAGAAAATGCTTGCTTCTGATTGGCTCATGAAGCGAGGTAGGGCTGGCTCGTACTTTGATACGCCGCCACCAGAAAGGGTCTGATGTTATTGAGACTAGGAAGATTGCATACTCGCTATTTGTTACTTACTAAGGTAACAGGACGTCTCCAACAGGGAGTTGGCGCCAGGCAGCAGGAGCTCCTGGTCCGCTGACCCGCTCCAGTATGATGGTAATTGACAAATCGTATTTGAGAACCAAGGCTCAAAGCTAACAGCCGCCCGGAGCAAAGGGACGCGGTTCACCGCATACACTAGATCAGCCGAACTGCATGAATGGCCTGATAGACACCAATCCGTGCCATTTGATGCTGCTGAGTAACTAATTTCACCTATACGGAGACGGTAAAGTACCTTCGCAAGCAGTCCTGAGTAGATCGTGTCTCGGAATTTAATCACTCTTTGCGGTCAAGAAGGGTGTACTTGGAATAGTATTTGAAATACAGAGGGATCTTGTACTAAAGCAGTATCATACATGCTAGACTATGCGGTACCTCATGTCATCACTTTGCTTTGTCGTTGAGCATGGGCCCACGAGAGTCTTTCTAGCTGTTGCAAGCTGAGAGCTTCTTTCCCCAAACAACGTTCAGAGCTCGGCGAGCTACGCGAACAGCATGTCCAGCCCTGGAGACCCTCGGCTGGTGACACTCTACTCTTTGGAAGGGATTCGTCCTCATGGGCCCCGGACGGTCTTCAAACGGTATCTCACCTTATCGGCGTATTCCCACCTTATCTACGAATCAAACCCCTTTCCGGCTATACCTTCAGCGATTGGCCCAAAAACCCGATCCTTGATAGGTCACTTGGCATGCAAGCCATGACTTGCCGATGTAGACTGAGCGGCGAGCCGTAATGCTACAGGTTGTAAGCCCCGAGGTTGTTTGCCGTGATGTAGCATATGGGCTCCTGAAGGCTATTTTTGGATGTTCTACAACAGCGCCTCCCGAGCAACTGGACACGCATGTTACGCCATGATAGAGACTCCCGTTGTTTTGGCTTGAGACTGCACCCTTTCAGCCTGGCTTGAGACTACCCCCTTTCAGCCTGGCAGGCGCTGTCTGGAGAAGTAGAATGTCTGTGACTGCGCGCGTGCAGACTTTCAATCTTCCTCTTTGACTTTGCCGTCTTCCTCCATGCTGAGTCTGCCGTGAGTAATGGCATGGTATATCACATCTACATTGGATACTATTCTACCCGATATCGCGGAGGATGACATACTCACCATGACAGCCAGTCGTTGTGAGGCTCGACTTCGTTGTGATCAAAGTATTCGGCTTGCTTCAAGCATAAGCCCAGACAATGGTGCGTCTCTGCTTCCCTTCCTCCCGCTTCATTTCTCCGACTGTGCTGACGATGCGCTTATTTCAAGAGACTACGCGAAGGACGCTCTGGTAGGCCTCACCCGGAGAAAGCCTCGTCAAATAATCTAATTTCAACTACATCACGAACGGATACATTAACTTCAACTACCTCACGAGCTAACACATTAGTTGCGGCTCCCTCTCGACATGATCGAATGGGCTCTGTGAGCTCTATAGACACCTCGGATACTTTAGTTCCGACAACTTCACGAAATGGCCGGAACAGTTTGGTGGGCTTTGTGTTCAGTGGCTGGACCAGGACGAGAAATCTCACACCCAATGGACCTCGGACTACAAACCTTCGCCCAGCCCTATCAAGTCCGAGCTCAAGCCGCCGCCGTTCGAGCCCTCTGCGAGGTCCGGCACCGAAGACGTTGGGAAAGTTAGGGCTCCACGTTGTTCATCAGCCCGGAACTGCACCCCTCCTCGACATCATATTCATACATGGTTTGGGTGGTGATAGTCAGAAGACATGGTCCAAAGATCCCCACGATCCGAACCTTTTCTGGCCGCAGCATTGGCTACCATCCGAGCCAGAGATAGGAAGGGCGCGAATACTGAGCTTTGGGTATAATGCTAGCTTTCTTCCAGGAACGCCGAGAAGCATTTATAATATTGGTGATTTCGCTAAAGAGCTCCTCTATGAGATGAAATTCGGTAAAGACCATGATGGAGTAGACTTAGACATTGGCAAGGTGCCCATAATCTTTGTTGTGCATTCCATGGGCGGCCTGGTAGCCAAGAAAGCTTATCTTCTCGGTCAGAACGACGATACATACCAAGACATTATACGCTTGATATCAGCAATGATCTTCCTGGCCACCCCCCATCGTGGGACGAATCTAGCTGAAGTCCTGAATAAATTGCTTACGGCTTTGTTTCAGCCTTCGAGGGACTTCATTGCTGATCTGGAAAAGAGCTCACCTGCATTAGAAGAACTTAATGAACAGTTCCGTCACGTTGCACCAAAGCTCTCCATTTGGTCGTTTTATGAAACACTCGCCACACCTGTGGGGATCACAAAACTCATGGTGCTCGACAAGGAATCGTCGATTCTAGGATACACCAACGAAATCTCAAGACCGCTTAATGCAGATCATCATGGCATATGCAAATACTCTAGTCCGAATGATTCGAATTACGTCAGCGTCCGCAATGCTCTGATCTCTCTTGTCAAACTCGCTCGAACACGGGGGGTGGCCATCGGCACTCGAACATCTGAGGAGACCAAAGATCTCGAGACTTTTCTAGCAATTTCCTCCCTTCCAGAAGAAGACTTGAGCTCTGTGCGACGATGGTGGGTCCCGGGTACATGTGACTGGCTACTCCATGAGCCTGCCATACGATTGTGGCTAGGGAAAGGACAAGAGTCCTGCGTTGCTTGGTTCTCTGCACCTCCAGCCAGTGGTAAGTCCACTTTGTCGGCACATATCATTAGTCACCTCCGCGACTCGGGAGCTGCGTGCCAGTATTTCTTCTTCAAATTCGATGACCCAAAGAAACGCTCTCAGAGTAGTTTCCTGAGATCTATCGCGTATCAGGTAGCAAGAGACGTCCCTGCTTTCAAGCGCCGCTTGATAGAACTTTCATCTGAAGGACTCAATCTCGAAAAGGCCGACTCCACGCTCGTGTGGAAGAAGCTATTCGAGTCCGTTCTGTTCGCTATGGATGTTTCGATTCCTCTCTATTGGGTTGTTGATGCTTTGGATGTGTCGGAGTCTCCGAGAGCCTTGCTAGAGCTGCTGCGCAGTGTCATAAGCTCACAGACTCCTCTACGTGTACTCATCTTCAGTCGCAAGACTGAGCCTTTGTCTCTTGCATTCGGACGACTTGCCAGCTCGCTCACACTCACACTGATAGAGAAAGACGGCTCTGAATTCAACTCGTTCGATATTCATACCCTTGTCGATGAGGAAATCAAGCACATGCGCGGCAGTGACGAGCTTAGACAAAGAGTTGCACGAATTGTTGAGAGCCGTGCTCAGGGTAGTTTCCTATGGGCTCGATTAGTCCTAGAGGATATTGTCGGCTGTCACTCAGAAGACGCAATCCAACAGGCTCTGAATGATATTCCAAGTGACATGAACAACCTGTATCGACGTATGGAGCTCGCCATATTGAACCAGCCTCGCAAAGCCAATATAGCTCTAGCAAAAGCAATTCTGCAATGGACAATCTGTGCAAGTCGTTTATTGACTCTCAAAGAGCTATCCCAAGCATTGAGGCCTGAATTTCCGGAGATGCTAGACTTAAGAAGAACTGTTCAGGACATTTGTGGCCAATTTATGATTGTCAATAGCACTGGTCAATTGACCATGGTGCATCAAACTGCCCGCGACTATCTTATTCAAAATTCTAGCAGCGAAAGTTTCATAGACCTTGGAAAAGGTCATGAAGAGCTGTTCATAAAGTCGGTCTCGGTCTTATGTGATCCAAGCCTTCGGTCCAAACTTACACATGGCCAACATGCACTTTGCAGTACGGAGCCGTTTTTGTTCTATGCTGCAACATCGTGGATGCACCACCTTCGAAACACGAGAGCCGCATCGGACGAAGCTTTAGACAAAATTGTCAGTCTGTTCAAGAACTTGTCTGTACTGACATGGATCCACGCGCTAGCACTTGTTGGCCAATTAGAGATGTTGGTCAAGGCTGCGAATGTTCTCACCATTTTCGTCAGCAAGAGACGCATGTCGAACTCAATCACGAATCCTCTTCTTCATCGTCTGACTGACCTCAATCTTCTGGAACTTTGGGCCATTGACTTGGTCAAATTGGTTGGTAAATTCAGCAGACAGTTGCTCTCGGATCCATCTGTAATCTACAGGCTCATCCCTCCACTATGTCCTGAATCATCCATCTTGCACCAACAATTTCATCGGCCGGATTCAGCCAAGGTGGCTATTAGTGGTATCTCGGATACATGCTGGAATGACAACCTGGCAAGGATAGCTCTCCCAAATGGTGATCAGGCCTGGAACGTCACATGTACTGCCCAGTATCTCGCTGCTCTGGGGTCGACCGGAACCGTATATCTCTGGGATTCTGCCAACTTCACGGAGACTTGTACATTGCGGCACCAAGAACCTGTAACAGTATTTTGTCTTAATTAAAAAGGGAATAGACTCGCAACGTATGGATTGCGAAATACCAAGTTCTGGTCCGTTCCTTCAGGTCAACTGCTATCATGCACCCCGAACCCTGCGGACAGCAAGGCCATGTCAATAATCTTCGCTGAGGACGACGCAAAAGTCCTGACTGGATCAGATGACAGAGTGATACGTTATCTTCAAACCAAGGACCTGGGAGCAGGCTGGCAAATTGTCAATGACAGTCTTTTGACGGAAAATTCTCAAGTTGAAGGTACATTCGTCAATTCACCTATGTGCATGTCATTCAACGGAGACGGAAATCATGTCGGTGTGTCTTACCGAGGTTTTCCTCTGTCTGTCTGGGCGTTGAAGGAAGGGTATTGCGTTGGCAGATGCAAAAGAGTGAAAGCATTCCGAGGTGACCACGACCGGCCGTCAAGCAGCTGGTTCGCCGTCGATCGATTTACTTGGAATCCTGTATCTGGACACACAATTGGACTCTACAGAGATGGCTGCGTTTTCAAATGGCATCCTGTAACAGACGAGACACATGAGGCTCAATCTGCTGCTGACGAGGTCGCAGCCAGTTCCGATGGTAAGCTGTTCGTCACAAGCAATAGCGATGGTACCGTCCGGGTCTGGAACTTTGCGTTTTTCACCGTGATTTACCAACTATCCTCAACGGATTTAGTCGCAGGCCTGGCATTCAGTCCCGATTGCAGGCGCTTCTACGATTTACGAGGCAGCTCAATAAATGCTTGGGAGCCCAACAGCCTCATTCGCTTCTCAGAGACCGAGGAACTCTTCAGTGACGTGGCCAGTGAAGACCAGTCCCCGAACTCGATATCGCAGATCTCTGAAGCAAGCCTGCTGCAGTATGAAGCTGCCACTGTAGTTGCCGTTGCTCCCGGCAGCACTTGGTATTGCGTTGGCAATGAGGAAGGTACAGTAGATCTGTTCGACACGCGGACAGAGGAAGCGGTCGATTTTTTTAGATTTGGGAACTTTCTCAGTGTGAGCCAGATAGCCTGGAGCCAAGACGCGACGTATCTTGCCGCTGCTGATCTTGGCGGAGATATCTTTGTCAAGAGTTTGATCACTTCGCCAGCGAGTGCTAGTGGCAGGATTGGATTGAAGTCTTTGACAACTCCTAAAGTTGGCCTCGAAGGCCGTGGCATACAACAGATGCTGTTCAACGACAACTCGACATTACTGCTCATCATTACTGAGGATCTCGGTCAGATCTGGTCGCTCAATGACAAGGCAGTTATCGCTACACTTGTGTTTCATCGGGGGGCGAATCGCAAGTGGCTCCAGCACCCAACGCATGAGTCCATATTTCTCGCCTTTGGCGCGACTGACACACGAGTATTTCGATGGCAAGACTTCTCAGAACAGCCACGTTTTTGTTTCCAAGAACACCGTCCCGGACTCCCCAGCCATGCGAAGCTCGACTCCATGGGAGACCATACCCTTGGTTTGGCTCAGCTCTCGCTCGGGGCGAGTGGCAAACATGGCTCGAGTCCCGTCGTCCATAGAGCAATACTCACGCAGGATGGTAGACACATACTAATTCAGACAAAGGGTATATCCGGTCAAGGCCAAATTGTCAAAGGATTGCTTATCTTCGATATCTCCTCTTTCGTCCTCAATGAAGAAGAAGATGCCGAATCTACACCGCTTTCCTACGCCTACATCCCGTCAGACATCCTGTCAAAAATCGAGATTCCACTAGGTATCTTATCCGGATCGAGACTCGCCTTCTTAGACAAAGACTTGTGGTTCTACACCTTCAGGCTTGATTTTGTCCACGATGATTATGATGAGGTGCTCGTGCGACATTACTTCGTCCCTCGAGATTGGACAAGTACCGAGAATGTAGAGCAATGTTGTATGATGGCGGATGGAAGTCTTCTGTGTCCGAAGGATGACAAAGTTGTTGTCATCAAATGCGATTTGGAGGGCTCGAGCTTGTGAAAAAGGCCTAGGATGTTCGTAGCACATCCATAAGACAGCGGCAACGCAAAATCGTAATGCCTTGTACGTAAATCAGCCGCTCGGTGAGTAAGACCTGTAGAGGCCAACCTAGGGATGCAATAAGAGCAAATCAACAGATGATATGAATTCCACAATCATGGTAGTTGGGAAGACATTGCAAGGATGATGCGTTGAGATCAGTCTCCAAGACAGCTCACACCATTGGTTTTCTTGTCACCCAACAAGCCAGGAAAATGCACACAATTTCATATCAACGTTCGACTAGTGGTGACGGTGCAGCAAGCAACCCTCACAGCATCAATGTGTCTGAAATCTACTTCGCATTAGCAAGCTTGAAGAACCCAGCCCTAACACCACGAGCCCCCCTCTCCTCCTTTCGCCACCAATGCTTCGCCTCCAATCTATGCCTCTCCCAGTCTACGCCCATGGTTCTTCCAGCTCGCCATTCCATTTCCGAGAGCTCCTGCACAATCAAATATTGCGCGGGAGCATCACTATCGGTAGAGCTTGATGGTTCAAGCACGTAGCCTGTATGCCTTATGTAATTGTCATGAGAGGTAAGGTAAGGATAGCGGGCGAGGTGACCGAGAAAATTCTCATATTGGCTCGGTGTAGTGTGTGTGTATCGAGGCGTGGAAGGGGAAAGGGGGTTGAGCGGCCCTGGGATGAAGAGGAGTAGGAGGTATTTGGCTGTGAGGCAGGAAGCGATAGAGGCGAGAAGTTAGCAAACAACAAATGTAGCGACGCTTACTAAGGTAGGTGCAAGTGGTTTGCAATTGTGTTTGCAGACTATTGGGATCGACTTGAATAAATGGAGAGTTGCCCTACCTGAGACCTCTTCTACAGAGCTTGTTGGCGCGCTACTGTAGATTCTGACATACCGTTTGACAAGTGTTGTATCTCCTGAAGGCCCACCGAGTATTTGCGATGCTTCGAGCTCCGTCTCTGGCGGCGGAGTGCTATCGTATTCGCTTTCCTCCTGATTCGGGTCATAATCCGGCATGTTTTTGTAGTCAGTGGCGTCTACGTCGTCATCCGTCCAGGATATAATGTCTTCCGATTTTCCACGAGGAAGACGGTCTTGTTTGAGCTCAGGCGGGGGGACCGTTCTCCTCGGATGCGGCTGTTCATTTGAGGCAGACGCGGTGGAACTGTGTGAAGGCTTTGCTGCATCTGGAGATGCTGAGGATGGCAAACTCGAGCTTGGTCCTGAACGAGCTCCAGTAGTGTCATTGTGAATAGGATGATGAGATGGTTTATTGGCTTGTGGTGGCACGTGCGCAGCTGTAATAGTAATGGGAAATGAACTGAGGGCTTGGTAAGGCTCGATTCCTTTGAAGCCTGTAGGTATGGCATGGTATTTATGAGTATGTTTGTCGCCCTGGGTGACAGCTTGTTGACCATGGTCGATATCTTGGGGTTGATCATTCGACAGCGGTTCAAGACTTGTGTAGATGAATAGCGATTGTTCAGCCATGGTGGATACGGTAAGAAAATCGATCAACGTAAAGAAATCGTACGGCAATTTATATTGTTCTTGTATCGTGCATAACCAAAATAATTTCAATCAACAAAAGTGAGAAGAAGCAGGCTTTGCAGGCAACAGTCGATACCTGTCCACAACATATCGATGTGATCCTTTCGTTAGACCCACCTTGTGTCACGCGTAGGAGCACTAACGGCTAATCTTCGGATACATGCGAGCTCGTTTAGGATTAGCGTACAATTTCAATGCGAATGCAACACGCAGCTCCCCAAGCCCATCACACGAGTTACAAAATACTACCTTAGTTCGGACACCTGATGGGTTCTTTGATCAGTCCTAGTGTCCGAACGCGCGACGCGGGTACCTTAAGCGTCGCGCGGGGATCAAGCGGGGCTAAGCCGAGACCGGTTAGTCTTCTTGGCATCTTGGCACTAGGTCGCCATTCAAATCGACCGACAACAGCACAGAGAAAGAACTTAATGGCTACACAAACCCAAGACGAAGCAAAATTCTACCAGCTCGAAAGCTACCCTTGGGACTCCGATGCGGAATTCCAAAGCGGCCTACAAGCTATCCTGGGCTCAGATCCTTCCCCGGAACAAGCAGAGCACTTGACTCTAAGGGCGCGGTGCTTCTACTTCTCGCGGTACATCGCCAGCAAACATACCTAGACGGCGATGTGGTATACTGACGCTTTAGTCCTACAGCAAGAACAATACCCCAATTGACTTCAATGCCTATCAAACATGGCGAATCCAACATGCTTCGTCCCATTTTCCTCTCACAAACGGCACATATTCCACAACCGGACAGCCTCCACCGTCCAATTTGAACTGGGAGATGCCCACGAGTTCCCCAAGAACTCGCCATGAGCCGCGTACAGCAACAGATAACGCCCAGCCACCAGCACCGTACCCTACTTCCTTTAGTCAGATAGTCGCACTGATAACTGAGGGGCAATCCATACCTGGCATCAAAGAAGTTCCAGACACCGTACTGGAAGGACAGGCTTCACAACCAAACACTGCCAGGCGGAAAAAGCCTTGGGAGACGGGCAATGCACGAGATGGGGAAGAGGCAGGTGTAATGATGAATGCAACATAGCGTGGCTTTGTGGTCTTCGAAGAGTGCCTAGGGAAATCTCCACAAAGAATTGTAATTAAGATATGGGCAGTAAGAAAGCTATGACGTGTCTATGATACAGTAATAATCTGCGGGTGGGCAGAAGGGCCAGGTAATGGTACAAGGGAAGAATGAAATGCCATCGATTCCCATCTGAAGTATCGACACCTTCATAAAGCTGTTGTTTGATCAGACAGCACCGGTAGAGAAATCGAGATACGGAGAAAAGTAACCGGTAAAAGAATAGAAAGCTTTCCCATGACAAAGCGCCATCATTGAAACCTCTTACTCTCGAGCTTGCATTATGGTAATGTCCCTTGATGACTTTTCCAATGACTCAGGGGAGGTCCGAGATCCGTTGTTGCTGACCTAAGTCAAAGAGTCGTGCTAGTCTAGAATGTAATATGACGAAGTAGAATGCCGTAAATTGGATCGAAAGTGTCGTCGAGCCAAGGAAAGGTATGTTGTCCCAGGGCAGAGATACCATGGTTTAGCTGATGTACCAGCTTCCGGTCGTAAGGGCACGATAGCGTTGAACGGTCCTGGAAGCGTTGTAGCAAGAGAGCTATCCAAGATTATGCCGAGAAGCCTAGCTCAAAGGCATGAACGTCAAGGTTTGCTTAGCGGTAAGCTCCGCCAAAACGAGGAGCGCTGGGCTGAGCGCTGTACGAGCGAGTGTTGGGAAGGCCAACGCCTGGGCCGGGATGAGTTGCGTATGCAGGGTTGCAGCAGAGCATTCCAACTCGGGAGCCGAACTTGGAACCACGCAGCGACACCATGTGCTTGCTGCACATTGTGTTAGTGCTCAAATATAGAAACAATAGAATCTAGTGCCCGCTTACCGGATATGTGAAGCCACAATGTCCCTGTGGTTTGGGTTGGCATGAGTAAGAATGTACTGGATGAGGTAGTTGCCATATTGGTCGCTCGCAACTAGTGAAAAAGTGAGTGATAGCACGGCGCTAATAGAGGTTGGACCTACTATCGATCAATGGGATGCGTGGACGATCAGCACGCCCTTCACAAACACGATCAAGATAACGCTCGAGGAATTCCGAGCCGCCGATCTTCAGACACTTCTCAACCACTTTAGACGCAAACTGGTCCATGCTGTATTCCGTGGAGTAGCGAAGGACATGGTCGATAGCGCGGCTACGGTCGGCCGGAGCACCGTGCTCGCAAATATGCTGAATGCACCAATTGCCAAATTGACCGTGGGCGACAATATCGATGCTATTGAGGACCTCGGTGATGCAAGGACGCTGAGCAGCAACACAAGTCAGGAATTGGTAATCTGAGAATCGGCGAGGTGCGGAATAGCCATCTTTGAGAAGCCACAGGGGTCTTGACATACCTTGTCTTCCTCTAAACAATTCTCGAAGATGTTCTGCACAACCAGGCTACCAGTCTCTCCAAGGGCAACTTCATGCCACATGCCGCACAGAGCTTCATTGACATACTTCATGATCTGTGGTGGCGAGTCACTCCAACGCAGCTCGAATAATTTCTGCCAGACGTGACAAGCATAGCGATGGATGACAGTCTCTGGGATTCGACGCAAAAGCTCGTGGACCATGATGGCTTTATAGTCTTCAGGCACAGCATCGAAGGCCTTTTGAACCACATGGCAGCCGAAAGCGTCCATGCTAAGGCTTAGAGTATTGCCGCGGATGGCATTTGCAATGGCAATGACCTGCTCGGGGGTTCCATGCTCGAAGCAGCGCTGCACAAGAAAGTTACCGAAGCGGTTGACCATCAATGGGTAAGCTTGAGCGACAATAGCCTCGATGATCTCGTACTTCTGCTCGACCGTCCCAACTTTGAGCTTCTGTTGCAAGAAGATAGACGCTTGCTGGTCATTGTTGCAAACGATCTTATCGACGATGTACTTCCAATTGCACGTGACGCTTCGATCTAGAAGACGACGATAATTGAGAGGCTCCATGGGCGAGACATAGGTTTGTCCAGGCGACGCTGGGGGCTGGGAGAGCGTCAGTGACTCCATTAGGGGTAATGGTAGGTCAGGCGAGCCGCGGCTTACAGCATTGTTCCATGGGTTTGCTGAAGCCTGGCCACCAGCTCTAAACTCGGTGGCAGTGGGGGAGAGCGGTGTTCCGATAGGTTGAGGTTGGTACGCCGGTGGGTAGATACCCAGTGAGGAGTAGGCAGAACTAGTAGTCATACCACTAAGATTCATGTCATCCATAGGGCCCGGTCCACCTGCGTATACGTCCCAGCCGCTGCCACGCTGGAAGATGGAGGAGTTGCGGCTGTTCTGGGAATTGCTCTGGCCATAACCGCGACCCTGGTTGAATTGAGTGAAGTCGTTCATTCCGCGTCCATTTCCCCGTACGGGGGACACTGGCATTGAATAGTTGCGTGACTGCGCTGGTTGTTGTGGAGGAGGCATCATGACTGGAGGTAACGTGTTGCCCGTTCCTCGCTGAGACCATGCACGAGGGCCTGGCTGACCCCAGGTCGACTCTGGCTGCAGACCTGCATTGAAGCCGGGTCTATTACCACTGGACCAGACATTTTGAATCGTGTGGAAAGACCCTGCTGGCTCAGAGCCATCTGAGCGGGCATCTTCGTAATGTGCTTGTATCGATGTGAATGGACGACTAGAAGTCATGAAAGCGTTGGTGGCGTCCGTGACCTTGATCCCTGGGCTGTGGCTCTTTTCAGAGGGAGGTCCGACTGCTTGATCGAATGTATGCTTGATCACACGAGTCTGGTCGAGCTCCTGCTTCTGACGAGCAATCTGGGTTTTGGCGGCATCAAGCTCTTTCTTCAGACGAGCCAACTCCGCTGCTTCGACTTTGACTGTGTCCTCTGCCTCACTTGTGGGGCTGGAGCGACCGAAGGACTCGGAGGCCGGAGTCAGAAGTGTTGAGGTGGCGGAGGATTCTTCCTTGGTCTTCCTTTCAACATCCGAGGGGGCGAAGAGGGCGGACTTCTGCTTCTTCAGTAGTGCTTGTTGCTCTGAGAGCTTGGCAAGTAGAGTATCCATGGAGCCCGTCTGCAGCTCGTCTTGAGGAGCGGCAACAACGTGATCTTTTTTCACCTTCTGAAAGGATCAGCAAAATACAGGAACGTGCAGATGTCATTGCATGACGAACCTTGGATCCACTAGCTGGTCCTGGTGGGGGCTTTACGTTTCCAAGCTTTGAGGTGGACAAAGGCGATGGGCCTTCTTGGGACGGAACGCTATGTTTAGAGCTGAGCTTCGATCCCTGAATTGTTATTAACGTCTAAGCATTCGAAGTGGATGAAGGTGGGGACGTGACTCACGGAAATATCTTGACGCGTTGCAACCGTGATGCTCTTGTTGTCATCCACCTCGTCGTGGATGGCAAAGGGTACGGAGGCACGTCCACGTAGCTCAGGTGAGCCGGTGGATGGAAAGGCAGACATGTTGTTCGATGAACGTGATGATTGCTGAAGCTTTTGTGTATGCTGGGGTAAGGTAGCCTGGAGATAGATCATGCAGGTAGCAAGAGGCTTGTGTTGACACTTTTGAAGCAGCTTCTCGGTGTCCAAACCTTCGAGAGAGTGTTGGACTAGATGGTTGCGGTAGCTGAAAGACGAAGCTCTGAAGACAAGGTTACAAGGAACAATAAGTAAATGCGAGCGACCTTGCTTAGATTGCAAGTTTCTTGTGAAGAAGGAGCGTGTTGACCTCGAGATCAAGTAGATTGCAACTATATGTTCCTAGTTGAGGGGATGAGGGAAGTAGCTGTCAGTGAGACGTGCTTCGGTATTTCGTTACAACATTGAAGGAGTGTGGGAAGTTGTTGGACGAGGGAGAGGTACTTTATAGGAAGGTGCGTGATCTTTTGCAAACGCAGAGGCATAAACGCCGCTAATTTGACGCTACTGCCGATTTCAGCCAGAAGACATGACATCGATCCATCTTCGCCGCGGACATTGCACCTTGAGCTATCAGTCTGCTCTGATGAGTTTTTTCTTGCTTCTTATGACCTTGTATGCAATTACTTCACCTTAACTGACAAAGGAACTTTCTGATATGTTCCAGAAGCTGTCAAAAGAGCCCATAGCAAGCACACCGCTAGCTCCTTCCCAGGCACATCTTTTACTGACGATGACAAATTCTGGTTGGCCTACACCCGTCAACATTGGTAGGAGACGAGCTGCTAGACGAAGTCCGAGGCTGTCGATTCCCCATACCACGAGCTCAAGCCTTTCATTAGGGAGAGGCCTTAGGAAGATTGCTCCCAGACCGTCCTGAAATCCGAACAGTGTCATTTTGTCGCCAGACTGGCGGATTTCAAGTCCATGATTTTCGGTCAAGTTGATAGGGAAACGAGGATGCACAGACGGAGGGAAACCCCCACCCATGGCTACGCTAATGACATTCCCGCGGGCTGACTTACCAGCGTCAACCTCGCTAACGATCTCTGTATCGGCCAAAAAATATTGGAAGAGGTTGCGGGAGATTTGTAGTGCGACGTCAGATGCTTCAGTCGACAATTGACGTATGAGAAACGGTCCCGGACTCCTCAATAACGCGTCAAGTGGTCCTAGCTGGGCTCCATGGCGCTCCTCCAGGAGCCAATCCGGGTCGTGAGATATCTGGATAGTCAGCTCGTGGAGTAGCGGTGGCAGAAGCACGGTGCGTACCTGCCAGCGACCGCTTAGCGATCGAACAATCCAGCGGTCAGAGGTTTTCTCATCAGGCGACATGTCGAGGCGGTCCTGGTCCACCATGATATTTAGCGGTAAGGTAAACGACCTGCCGGATTCGAAGTGAAAGCGGCTGATGTTGGATGTTGTCATGGTCCATGTCGAGGTACTTCTGCTCACGTCGATCTTTCCCAGCTGGTGTGGGATACTGAGCTGATCTACTACGAGACTGCCACGAGAGCCCATGTCCGCAGGATTCGCAATCACAATGCTGAAGCACTGTGGTAATTCGGGCAATTCCGCTGGAGGGTTCAGGATAGCAGCGTAGAATTTTCGAAGCGGCGTCGTACTCATGACCCCATCAAACCAATGGCGCTTGTCTTTCAGCTCTACGTAAGCTGCGGAGGCTGTGCTGTTTGACTGAGTAATCAATTGACTCATGCGTCGAGAATGGTAAGCTGGCACATTGTCGTCTCCACCTCCATGTTGTTGGAGGATGGGGATGCCCTCAAAATTACGCACAAGCAGCTCGTGACGAAAGCTTTGCAAAGAATTCTGAAGCAAGAATGTCACTCTCGAATCTACTTCTTTCCACATCTGGTATGACACGTAATCTGTTGGATGCAAGAGTGAGTTGGCGCTCTGGAGACGTATGGAGCGTTCGGACTACTGACTTTGTATCGACGAGTAGCCAGAGACTGCAGCAGCCCCGATAACCTTGTCAGGTCGATGAGTGAGCGCATACCACGAACCTTGGCCTTCAGGATGTCAACACTCATGGTCCAACACCGGACCTGGACCGTTTATTTACCTCCATTCGAATGTCCGCTGACTAGCCACCTCTTCGTGCTTACAGAAGGACCCTCCCATCCGACGGCCTTTATCCAGTCCATTATAGCTGCAGCACCTGCTTCCACGTCGGCAAACCCCCAAATATCTAGTCAACAGTCAGCGCAGCGGGCTAGGTAGTCCCGAGGAAAGTATTCACGCCAGTCGTCCGCACTCCACGGAGTCACACCTGTGGAAAACAACACCCATGAGGGAAGGTCCGGGACATCATCCAGCGTATGTCTGACTTGATGACTGTCTGCTTCCAGACCGGCTCCATGCAGGTTAAGCAGGATTGGAAGGTCTTGTTCATGGCCAGCTTCAGATGCTACTTTCCTTGATGGCACTCTTAGGATAGCATATGAGACGATACCACTAGGGTGAAGGAAGGTGTACTTATGCGGGCTATGAATGTCCCTCCTTACGAAGGTATGGTCTACTGATATGCGAAGGAGAGATCCCGGAAAATCACAAAGAATATAAGTGACTTCCAGAGCCATTGAAACAGGTAACGGGCCCCTTGCGGATATATGGAAAGCCAGCGGTCTTGACTGGCCTGGTAGCAGCCTCAACGACGACTTCTCAAGCATGGCAGTGGCAACCGTCCACTCCAAAGCTCATTAGCAATGGCTCAAAGCCTGGATTGGCATAAGGACATACGGTCTGGGATGCGACACCCGAAACTTGGATAGGGTTCTTTCCGTCATTACGGATAACCATCGAGGCAAAGGGACTTGCCAGGGTTTCATTGACCACATCAGATACGAGGATTCTCTTGGCTATTGTCGCCAACGTGGCATCACTTCCTTCGGCTTTCAGCTTGATTGATACGTTGGGGTCACCATTGCCACCCATTGCGCGAACGTCCCGTATTAGTCGAATGTCCAATATGTGGCTACCCGGGGCTAGATGGAGTACTAATGGTGCATTTCGATACGCGTAGAAGTCGCCGCCAAAGTAATGCTTGTCTTTCACCCAGAATTCAAGCGCATTATCGGTATACAGCAAGATCGATTGGGGAGAGCCTGTTTTGATTGTGATAGAACCTCGAGCCCATGCTTGATATTGAAGAGCCGCCCAGCCATATACGGATTGTAAGAAAGGCCAGTCGACGCCAGGAAAGCCAACGGTCAGAGTGGCTTCAGTCGTACTGCATCTACTTGATGAACTTTCCAGCAGCTGAGATGACCAGGATGCTTGGCCATCTGACGCCAGAGAACTGGGATACTTTGTTTTAGCATCATATTGAACGTTGCGAAATCCTCCTAAGGATTCCAAAGGGTCGGCTCCCCAGCTAGCCTCTACCAACGATTCAGGGAAAGAATCAGCAAGGACATAATGTACTCACCTCTTGTTCCAATCTGGAAAGGTCCGAGGATGTCCCACCGGGAGGAGAAGCTAATTAAAGGGCGCTCATCGTTCTCACGCTCGGTCAGCATATTGATAGCATACAGTAGCCTAACCTAGCTTTAATTTGTAGTCCTGCCACTCCTGGCTATCTAATTTTGAAATAGCCCAAACGCTGTGAGGGCATGCCACGTAAGCTTCCTACATTAGCCCTGTGATGATGGGAGGTTGTCTCGTGCACTATCAGTGATCAGTCTTTTACATAATCAGCTCCTAGCTCAATCCACCAATCACAGGCCGGATGATGATTTGGCTTCTTTCAGTGACAGAGGGTCAGTCCGTCCGACAGAATCGAGTACCTGAGGGAGCGATATTGATTTGATTGGCCCTCTCACTCGTTGATATTGTGCACCTTTAGGTACTGGTCATCTATCCTGTCATCAAGATCTTGCGCGCACCTGCAGCCAGCCGGCAGCCAAAACCCTCATACAACAGTACATCTTTCGGCTCGGCCTACAGATATACAACATGTGCTTGCTTCCTCCACGATACTCCCAACTCTTCAGGATACCATAAGCACTTGGTTGCAGAGCAGCTGACATTGACCGCCAATTCCATGGCTTGCTAGCTTTCCTCCCCTCCACAAAGACGTATGAGTTCCACCAGGACTATGGCGTCTGCTGGTGCAGAGCACCGCCGGCGGTCCTCCTCGTCGAATCCGAAAGAAAAGTTTCCGGATTTCGACCGTTCGCAATTCGGCGACTATCTGGCAACGTACGATGAGAAAGACGAGGGTGCAGACTTGTCAAGAACACCAAGCCCAGCGAAAGGGAATGGCAGTATTCGCAATGAGCGATGGCAGCCCCGGAAAGACAACCATCTGGTATGGGGAAACGGGCATCTCAACGTCTCAGGTCCGAGGGAACATGGTCACGATCGGCAGAAAAGTTTGAGTGATGCGTTCAGGACCATAAGGAACAGGAGGGCCAGTGTCAGTGAGAATGCACATGAGATTGCCGAGGCATTGAAGGCCCCCATATCTGTTCGAACTATTGTAAGTAGATTCGTCAATAATGTTGTGTTTCTGAGCTGATTGGGATTTCAGGTTTTATGCCTCGTCTGGTACATGAGCTCCGCCTTAACCAATACTTCGTCAAAATCTATACTGAACGCATTCCCCAAACCAATCACCCTCACTATAATACAATTTGCCTTTGTCTCTGGCTGGTGCCTCTTCTTCGCATACCTCGCACGCCTATTTCCCCGTCTAAAGAGCACTATACCGGCTTTGAGGAACGGCATCAGGTACCCCAGCCGCGATGTCATCGCTACCACCATGCCTCTCGCTCTTTTCCAAATCGGTGGTCATATACTCTCCTCTACAGCTACCGAGAAGATCCCTGTATCCCTCGTGCACACCATCAAGGGCCTCTCTCCGCTATTCACAGTTCTAGCCTACCGTTTCATATACAATATTCGCTACCCAACAGCAACATACCTCTCGCTTATACCACTTACCCTCGGCGTTGTCCTGGCTTGCAGCGTAGAGTTTTCAGGGAACCTCTTTGGCGTCCTATGCGCCTTTGGCGGCGCTCTCATCTTTGTAACCCAAAACATATTCTCGAAACAACTTTTCAACGAGTCAGCGCGTGCAGAAGCCGATGGAGCAGCCACCACTACCATATCGCGCAAACTTGACAAATTGAATCTTTTATGCTACTGCTCCGGCCTTGCCTTCGTCCTCACCTTTCCCATTTGGCTCTGGACAGACGCCCTTCCGCTCTACTCCGCTCCATTAGGTCTTACACCACACATCACCCCTTCGCCATCACCAACCTCTTCCTTGTACCTGCCTCTCGAGTTCTTCTTCAACGGTATCTTCCATTTTGCCCAGAATATGCTGGCTTTTGTTCTACTCTCTCTCGTTTCGCCCGTCACTTACTCCGTTGCCTCGCTCATCAAGCGTGTCTTTGTCATCATCATGGCTATAGTCTGGTTTGGAAACAGCACGACCCCACTCCAAGGAGGCGGCATTGCCCTTACCTTCCTTGGACTTTACCTCTATGACCGCACAAGCGATTCAACAAAAGCAGATCGTAGGGCGAAGTTGGAAACGTTGAGGATCAACAAGCCATTGCTGCCAACGAGCTCCGAAGATGCCGTCATTCAAGAATCGCCGCTCAGTATGGCATTGGGCAACCTGCCTCTTCCTACCCATGTAGGCAATATTTTTGGAGCTGCCGACGGCCATGCTGTTGGCAATGCCAAGAGAGCAGACACTGCAGGGGCTGGGCGACCCAGAACGAGGAGTCATATTGAAACCCCCTGGCTGACGCCTGGGACGAAGCAGGAGGAGACGTGGAGACCGAGGGATCTTAGCCGGAATCCGACAGGGACGAAAGGCTTTTGATGTAATGATGACCTGAAGCGGAGTTGGGATCATTGATGGCTACATAGCTGTCAGATGTCTTGAAGCTCGTGACGAGCTGTGTAGAATGTCTATAGACCATGGACTAGACCAATCTCGCTCCCGAAGCAGACTGCTTATGCCATTGGTGAACAAGATGCTATCAAAGCCGCCCAGTGCAGTCCAAGCTTCGCCGCAACCTTTAACTCCCCAACTTCCCTCCTTCAAGCATTCATCAATAACACCCCCATCTCCCCGCTCCCCATTACTTTTCCATACGCGAAAACAAATTGTAGCGACCGTCGGTAAGGAACAAAACATCATGGGCCAAAAGACCTCGTTTGCTCCAGCTACGGCGCTGTCTGAAATATTCTTCTTGGAGCACCTAGCAGAGGAAGGAATGGTGGGATTTGCGTTATGGCAGCTCAATCTGAAAAGAACTGATACGTCGCCACTTCTTCCTACAATAAAAAGTGTCCGTTGAGTATAATATGAGGAAGAAAATCGGAGTGGAAATTTTGGCTACGGCATGGGCGTAAGCGCGGTGGGCGGGAGGGATGGCGGCTAGGGCGCTTAGGGATAGATTGGTGGAAGTGCTGAGGAGTGGATGCTTGTTCGTTCTACTGGTCCTGATCGTATATTTCGACCTTAATAGCGGGGGTTCACAAATTATGAAGTACGAAAGCTACGATCAGGTATTCTTGTTGGTGGACAAGGCATTAATTCTACCCATTTCTCTGGCCCGTTACCACTGTTAACGAACAATCATGTCTCAGCCGAAACACCGCGAAAGGTTTTGTGGTACAATTCTATCTGAAAAGCCTGAGCCCGAGACGTTTGAGCCCGTACACCGCAGATGGTTCTGTGATAGGTGGCACGCTGGTTGAATGTCGATCAACCGACACAAGCTGCAGTTGTGATCGCCGCCGGGATGAAACCTCTCGTATATGTCTTCCGCACAACCTACCAAGCCAAGGCCTAGGAAACCTGAGCTCGTATTCCACATGTCATTACGTAGTTGGTGTCTGCATGGCCTAATGTCATCCAGGGTGGACACAGCCTGCGATACTTACCAGCATGACCAGACTAGAAGCACTTATGCTGCTTAATAGTAGCCTTGACATCTTTCTGTATGTCATGACGTCGCAGGAGACATCATAGGACCCTGGTAAGCTCACTGACGAGGACAATGCGACGCTCATCCCTCGATTTGGCATCGCGACAGCTTTCTCAAATCTGACTGGGCTTGAGAAGTGTCGCATGAGCGTGAAAAGCAAAAAGGCTGCCTTCACCATGGACTGGTAGTGGACGATCAGCATACATACTGATCGCAAAGCCGAGGTATTGCACATTTAGGAACAAAGCATCAAGCACTCAGCAGATGCGCAGCAAAAAAAGCTTCGTTCTGCCACGAATCCGTGCAAGATCAGATATTTGCTAGTGCCAACATGCAACCAACGTTCATCATCTTGTCTTTCACTATACAAAAAAGTCCAAAGGCAACCCTATGACTTCTCTGTGCAAGAGCGGAAAGAAATCGAGAAGGGAGACAAGCTTAGCTGAAGCCCTTTCGTCCATTCACTTACCTCTTGGTACGGGTTCCTCGTACAGACTGTACCTCAGCCCGAGCTCCTACTCGATCGTCGACTTTTGTGACTTTCTTGGCTAACTCCTTCGTTGTTCAAGCGGTAACTCCAGGCTTTGATGGATTTCATGAAAGGTTCGACATTCCTGATCCAACGTCTCGGCCAATGTAGCCAGATACATCATCTTAGTTACGGTATGGATCAGACGGTAAATCGAAACTGTGGTGTCGGAAGCCCTGAGTCAAAGATCAATGGCTAAGGGGTTAGATTAGTCTCACCCGTGACTTCACTGATATTTAGACAATGTCCAATGCGAACAACAATCAAATCAATTCTCCGTATTGTTGACAACCTCTGGTGGCGTAGAGGAAGCTGTCAAGCCGTCTGGGGCCGTGACAAGACAATGGCACATACCGTTGATCCTGTGTACAAGGAAAGCCTCTTGACAATGGAATTTTGAAAACATGAAAATGGCCTTTGAACGGGAATTTGAAAGGAGCATTGTCTTATTGATCTAGCCACAAAGGCTGGTTCTTTACTAAGATATGCCAATAAAGGCTTTCAACCAACATTACCTCTTTATCATGTTGTGGAAGATCGACCTCATTGTCAGATAGCTCGTCGTGCCTATTAATAGGCCTCCTCGCTCTCTTCTTCCCTCTCTCCTGCAGCCATCTTCCACACTTCAGACGTCTCAATCACAGTGAAACCTAGACAACAAATACTAACAAGTTTCAAACACGCGAGAAAGCCCCGTTCTCTCACAACACATCATCATGTCCAGCTCACGAATGTCTCGCCGCCAATCCGGAAACTCATCATACACTGCGATGGATCGCTCCGACGATAGAAGCCGTCAAGAAGCCAGAAAGATTCGTCAAGAGCTCCCTATGCTGAGCATTCACGAAGATGAAGCTAGCCGTTATGATTCTCGAGCTCCCGAAGAGCCTAGATTCAGTCACATGGGCGACAGTCGGCAATCCAGGACGGCAACAGCCAGCCGCTATGATTCCCGAGCTCCCCAAGAGTCGAGAACCACCAGCATGGGTGACTATCCGCAATCTAGGACCGCAACATCCAGCCGCTATGATTCCCGAGCTCCCCAGGAATCGAGAACCACCAGCATGGGCGACTATCCTCAATCTAGGACCGCAACAGCTAGCCGTTATGATTCCAGAGCTCCCCAAGACTCTAGATACACCAGCATGGGTGACACTCAGCAATCGCGGACTCCAACTTATATGGATCCCTCGAAACCCCTAGTCATCGATTGCGCTCCTAAGCCCCGTCACCAGTCCCGAGCCTCCACATCTCCCTCGCAGACTGTTATGGAGCGCTCGCGCGACAACGAGGGCCGTAGTCATCATCATGAGGTTAGTCGCTCTTCCTATGAAGAGATTACGATTCGCATAACTCGTAAGTCGATTCACCGATCATCACACCGAAGCTGAGATCCTTACTTTTCGTCTTCACGTGTTGGAGCAAGATTGAAAATCCGCAGATGGACCGTACGGCCTTGGTCACTGGGAAACGTGAGGAATAGAGGCGTCGTGTGGAGTTTGGCTCACTTACTACATTAATAATCCTTCGCTCTCGATAGAAACATGTGAATACATTTATACTGCATCATATTGATATTCCTATGCTTTTCAAGTGAATTGACTCACAATGCTCAAAAATATCTTCCATGGAACAATTTCCATATATAAAACAACCTAATAATCCATCTCTTGGATGTGACCTAAAACAGACAAGGTCGGCGGACTCAGTAAAAGTGGAATTCCTCCAGACGACTATGGTCTAGCGACTAGGACAGATAAGTCAGACAGCTTCAATTTAAGCTAAGCTAGGATACGGTGACGGAGAAGCTCGTGGAAGAAGGAATATCTCCATAGTCAGGTACCGAACGCATTTACTTGGTGCCATTGACCTATCGCTCAAGATTTTAGAGGAAAGCACTATGGAGGAACAACGTCTTTACAGTGAAATCATTGTAATCACGCCACAAAGACGACCCTTGGACACCGATATCTTGACAAAGAGTAGTGTTGAGACATGTCTCAACATTGACATTGATGCAATCACACAACAAGGAAGGTCCGTCAACAATCAGACCCGACAAAGAACTATGTTGAGACAACCTGATTGTTGCATCATGAAGGAACATTGTCATTGTTCGACACTTTCTAGTGGGTATTTATTCCACCCCTCACCTTCTCTTCTCCTCTCTTTTCTACCCACCCATCCTTCATCTCTGAAACCCATCCAGTACCGACACTCAAGAACTTTCAGACATCAGCAAATAAAGCCTCTTCAGTCTTTCAACAACACGTGAACGAAGATATCATGACTATCATCCACAACATCTCTGACCGTGAGAATGAGCAGGAGCATAGACGAAACAACCGCAATGGCTCCACCAACACTAGGGTCTCCGGCGATTCTAACTATGATAACGCAGACTACGATTCCCGACATGGGCCCGGACATTATGGCGCTCGTCGAGGTGCAGTAGACTTCGGTCGTGATCCGCGTGGTGCTCCTCTTCGTCGAGGTGCTGAAGACTCCGGTCGTGGTACTCATGATGATGGAGACGATGAAGAATCTGAGAGCTCCCATCGTGTGCGTCGAGGCAGCGCTGCTGGCCGAGACGAATTCCGTGGGTTCTTGGGAGCACGCGAGTTTGAGCGTCGTCCGGTGAACTCTCGATATGAGGAGGGTCTCGAATTCGGCCGTCCAGGACGCGGAGAGGAGCATCGTCCAGCAAATGAAGAAGAGTATCGGCGTTGGCAGCAATTGAGAAGCCGTGCAGACCGTCCTCGTCATCTTGAGCGCGTCTCTAATAATGCTCGCGTTGACGGCGAAGATGACTTCGAGCCGCGTGGACTCCGTCGTGCAGCTCCTCTTACTCGACATGGGATGGGAGAGCGTGCTCAGTACGTCTACTATGAGCCTCATGGACCTCGTCATGAAGCTGATCCTAGATCAGCACGCCGCTAAGGACGGCTATGATGGTAGAGAATCTGAGTCGGGTGATGGTAGAGACTGAGACGAAGTGCATGCTTGTTATTTCCGACTCCCCTTCTTTGCTGCACAAGCGGCTCGTAATAGAATAGCTTCATAGACTATCAATGATATGATCGAGACGGTTGACTCCCAATGTTCCCTTGTGATATGATGAAGATCGACCCCAACGCCGCTAAAAGTTCGAGGAATCCTCACATCCCAGTAGAAGAGCTTTGCTGTATTTTGACGCTCAAGATGGGCTTGCAAGCAGTTCACGAACCCTTGGCAAGCCCGACGAGCTCTGGCTATAGCGCTCATACTTTCAGTCTTGCGAAAATTCAATAATGCTTTGAGGTGGCCTTTGGATTGTATATTCTACCGTCCGGGGCCGTGGTCGCAGGAAACGAAGACTCCGCCAGCTGTCGCAGCAGTAGCAAGAATGATCCCCTTTTGATAATTTCTTATCAACTCGAAATAGCAATGTACTTTTGTTAGATACCATCTCCCATCATGCCAATGGTATTTGATACGGACATAGAGTCGCTTTCTCAGATTTCAAGCATGATATATTGGTCAGTTTCGTATCCTGAGACAATTATTCAGCCTTTCAAGCTTATCCTATAATCATAATGCTCGGTCTTCGCTTTCACCTCTCAATGGCTGAGACAAGTTTGTGATGATCCGAAGTCGATTCGGCATGTCAAGAATCTCTGCTGAAGAGGCATACATAGATGGGAAACGCTGAGATATCTAAGATTCACGACAGATATTGTAGGGCTTCTCAGCTAAAGGGACGTAGATAGCGGTCATTCAGGCTCTTGAAGATTATTTTGTGAATGATTGAGGTCCAATCATCTCGAGGATATTCTAGCATCTGTCAATAGGTAGGGTTCTACATAGTTGCATCCAATGACACCTACCTTGGAGAGATCGAAATAAATTACGTTGTTCTGTACGCTGTGGCGGACACCGAGATAGGAGACAAGACTACGAAATATGACACCAGAAGAGGGACAAAGGTCGGTCATGCACTGCTCCCAGGCGTAGTTGACGGAGCTACATCAGGTGTCATCAAGCGGAAACTCGGCGTGATAACATGCGCAACGTACCTTGCGAGGAGCTCTGGGCCTGACGTTTTTTGCGCTCACGTAGAGTCTTCAATTTCTTCTTCACCTCTTGGGCAAACTCGTCGATACTGAATTTCTCGAGTACGTCGGCTACGTCACTACTCTGCTTGTCTCGGAGTCGCTGCACAGTCTCTTGGTGGAGTTGCTTAAAACGCAGCGTACCGATCTCGCTAATAGCTGGGATTTCTGCTTCGTAGTGTGCAAGGAGAACATCACCAAGATGCTGTCGTTGTAATCGCAGCTGCGTTTTACCGAGCTTTGCTTCGGCCATCATCCGATCGCGACCACGATCACGATCACGATCAAAAGTAGATCGCTTTCACAGCCGCGCATAAGACAAGAGTTCCTAGGGAGTTGTGAAGCAGGAGCAGTGTCAGGTATCGGGTGTATATAAGGTCAAGACCTGGCACGGCTTGCTAAAGTTTAGCCGAACTAGAAGCCGTCCCGCATTCCGCGCTTATACCACCAATCAAGATGATGGAGATCCTCAAGCGCCGGAGCCGATCGTCCTAGGGTACTCGTAGTAGTCAACGTGCAGAGAGGCGATTATCGGTTCTGTCACCTCTTTTTGCCATTGCCTACTTGTTGCTTCACGTCTTTCCTTTGTCATATCGAGTCGCCATCCAAATGCTACCGACACCGCTGTCGAGATCCGCAGCGCGGCTAACGAGGCAGGCAAGATGGAGAGCTGGACCAAGATGCTTCAGCGCCACGACTGGGCGAAGGGCGGAGGTGCAGCTAACAATTGACGGCAGACAGGTTTCGATAGAGGGTCCGAATCCACTGTAGGTGGTATTGAGATTATATTGCTGACGGAATCACAGCTGGCTCTGCCCTAATCCAAGCTTGTGAGAAGGCCGGAGTTACGATACCGCGATATTGCTACCACGAGAAGTTGATGATCGCTGGCAATTGCCGTATGTGCCTGGTCGAAGTCGAGCGAGCGCCAAAGCCTGTTGCATCATGCGCGTGGCCCGTACAGCCTGGAATGGTAGTCAAGACAGACTCGCCGCTCGCGCATAAAGCAAGGGAAGGCGTCATGGAATTTCTGCTAGCGAATCACCCACTGGATTGCCCGATCTGTGATCAAGGAGGCGAGTGCGATTTACAGGATCAGTCAATGCGATATGGGGCTGATCGAGGGCGGTTCCACGAGATGGGTGGCAAGCGAGCCGTGGAGGATAAGAATATGGGACCTTTGATTAAGACTTCGATGAATAGATGTATACATTGCACGAGATGTATACGATTCGCGAATGATGTGGCTGGGGCACCGGAGCTGGGCTCTACTGGAAGAGGGAACGACATGCAGATCGGCACCTATTTAGAAACAGCATTGGACTCTGAGATGTCAGGAAATGTCATCGATCTATGCCCTGTCGGTGCACTGACATCGAAACCTTACGCCTTCCGAGCACGACCATGGGAACTGCAACATTCAGAATCTGTCGATGTACATGACGCCTTAGGTTCGAACATCCGCATTGACGCTCGAGGCATGGAAGTTATGCGCATCATACCCCGTCTCAACGACGACATAAACGAAGAATGGATCAATGATAAAACCCGCTTTGCCTGCGACGGTCTCAAAACTCAGCGACTTACTACTCCACTTATCCGCCGCGACGACAAATTCCTGCCCGCATCATGGGAGCAAGCCCTCACAGAAATCGGCAGCGCCTACCAGAAACTTGCCGCTAAAGATAACGAATTTCAAGCCATAGCCGGCCACCTTGTTGAAATAGAATCTCTCGTGGCAATGAAGGACCTTGCCAACAAACTTGGCTCCGATAATCTAGCCCTTGACCAGCCTGGAGGCAGATCACCCCCTGCTCACGGCATTGATCTCCGCTCATCCTACTCATTCAATAGCAAAATCTTTGGCGTCGAAGAAGCCGATGCCATCCTCATTGTTGGTAGCAACCCCCGCCACGAAGCCGCCGGTCTTAATGCCCGAATCCGGAAACAATGGCTACGCTCCGATCTGGAAATTGGTCTTGTGGGCGAGACCTTCGAGAGCACGTTCGAATTTGACCACCTCGGCACCACCGCGCAAGACCTCAAGAAAGCCCTCGGTGGCCCCTGGGGTAAACGTCTCCAAGCCGCCAAACGCCCCATGATAATCGTCGGCAGCTCAGTCGTAGAGCACCCAGATGCGAAATCAATCTTCGAAATGGTCGGCTCCTTCGTGGATAAGAACGCCGCCAACTTCATCACCCCCGCATGGCAAGGCTACAACGTTCTCCAACGTGCTGCATCGCGCACCGGAGCATATGAAGTCGGCTTCACCACCCCCTCACCAACAGTCGCAAACATAACCCCCAAATTTATCTGGCTCCTCGGCGCAGACGAAATCTCGGAATCCGATATCCCTAAAGGCGCATTCGTAGTCTACCAAGGCCACCACGGCGACAAAGGTGCGCAGCTCGCAGACGTCATCCTCCCAGGCGCCGCATACACAGAAAAACACGGCACCTACATGAACACCGAAGGCCGCGTGCAAATAACCCGCGCAGCTACGTCGATGCCAGGGGCAGCGCGAGACGACTGGAAAATCCTGAGAGCTGTGAGCGAGTACCTAGGTGCACCGTTACCGTATGATGACATCGAAGCTCTGCGAGATAGGATGGAGGAGATCAGTCCTGCATTACGACGATATGATATTTGCGAAGGCACGGGCATGCCACAGCTATCGAAAATCCAGCTTGTGGACCAGAATAGAGGCGCCAAGCCAGAGGGTAAGCCGCTGGCGAGCGTGATCAAGAACTTTTTCTTCACGGATGCGATATCGAGGAGGTAAGCTTGAAAACACTGGACCACTTTCACAAGAAGTACTGACATCCATAATAGCTCGCCAACCATGGCTCGTTGCTCGGCTGCCAAAGAGACAGGCAATCCACAGACCAACTTCATGGCACCTGGGGAGCCGAATTCACCAGTCTCGTACGGAACGCCACAAATAGCGCATACGGCGCACATGTAGCTAGAACCAAGATGACCTTATAGGTGGGATACAGGGCCAACGAGGACAGCGTTGGCGTCGGCGTTGTGGTTCATGTAAATATGGTCCGGATGAATGCATTACAATTCGAGAATCACGCTTTTGCTAGCACAGCAAGCATCGGCGTTATGTACGAAATTGCTCGAATGTCATGAGTTTTGAATGGTAAATACTTTTTCTCCCCATGCATTAAAGTTACATATGCGACAAACGTCTCACGCTGTAAATCGTGCCTCATCTCGAAACGCTTGCAAAGAACACCGTCGCTCCCTCATAGAAAGAATGCTATGCTCCCAATGCCCTCATTCTTCGTAAACTTACTTAGCTTTCCTCATCTTCTGGTCATCATGATGAGATTCACAAAAGCTTGGTTATCGCCCATCTCCAACCACCTTTCCGTCCCCCATCATCTCTCACGATACCCTCGCCAACCCACCCCTCGACCTTGGTCCTCCATCTCTCTTCTTCTGCTCTCTGCCTCCTTACAAACTCCGGCCCAACGTCAAATTCTTCGCCCACAAGCCACTCATCTTCTATCAAGCCAGTGTTCTTGGTGGTGCCGCTGAGGGTATCGTCATTCAAATGACTGGCAATGCTCTTCTTATCTTTGCTATCCTCAAGATCATCGAGACCGGCGAAGGGATCGTCGTCTTCGTCGATGATGTCGGGAGACATAGGGTTGGAGGCGCTTCCGCCGCGGTGCATGCCAGGTCGTGGCGCCGCTTTCAACCAGCACATGCGATGTGGGTCGAAGACCATTCCATTTTGCATCTGGACACCCTTGGTAGCACCAACATTGGCAATGAGAGCCGGTGCTGTCTTTCCATTCAACGGGGATTTCGGGCTATGTAGGGCTGCTGGTGGGTTTGGTGCATCGAAGGCTGCTAAGGCGTGCGCGAGATCATTCTCGTTGCCTTCCCAACGATGCAGCTGTGGGTTCCATTTCATATCTCCGATTTCTTTTGGACTGTTGATGGCCTCACCCATTGGGCGGATTAGATTGGGCTTCTGCGGAGGACCTTTTCCGCGCTTCCTGGAGTGATGAGCAGGAGGTGCCGCAAGGCCTTTGATAGAGCTGATTGGAGTTGGCTGCGTCTTCCGATTGGTGCTGATAGATGAAAGAGGTCCACCTTCGCGGACGGTGGGAAGAGGTGGAGTGCTATGCAGGGCGGCACTCACAGAGCCCATGCGGTGCTCACGAGCGAGGCGCGAGGCATTGGTATCTCGGGCAAAGCGAGGAGTAGGATCGTGCTTCGGACTAAGAGGCGTTGAAGGAGTTGGCGGTGGTTGCAGCTCGTTTACTGATGTGGTGGAAGTATTGTGAGATTGGAAGCCAAGTTTGCTTCGCATCTGCACGGATTTTGGTGCACCCCGAGCGATTGGCTGCTTCGTGAATTTGGACTCTGTCGTAGCAGATGTAGGAAGGTCGTCGAAGGCGTCCAACTCATTGCCGTCCCCAAAGGCTCTACGCCGGGTTGGCTTGGTGAGTGTTCGCTTGGATGCAGCTTCTCGAATGAGGGATTCAGGGGCATGTCGACCGGTAGGGGTAGTAGGTCGGTGGTGCACATTGGTAAGGCGGGATATTGGGCGATTCACTGGGGCGTTCTCATTCGAGTCGGATGAACCTGGCCGGAAGTGTCTCGAAGATTTGATATTGACGTGGTGAGACTGTGCATGGGAGTTTCCAGCGGGCAAGAATGGTACCGGGGCCTTCCTAGAGTTGGCGAGGCTTGGTTCAGAACCCGGTCGTTCAACGGGAGTCTTAGGCCTGGCTGGAAGAGCCTGACGGCTGCCGTAGTCACCTCCACGTGATGGTGGTCTTTGGTACGACTGTTGGCTTCGAGCTGGAGACGGCTGGCTTCTCATCACAGGCGCTGATCGCTTGGCTTTGAGGTATTGGGAAGGGTTTGCCGTAGGCTCAGACCTCAGTATATCTCGAGAAGACTTGTTGTTGAGTCCACGGCGGACTGGTGTTGATGGTGCTGCTGTGTGATGTGACGAAGGGGTGGATGGAGTTGGGATAGCTGATAGAGAAGACTGTGCAGAGTGTCCCATGCGTGATCCTGGTCTACGGTAGTTGATTGGTCCTCCGCTCTCTGACACTGGCTCCAACGCCGAGCGGTTTCGATCCTGAGGACGGGGTTTGGGGATTTTACTCATGCTGGACTCCAATTTGTTTGTAAACGTTAGTGTTGTGGCGGGTCGTCTTGCTGGGCTAGTTTTTCGTGCTTCTTTATGCACGATTTTGGGGTTAAGCGTAAGCTTCCCGGAGTCAAACACCTGACCATCGCCAATCTCAATACCAGAGAAGAAATCGTCGTTGGCGGGTCTCGTCTGTTTGACTGGTTCGATTGATAGATCAACACGATGCTCCAGAGGACCAGGTGTTGGATTCTCACGACGCTTCTTCAATGCCTCGTCGAACCTCAAGGGTCCTTCTGGGAGGACGAGACCTTCCAGGCCTTCGTCTTCGCTCTCCCCAGTCAAACAGCTAGAAGCACTAGGACTGAAAGCGGATATGGAGGAACTGGGGTTCGACCTTGCATCTCTCCGTGTGCCGCCGAACCTTGTCCCCAAACTGCCCTCTGCCCATTCCATATCGAGCTCGTCTGTTTGCTGTGAAGCTGGGGTCTTCGGTGTTCCTTCCCTCATCGAGAGTCTTAGAGGCTGTCCGTCGTTGGGAAGCTCAAAGTCGTCTTCCATATTTTCGATGTCTTGGGTTGGTTTGGGTGGTGGTGGTACGAAATTTATAGGCTTTTTCTCGGTTCGATTTTTTGCTATTTTAATAGTGGGGACATCCCCAAAAGAGTCATCGTCTTCGTCATCACGGAATTTGTTGAGAGCAGCGTGGCCACTTCTCAATTTGGTTGCTGAGGCCATCCGCTCCATAAATGTCATGCTAGTCTGCGGCTGGGCAAGTTGTGGTGATGTTGGGAATTCTGCACTGAATTGCCTCATGGCATCAGGGCGGTCTTTTGCGTCACTCTTCTTGAGCTTGAAGCCGCCATCCTGCGCTGAAGGCAGCTCAATATCCTCACCCCAATCATCTCCGAGAACCTTCTGGAGCCGTCGACCTCCCAGTCTCTTAATCGTACCTCCTAGCAGAGCCGACGAAGGCACATCTGTTGGGATGGGAATACCAGCATTCATGGCGGAGTTGATGGCATCTGCAGTTGATTTCTCGTCATCGGTCGGCAGTAGGACTTGCCAGTCCTCGTCCCCGCCGCCTACTGACTCTAGGTCGGAGCGAGTCGACATGCGCGATGATACCGAGTCGCGGTGGTGGGAAGTGGAGCCGACTGTGGTGCTGGATACATTACGGAAGTTAAGATCATCAATGCCCTGGAGGTCGCCATCATCGTCCCAGCACTCGATAGCCTCATCAACAGGCTGTCTCGGCTTCAAAGTCAATGGCTCCATTGGGATGGTTGCGGTATGGGTAGTGTTTGTTAGTTGTTGACTGTTGCCCTCCGAAAAGCTGGTAACAAAATATGATCAAGAATAAAAGGTCATAAATCGTACTGTCAAGATCGTGAGCTCATGATGGATACAAGCGTACGTTCGATCGGCTGGCTCGAGGGTCGAAAGCTGTGCCTAGCCGGTGTCTGAAGTCTAGAATATGTATGTAGGTGTACCACGAAATGTAAGGAGCAACCCCCTGACCCTCCGAAAGGGCAGGACTTGCAACGGACAGCTGCAGACAATTGACGTCTGTAGCTACTCGAAAGACAATGGCTAAGAGTCGAATGAAGCTCCGGACTCCGTGGTTGGTGAGGAGTACGTCGAATATGGGAGGCTGGTTTCATTTTGCGACCGTAAACCGACCTCCTCAGCCCTGTCGCCAAGACCACGCGTCAAAATTCCCGAGCCGCGTCTGCAGGAAGAGCATCCATAGGGCACGAGGGTCGGTTGCAGAAGTCCCTGCCGACTTTCTCCCGCTCCCCCACCAAAATTTTGGCTGGAAACATGGAGATATACCATAATCCGATTATTATCAACATTATTTATAAATTAAAACTCTATAGATAGTCCGTTTCACTTAATATATTACTTAACCTAATTATATATATAATAGTTCTTATACTTCCTAGCCCCTTTACGGTTAATCCCTAATATATATTTATTAATTTCCTACTATTTAATAGCCTCCTATTCCTTTTAAATAGCTACTTATAATTACTTATAATCTATAAAGTAGTATAATTTAATATAAGATTTAAGGATCCTTTATATATTCTTAATAAGATTAAGATCTAGTAAATTTACTAGCTAATTATTAATATATTTAAGTTCTATTTTATATTTATAAAAAGTATAGTAACTATTAGCTAATTTAATCTTATAACTACTATTATTAATTTATTATCTTCCTAAAAGATTATTATCTTACTATTAAGCTCTAATTCTATCTTATAATAATATATAATTAGTACGATCTTACTATAATACTATTCCTATATTATTAGGCTACTAAATTACTACTTTTAAATATAAGTATTACTATTCTTAAACTCCTTATCTACTTCCTTTATATATTAATAGAAAACTAGCTTACTTTTATATCCTATACTAACTATAGCTTATACTAAGAACTGAGAGGCTATAGTACGCCGTCGCTTCTATATATAATTACTATAGTATTACTTATACTTATTATAAATAATCTAATTAATATAGCGAGAATGTTAGTAGAAATAATATTTATTAGAGAAGTAAACCTATAAAATCTCCGTAGTTAATACTATAATTTAGTAGGTAATAGTAGAGAACTACTATCTTCTATTTCTATTTAGGCTACTATTAATATTTATTATATTATAAAACCCGCTTATTTACTTAAATATAATTAATCTAGGCTTTTTAATACGCCTAATACTTATAATATCCTACCCTATTTATATATTATTATATAGTATCACTAGATAAAGGAGGTCTAAAAGTAAGTAGTAGATAGAAAGATAAGGGAAGAAATTTAGGCTCCTAAGTAAAGATATCCTATAACTTAATATATTAATTATATTAATCCTTTAATAACTTAATTATCTTACCTAGCGTATCCTTATTAATCTTCCTTAGTACTCCTATATATTCCTTACTAGGACGTCGCTATTATTAGTTAATAATAATAAGCTAAGTACGCTTAAGGATATATATTTTATAATAGATATCCTTCTTTAATACCCCCTTATAATCTAATTACTAGACCTTAATATATTTAGGAGTAGGGTATTTATAACTAAGAGTAATATGATTAGATGAGAAGGTAGGTATAAGAGGATATATATATTTACCTTTCATAGTAGTATAGTTAAGGGAAGAGAAAGGGGGTCTCCATAAATTAGGCCAAAATTTGGGTGGGGGAGCGGGAGAAAGTCGGCAGGGACTTCTGCAACCGACCCTCGGCAGTCAGCTAGTCATCACTCCAGGCAAGACAGCTCGCTTGTACAATCCTATATTTGTTTCACGCGGCATACTACAGCTAGAAGCATCCAACAATATTCGCTTTCCTCCATGAATGCCCCCGAAAGATTCCCAAAATTATCCCTCGAGCCATGACGACCGAGCACATCCTCCGAGTGCCCCGCAGTGACAGCAAAGGGGATTTCGTTCTGATCAATGTCACATCCAATGGCAAATCAGCTTTAGACCTCAGACTCTTGGCCACAGAGGGCGAGAGTCCTTACGTTGCTAGACGTGAGTTTGTCGCGTTCTCGTCCCTGGATTCGGACTGACCACTGATCACTCAAGCAAAGTAAAACAATCCCGTATCTCGCGATTGCGTGACTCAAGAAGCCAATTGAGCGAAGAACAATGGCAGAATATACTTCTATCCTCTCTACTACACCGTCGCATTACGGCCCAAACCTCGGACGCGCATACTGTGGAGAAGCTCGAGATAAATGCAACCATCGCTGAAGATTCCCTTTCCATACACTTCCGAAACAACATCTCAGGCATCATACAGAAGCTGGGCGAAATCCAGCTGAAGCAAGATGAAAAGGAGGAGATCGACTCCATCAGCTGGTGCGGAACCGCCGTCCAGCGTGGCAACGATCTAGAAGCAGAAGTACAAGACCTAACAAACAAGTACGAAGAACAGGGCAAGACAATAGAGAAACTCAACCAACAGCTCGAAGACCTCATCGAAGCCAAGAAATCACACGAAAACGCTCTGCTGGAAAAGTTCAGAGAGCTACTCAACGCCAAAAAGCTAAAGATCCGTGACCGGCAACGCTTACTGGCAGGAGCAAAAGTCGATCCAACACATGCAGCCAAGATACAGTACGCCCGCTCAGCACCAAAGACTCACACACCGACCGCATCGCGGGCAAGCAAACGAAAAGCAAAGGGCGATGCAACAGCCTCCGAGTCTTCCGAGGAGGACAGCTTCGAACCGAAAGCCGTCGCGCAAAAGGACGAAGTCAATGGTTCGGAAGAGGCCGACAATACACCCGAAGCTTCCGATGACGCAACAGAGGACGAAAGTGACGATGATTTGGACTCTGCTCCGCGACCGAGCATATTTCCCACCAAGACTAAAGCCCGCGAGGACGAACAAGGTGGAGACCAAAAGATGCAAACGGATGAATTACCCCCGACTAGGCAATTGCCGTTTGAAAAGTCAGATGCTGGTGGCGGGAGGGAACAGGTATCACAACCAACCGGGGAGGATAGATCAACTCTGAATCAGGAAGCAGGGAATGAAGATGACGAGACTGATGATGATGACGAGCTATGATAACGATGTGGGAAGCGAAGAGTTGACGAACGTTGACGTTGGAAAACTTTCGATATCTCAATGTCTGATGAAAAGAATTTGGATATGCAGCGTCAATTTTGCATAAGGGGTTTGGTCTCATAAAAATGTGGCATCACAGAAAGGTAATGAGGCGTATTAGAACAGCATAGTGTCGGGGTTCAAGCACCGACCGATTGCTTTCACACGTTCTCACAGTATGAAATGAGAGAACCGTCTAGCAAGTGGGACTCCATAGAGTAGACCACAATGGACACATCACTCCGTCCAGTCTATGATCTGCTGACCAAAGCCTGCTGGCTGACACTGTATAGCCCAACTCACAGCCACGACAGAGTCCGAATTGTGACAAAGTTGATCATATTTGATCACGAGTCCTGTCTAACGAGCGAATCAATGCTACGCGCTCGTCCTAATTCATTCGATGTTCCTCCGAACGAAGAATAAATAACAATGCTCAAACACCAATCTCCAGCTCCAGAACCCCTCGCTGAACCATGACGTAAGTCTCCAAGGCTTCTAAACTACACTCTCATGCACATTCGAAGTCCGTTGCATGGCGACAACTGGGCCACGAGTTAGCGTCCACACGCCCGAGAAGCAAAGCCCGCAAAGCAACTACCCCACGAAACTCACCGATGTCCTCGAGCTCATACGAGCGCCTCCGGTCTTTCCTGGTCCTGCGACAAGGCCATTGGCCATGCATCAAGCGATCGAAACCTTGTGAGTCCGCCAATAGATAGTAAACTCCGGCCATTGCGAAGAATACGCCAAGGGAGAACACCCACACGCGGATGATGGTCGAAGCAGATGTCATGACAACCGTGTCCGTCCACGCAGGTACGTTGAACCAGCCGAAGATACAGAACAAGGTCGCCAGCGCGTCAACCAGAAGTATCGCCAGTACCAACTGCCATGACGGTACCGAGGTCCAGAATGGCTGGGCTCCAGCCCGTGTTATGAGAATCAACCAATTTTCCGTCAATACGATTTCAAGAAAGAGTACCGAATGGACAGGACCCTTTTCTTGAATGATACCCAGACCAAGGCGGTTATTCAACGTTGTTGAAACGCAAATCCAGCTTCCGGCAGCGAGTATAATCCCGAGGATGATGGAGATTCCCCACATCTTTGGTAAATTCCACTTGACTGGAGAGCGTGAGAATGGTGCTTTGTCGTAAGCAATAGCGAGCGTCGCGATGTCTGCAAAGATGGCAATGAAGACGACGAGCTGTATCTTGAGACTTTGGTTGTAAATAGCTATCCAAAGCCCTAGGAAGATTTCCAAATGTAACGACAGGGCTATACGGTAGACCACATAGGCGTACATCCTGTGGAAGATCTGTCGAGATGTCTTGATTGCGTCGATGATAGCAGACAGACCAGGTTCGCGGAATACGATATCAGCTGCAGAGCGGGCGGCGTCTGAGGCACCTTCCACCGCGATACCGGCATCAGCCCTCTTGAGCGACGGAGCGTCGTTCACGCCGTCGCCGGTCATGGCGACTAGATAGCCCCGCATCTGCAACATGTCAACCACATTATACTTGTGCTGAGGGAACACCTCCGCAAATCCATCTGCTGCCTCAACGAAATCGTAGAATTTGTGTCCAGGTAAGTCACCTCCCCCACCAAGGCCGAGTCTTTCCGAATTGTATATGTTCTCACCAAGACCGAGTTGACGGGATGTCTCCTTGGCTAGAAAGCTCTAAGAATTAGCATTACTGACCCCTTCAGCAGAAGGTTGCTTAGGAAACCTCTTGTGACAGACGGAATAGGATAAGGGGTCCGAACCAATACCCACAGCATCCCCGGTCAACATCTTGATCCTTAATCCGAGATCAATAGCTTCGGCCATTGTTTTTGCAGTGTCGTGACGGGGAGGATCAGAACATGGCATGATCCCTAGCAGTTCCCAGTGACTTCCCGCACGCTTTCTGGCGACCCCTAGAGACCGAAATCCGCGTCTGGCCAACTCAGCGACCTTGTTGTTGTATTCTGTGGCTGTCTCCTCGGGTATGACCCCGTCGACTTCTGAGACCAGCTTGATGATTATTGCTGGCGCTCCTTTGACGCAAGTTATATGTTCTCCCCGTTGAGACCTCACAACGGATGTTGCTTTCTTCGAAACCGGGTCAAAGGGGGTAAATTCGAGGACCTTGAATGTTGGGATCATGTCTTTAGTTAGAGGGTAGTTTTTCAGTGCCTTCAGTAACGCCTTGTCAATGGCGTCGAGGCCCTTTTCTTTGCGTGAAGCGGCCAAACATGCCACAAGCATGAGCTCATCTGGCTGTACGTTTCCTATGGTGTATGGCTCAGACAGCGAGAGTTTGTTCTGTGTGAGAGTACCAGTCCTATGAGACGTCAGCTTCTGGACGGTGATCGCGCATAGACGCTATCACCCTTTGGAAGCGTTCTCCTCAATGACAACCTCAGGACGGTGACTTACTTATCAGTGCACAATATTTCCACTCCTGCCAATGACTCGATTGCTGACAAATTCTGGACAATAGCCTTCTTTCTAGCTAGAACGGCAGCGCCAACAGCCATGGTTGTAGTCACTACCGCAGGAAGTCCAACTGGCACTCCAATGATAGTGATAGCAAGGGTGAACGTTAAAATCTTAGTAAGATGCAGTGAACGGTAGAAACACGATACCCATACGACGAACAAAGTGGCGACAACAAGGCCTAACAGACGTCTTCCGATGCCACTTAGGACCTCCGTGAAGTGGCCTTTGCCTGCGGAGGCGGCGTTGACGAGTGCAGCAGAGCGTCCAACAAAGGTACTGTCGCCGGTGTCGGTGACTATCATAAAGGATTGGCCCCGCTTGATCGTGGACGATTGATAGATGACTTCGCCGACATGCTTGCTCACAGCGAGGGATTCTCCAGTCAGTGCAGACTGATCGACTTGTAGGTGGGCATCTTTGGTGACAATGCGGCCATCAGCAGGCACTATTGTACCCTTATATTGAAGTCAGACCCTGCTGGTGTTCCGAGGTGAAGGGTATGATCCCGAACATTGACTCACTTCTTCGAGGTGCACGATGTCGCCAGGGACCAATGCAATGGCCTCGACCACTTCCAACACGCGATTACGTCGTACATCGCACTTCAAAGCGAGGCCATTTTGCAACTCCTGGCTCTCTCGTCAGTCTGGCTATTTCGAAAGGGGAGCATACCTGTCGAAGTATTGCAAGGAGGGATCACGTGCCTTGACAATGCTCCCAGCCGTATAGTCTTGAGTGAATCCAATGACTGCGTTGAGTAGTAGCAGGCCTACTATCACACCTAAGTCGACCCAATCCCACAAGTAGGCAGCTAGCACACAGGCCGCCTTGCAAGAATAGAGTCAGCTTTATGCCACCTTCCTTGGAGAGATGCCTGTGATTACCTCCATAACGAACTGGATGGGACCAACAAAGAACATGGCAAATTGCTTGAAAACATTCCGTTTCTCTTCCTTCATTTGGTTCCAGCCGCATTTCTTGCGCCTTTGAAGAGCTTGATCGTGTGTCAGACCGCTTGCTGGGTCGGTTTTCAACCAGTCGTCTGGAACCTGCTGTGAGGCTCCAACCGGTACTACCTCTTCTGCGATCGGTATCTGCCCTCCATCCTCAGCTTCCAGTGTCGCAAGGAGTTTGTCCAGACTTTCGTGATCGGGTCCTCCTCCTCCTCCAAAGCTGCCATCATGTGTAGCGCCAGAGTGTTTGCTGGTCACGCCTTGAAGCGCCAACTTTTCGGATCCGGTTCCCTCAAGGAAATAGCTTCCTCCGCTTGGATACAGCATTTTCGTAGGTCTTTCGTTCTCCTTTGAGCCCCGGTTGGGTGAGACCTCGCTCAATGGAGCGCCGGAGTATATAGACATAGTCCTTCAATGTATAGAATGCTGTACAGTACCGCTGGATGCAAACCAAGCTATTTGTTGATACTGACAGAGAATGCAATATGATGGCGGATGAAAATGCAGAGAGAAGTGGGTTGGGCATGGTTGTTGTTGGAATAGGACACTGGATGTTCTTGCTCTTAATGGAAGTATAACAGAAGAATTGGAAAGAGCTTTGGGTATTCACCGCGCTTTTCGCTCTTCCAAGAGCCTGCAATTTGTGGTCAGATTGGAAGTGATCCTCTCGTTGCATTCTGAGATTGGAAAGGTTAGTACAAAGCCAAATGAAAATTGCAGCAGCTACCACATACCCAAACTCTACCATTGTCGCCACTTGCAGCGCTCCGCGATGTTGCTCTATTAGCAGATGCCTTTTCCATTTAGCATACATTGCGATTTGGATGCTAGTAGACGTGGTCCGGTCAATCTAGTGCTCTACAGCGACGGGCTGCTAGAGAGCTCCACAGAACAGTGTTCAACGTCTCTTGGTTAGCCTGCACATGACAGGCTTCCCACCTTTATAAAACGCCTTCAAAAGGAGTATGTTCCCTCCTCACCATTACCCCCCCCCAATTCCCCGATCCTCAAATCTCACCCATCAAAAATCAAAGGCTCAGTGAATATCTCCTGTCCAACCAGACAACATCAGCAGTGATACATCATCTCACCCCAAGACTCTACGAATTGAATGTTGAGATTTGATACCGGCGTGTGTCCCAACTCGTCGAATGCGATAGTGCCGTCGATGGTAACGACCGCGATGGTTTGTGGGATTGTTGTGCTCATTCTGGCGATGAGGGGTTGAAGTGGAGGACGGGTGATTGCACGGAGATACCTCGGACTATATTACATGGACAATTATATCTTCTCGAATGACAACTTGTTTTATATTGACTGCTTTCATTGGTTTTTGATATTCTGGCTACATAAGCGAGCTCCTTCTTAACATACAATCACGAACCAGCATATGTCATTACTCAGCCCTGGAGCGAACAGCCAACCGTCCGTAGTGCTCTACGAAGCAAGCAGCATGCATAATCTCCGTAAGTAGGGATAACTATTCACCTTTTGACCACGTCACCTGAATGAAATCGCCACCATTAAAGAGGAAAAGACCGTCCGTGTCTCATGCAGCGTGCTGAATGAAAATTCCACGACAAGTGTCCATCCAACGCCATAAAGCTTAGTAATACTGTGAAGTGAAGAGGCAGCAAGTCCGTAAAATCCTGTCGCAATTGGGTATTCCGTGTCTATATTGAACGCCATTGTCGATATGCCGCTAGAACGCCTTGGATGCCTCGATGCCGTGAGTCCAACCGACTGAGTGGATCAAGCCGAAAGAATCACGCAGCACCAGGTGGAGGAGGCTGAGACGTTGTAGACGTTGACATGGGGAAACCAGGTGGGAATTGGAAACCGTTGGGCATCCCGGGAAATTGGAAGCCATTGGGCATGACCCCGAACGCAGGCACAGCAGGAGCAACGCCGATGTTGTTGGGATCACGGTGGCTGTGCTCAGACTTGATGTAATTCTGCTGGGACGGAGGCTCATTGCTTGGGCCATCGCGGGTTGAGCGCGGTCCCTGCTGGCCGCCCTTGTCGGTTTGCATACGTCTTGAGATAGCTGTCGATGAGATTAGTCTCTTCGCAAGGAGTGCGGACAGAGAATGGTGCTTACCCTTGGAAGATACACCAGCACCAATCTCAATGTCTGGCTCTTCGACAACCATTCCTGGTTCAATCTGCTTGCCGCCAGAACCGCCATACTCTGCGGTCAACATCCACTTGTTGTCTGCATCGGTCAGCCGATCAATGGGTATGATGCTGATACCAGTCTGATAGTTGCTGCAATCACGGGGTCCGAAGCCAACACCCCAACGAGTCTGTAGATAGTGGATTAGCAGAGCAAGGTCTTTTGGGGGTGGGGAAAAGGCTGAGAAGGAGTAGATTCAGGACTCACTCGGAGCTGCATATCAGGGGACTTGTAGCGCTCCATTCCATCTTTAGCTTGCTGAGCGTCCTTGCGAGTGAGCATTTTGACGAAGGCATGGCGCTTGTCGACGTTGACGATGCAGGTCTGGACTAAACCGAATGCAGAGAAGATTCCGCGCAGGACTTCTTCGGAGGAACTTCAAATTTTGGTCAGAATTGAGTATGATGCATCAGAGAAAGGGACGACTTGCGTGACTCCACCAACGAACAGAGTTCGACTTAGGACTGCGTGAATGGTAAGTATGTAGCTGGTGGACTTCGTGGGGATGCATGCAACACTCACCCTTGATATGGTTAGGGGGAAGGGAATGGTCAAACTGGATGATCTTTGGACCTGGAGGCGGCAACTTCTGATCACGAGGGCTATCACTCCTACTGTAGCGGTCTTGCGGGCTTCGTTGTCGATATTCGCTGCCTCTACCTCCTCCGCCTTGGCGCCTCGAGTCTCCACGGCCAAAGTTTCCATACACAGGACTATCGCGACGACGAGGGGGGCTAGCATCACGACGTCTATAGCCGCCCGGAGAGCGAGAGCGTGACCGATCTCTATACCGGCCTGAGGGAGAGCGCACACTGTACGAATCGCTATATCCATTACGGTCACGTGACGAGTCGTCCCTTCCATAACCTCCGTTTTGCTGGAGCCCAGGCTGTGCCGCGGCACCACCACCAGCGTTCATGAGGACTGCTAGCAAAGGAGCCCATTGCTCTTGGGGCACACCTTGAGCTTGAAGCGCTTGAAGAAATTGCACTTGCTGCGCGAGCCCTTGATTTTGCTGGGTTATCATGGGGTTTGCTTGCATATTTGGCTGCCCATTCGCCATACTCGGCATATTCAGTCCAAAGTTCGGTACACTACTCATGAATCCACCCAAGTTGCTCGCGCCATTTGCAGCCCCAGGTACATTTACAGCCTGAGTAGCGGACGGTACGGTAGAAGCTGTGCTTACAAACGAAGGCATATTTTGCGGGAATGCATTCGGGAAGTTTGATACATTGCTTGAACTAGCCTGGGACGGAGTTCCAGTTGCTGCAGTGTTTGTCTTAGCCATTTCTGCCAACGCCTTCAGGACCTGTGATGTATCCTGAGTGGGAGCTCCAGCAGCAGTATTACCATTCGCTCCCATTAGTGGGACGAAGTCTTTTGGCGGGGACACAGTAGGAGTTGTTGATCGAGGATCTACAGAGAACGAAAGATATCAGAAGCTTAATCACAAGGAACGGCTTTTTCTCATTGGATGCGACAACGCTTGGAATCTTACCATTCGAAATCGAAGGGTTCAGCTTCTGCTTGAATCCAGCCAGCAGCGCAGCCGGAAATGTACCGCCACGCTCCCAAATATCAAGGAGTTTCACAACCCTAGCCTATTACGAAAAAAACATACGTGAGTTGGGACTTATACAATATACAGGGGGAGGGGTTTCAACTAGACGATCGAGAGCAAGAACAGGTGCCGATATAGAAGCCAGCCATCTGATGCCTGGCTTTAGCTCTATTCTCTAATAAGCGTACCTTTTGTTCTTCAGGAGCGTTTGTGATGATGTCAGACATGAAAGAAGGCAGCAACTCGGTGACACGGTTGACACCGGCAGCAAAGGTTCCATCAGGTGCAGATGGTCCCACTGTCTGGCCGGCCTTGCGTGCCTGCTCTACCCATCCTCGTGTTACAGAATCTACGACATATAAGACGCCTAGCTTGTGTGTCACAGGTGCCTTCTTGAAGTGTGTGTATACACGTTGGATGAGGACGGTCTCAGACTATGAAGTACCACAATGGATTAGCCTATGGTCATGGCTATGTGGAAGGACAGATAGGTATTGTGTGGACATACTTGAATATTGGCATTGCACAAAGCAGTGATACTGTTCACCTTGCCTCCGGTGACTCCAGGTGCTTTGAGAGCAAGCATAGACTGGAGAATGCTGTCGAGCTCGGCTACGCAGGACGACATGGCGGGAGCGTCGATCTTGATACAGCTTACTTCACCTCACGGGGCCTTATCAATGGAGAGATTACGGTCGCAGAAAAACTAAGGCAGGTGCTCTGCGATCGTTCCCTTGAGATGTGTTTGCAACCAAAAGGTGACAAAAGAGAGGATATGTAGTAGAGCTTTGCGTGATCTGTGGAGATGGTGTCGTAGGCGAATGCTGGAAGAGCAGAGTGAGTTGTGAGTCTGACAGTGAGTCGTGGCAAGTCGAGATCCTGACACGGTTACGATACACTATAGGGGCTTGCAGCACAACTTCTGAGGCAGTCTCTAGACCTAGTTATCACCCTAGACCATTGAGCTGACGGATTTTGATGATTTAATTGAAGTTAGTGATGAGTTGTGTTTGCTGAGAGAATTGTTGAGGACGGTTAGTGTAATGTTCGAAGGCGGGCCCTCAAATCCGAGATTTCGCTTGGCGCGCTAGAAAGGTCCCGGCCACCCGACCTGGTGAGGTTAAAGGCAAGTCGAAACTACAATGTTGAACAGAGTCTCTGCTTATAATTGTATGTGTAGACTAGGTGAAGGAAGTCTCATCGGAACAATACCGTAATCATCGCACTTCCATCTTGTGCTGACATTGTAGGGTAATATCGGCTTATCCTAGAGGAGATGGAAGCTTGACCACTTTAAGCTTTCGGTCGCCGGTAACGTCTTTTGGTTGAGCATTTTTTAGAGCTTCCCTCAATCCGAGCTGCATCCTGCCCAATTAAGTCTTGTATCATACCACCCACAATGGCTTCAGCTCTCCGTGTCAGTAATGCTGCACTCCGTCCAGCTCTCTCCTCCAGTCGTTCTCCGGCCCGATCAATCGCATTCAACAGCTTACGATACTACTCATCAACTAAGGAAAAGGCAAGCTTTTAAGCCTACCAATCCACGATTCTCGGGCTAATTTGTGCTGCAGACCCTCAAAGACACCTTTGCCGACAACCTCCCCCGTGAAATCGAGAAGATCAAGACACTGAGGAAAGGGTACGGCTCGAAGGTCGTTGGTGAGGTTACTCTCGACCAAGTGTACGGAGGCGCTCGAGGTATCAAGTCATTGGTGTGGGAGGGCTCTGTTCTCGACTCAGAAGAGGGTATCCGATTCCGGGGAAAGACAATCCCAGAATGTCAAAAGCTTTTGCCCAAAGCCCCGGGTGGACAAGAGCCTCTTCCTGAAGGTCTGATCCTACTCTACCATTATTCGGGTACTTTGTGCTGACTGTACCAGGTCTTTTCTGGCTCCTCCTGAGCGGCGAAATCCCCAGCGAGCAGCAAGTCCGTGACCTCTCTGCAGAATGGGCCGCACGTTCCGACGTCCCTACCTTCGTCAAAGAACTCATCGACCGCTGCCCCAGTGACCTCCACCCAATGGCCCAGTTCTCCCTCGCTGTCACAGCTCTCGAGCATGAATCTGCTTTTGCCAAAGCCTACGCCAAAGGCATGAACAAGAGCGAGTATTGGAGCCACACATTCGAGGACTCAATGGACCTGATTGCTAAGCTGCCCACTATCGCTGCACAGATCTACCAGAACGTCTACAAGGGCGGTAAAGTGCAAGCAGTCCAGAAAGACAAAGACTACTCTTTCAACTTTGCTAACCAGCTAGGCTTCGCCGAAAATAAAGACTTTGTCGAGCTGATGCGATTATATCTCACTATCCATACCGACCACGAGGGTGGTAATGTCAGCGCTCACACAACCCATTTAGTTGGCAGTGCTCTCAGTTCCCCCATGCTATCGCTCTCCGCAGGTCTGAACGGTCTTGCCGGCCCTCTGCACGGATTGTCCGTCTTCGCCCCCATTTCGCCGGTCTACTTTTGCTAACAGACTACTAGGGCCAACCAAGAAGTCCTCAACTGGCTGCAAAAGATGAAGTCATCTATCGGCTCTGACCTTTCGGACAAAGCTATAACCGACTACCTTTGGAGTACCCTCAAATCAGGCCAAGTCGTCCCCGGCTACGGCCACGCCGTCCTCCGCAAGACCGATCCCCGTTACGTCTCGCAACGCGAGTTCGCCCTGAAGCACCTGCCTGACGACCCTATGTTCAAGCTCGTCAGTCAAGTGTACAAGATTGCCCCTGGTGTTTTGACCGAACATGGCAAGACGAAGAACCCCTTCCCCAATGTTGACGCGCATTCGGGCGTCTTGCTGCAATACTACGGTCTAACAGAGGCGAGCTTCTACACTGTCCTCTTCGGTGTCTCGAGAGCTATTGGTGTTCTGCCTCAATTGATCATTGATCGTGCTGTTGGTGCACCCATCGAACGACCTAAGTCTTTCAGTACAGAGGCTTGGGCTAAGCTTGTTGGGGCTACGCTGTAGGATATGGTTTGAATAATATTGAAACTTTAGCGGCCGTTACTCGTACACATCAAGGATCTCAGGGACTGTGGATCTTGACTTAGTGTTGCGAGTGTATTGTTTAAGAAAGGGTGATTTGGCGTGTTCTTGCGTGGATAATCCGAACTGTAACATTCAACATATACTCCACCTTCACCAATCTGTCGACCTTTTTTTTTTTGCATGAACATGTTCCACTTCATGTTCCACAGCGGCACAATTCGACTACCGTTGTCTATGGTGTTATCATGTAGAGGTCCAATCTCGAGAGCTTCGGCGACCGATCGATGGGCTACAAAAACACAATATTAGCCTGATATTGAGAGTTGAGGGCCACTAACGGGGGAGCTCCTAAAGCAAGCGTGATATTGCCGTAAGCGTGGCCTTGGCGCTCAACGAAGCTTGTCAGGCTTGGACCCTGGCTGGCATGCTTTCAAGTTCCCATACAATAACTCCAAGCTTCGGTGACTTCTGGTAATCTTTTCTGGCTGCTCGCCGCCACTAGTGTACAGTCCTGAGGCTCTGATACCCCTGTGTCCAGCTGTTGAACATACCGTGCTTATCTCCACCTGCCTAGCCGTGAATAGCGTGTTTGAACGTGCTCCTATCAGCTCATCGAAACGTCTTTTATCCTCTCGAGCCCAAGAAGACTTTCTTTCTCTTCAACATCACCAGCAACGAAGCTAAAACTCTCCCTTGGTCAGGGCCCCGTCAAATCTCTCTAACCCAGGGATGGCCGCCCAGTCAGTCACCGGCTCACAGCCCGCTGCGCTCGAGAAGAAGCCTGTGAAGTTCAGCAATCTGCTACGTGAGCAGCCCGTTCTGCGCCAATGCTCGTGTGCCATATCTGACTTGATGTGATAACAGTGGGAGCTGGACTGAACATGTTCGAGTTGGTCAAACGCCTATCTGCAAGCAACTTACCCATCGGCTAATAATTATTTCAGAGTCACAACCCTGGGCCAGGTAACTAGACGCTGTACCTAGCTTCGGGCCGCCAATGTGCTCACGCAATTGAGATAGCCCTTGGAAGTGGTCAAGACGACTATGGCAGCGAACCGAACAGATAGCTTTGCAGGCGCCCTGGCAAGAGTTTGGGGGAGAGGCGGTGTGCTAGGATGTAAAGCCCCTGCGAAATTTCGTACACACGCTCACGCATGTTGACCTTGTTTGACAGACTACCAAGGACTGATCCCCTGGGCCTGGATTGAAGCCTCAACAAAGGGCGCCGTCCTCCTCTTCGTCGCTTCGGAAGCAGAATACTATGCCAAATCCTTCGGCGCTTCTGATTTCGTTGGTGGTATCTCTGGCGGTATGGCCGGTGGTGTTGCTCAGGCATATGCTACAATGGGGTTCTGCACGTGTATGAAGACAGTCGAAATCACGAAGCACAAGATTGCTGCGAAAGGTGTCAAACCCCCAGGGACCTTTGAGACGTTCATGGATATCTACCGAAAGGAGGGTATTAGGGGTATCAATAGGGGCGTCAATGCTGTGGCGATTCGACAGACTACGAATTGGGGCTCGAGGTTTGGGTTATCACGATTAGCGGAACAGGGTATCAGAAAGGTTTCTGGCAAAGAAGATGGGCAGAAGATGGGAGCAATGGAGAAGATACTCGCTAGTGGTCTGGGCGGTGGATTGAGTGCCTGGAATCAGCCCATCGAAGTCATTCGTGTGGAGATGCAGAGCAAGACCGAGGATCCAAACAGACCGAAGAACCTGACTGTTGGAAAGACGCTGAATTACATTTACTCCAACAACGGTATCAAAGGCCTGTACCGAGGTGTGGCTCCACGAATTGGCTTGGGCGTTTGGCAGACGATATGCATGGTGGCGTTGGGTGATATGTAAGAATCCTCTGTCTCTAGAGGTGGAAAGGTACTGATGATCCAATTAGGGCGAAAGACTACGTCGAGAAATTGACGGGAGATAAGGTCACGTAAGTCATCCTTTGATCCGAAGGTTTTCCCAAATTTCCCTCATTGTGACCGAGCTTAATGCGAAGATATGCTGACTCTGAAATCGTACAGCGCAAAGCACTAGAGAGGTTCGGTCCGGCGTTCAGCATCCAGAGCTCTTGCTCACTTCGGACACAATGAGCTATGAGCGTATGCGTAGCTCAGAACATGAGCTTTTCCTGCATTGGCTCAAAGCAGACTAACAGATAGAAGAGCATTTTAACATGATTCTGATATGAGTGGTGTTCTCTGTACGACATCGAGATCCCTTGTAGTACACTTGCGCCCAAATTGGCGCCATAAAATGCGAAATCCTACCCCTGGTATCTCCATGAGATTCCAACGCCTGTACCTTTCCAGCCCTTACTCCAAGGTCATGCAACGCTACCAAATGTCCTCATGTCACATCCTCAACGCCCCGCCTTTGAAATCTCCTATCCTCCCCATTCTCCACACAACTCCATGCCAACTCAGGCACCTTCTGTCCCCTCCCATTCATCCTCCCCAATAACCAATCCGTTACACTAACCACCCTACTCGTCTTATCCCAATTCCCACGCTCCTCCGCATGCTCAATCGTATGCGTTATAATCCTCCCCTCCTCATCAAACTCGAAAATGAACAAGCCGCAAAACTCCTCATCATCCCTCGCATCGCCACCCAACCATTCCGTAATCTTGTCCACCTGCTCCGACGCCTCTATCCCGCGGTAAAACACACCCATACCTTTTCCCTTCGTCTTCCCGCACGTCTTCCATCGCACGATGAGGCGCTCGTTGCCGACGCTGGTGCGATGGTTCGAGTAGGACGTCCCGCATCCGTTCTTGACGACGCGTTCGGTGAGGATGGTGAGGCGGACGTTTCCGACGATGGGGACGCGGCCCCAGGCCATGGGCGCGGTCCAGAGGGCGGCGTGGTATGCTACGCGGCCGCTGACGGTGGGGAGGTGGGGGTGGGTGGAGGGGAAGAGGTGGAGTGTTATAT
>JAABUK010000594.1_pt1 | contig 74403 bp, 97 predicted proteins | sample 5559141 | NCBI WGS metagenome assembly JAABUK01 (sample SAMN10711869, study PRJNA513367) | rock metagenome | isolation source: Antarctica rocks | place: Antarctica: Victoria Land, Pudding Butte nord | collected 2016-01-03
CTCTCTTCTCCCAGTAATGATGACGGTGCTGCCAGCCTGTAAGAACTCTGCTGCCAAGCCCTGACCGATGCCGGAGCTGCCGCCCGTAATCAGCACAGTTGCCGACTTGAGATCCAACGGTGAGTACTTAGGCACTATTTCTGGAGCCATGAGCGGCAAAACAGGGGATTCTGTTTATAGCTAACGATATTGCGGCCGAGCTATGTATCTAAGGCTATGCTTTATTTATGTGGCACAGCTTGGATGGCGTCATTATGTGTCATGCATCGTCACACTTGGACAAAAGAGCTCTGCTGACGCTGCAACCCCTCATGATGTGTTTAAAAAGTGGCATGTCAAGACCGATGGTGCTATGTATTTCCTTGATCTCGGAAACACTAATTTGCAGAGGTTGGTATAGTGCCTGGGTCATACAGATACTGTGACAGCATGCAGTCAAGCAAAGCTTGTGTTGGGCTGGGCAATGGATTGAAATGCTCACGTATTGCTACAATGTAAGCTTCTGACCTTTAAACGTGATGACGAACTGCAAGACGTCGGAATTACAAGCCAGACTAAACAGGGTCATTAGGAAAGCTTAAGCTTCACTTGTCATCATGAACTTACACACGAGTACTTCATGACGAATTTGACGAGTCTGATCATATGTATGTCTTTCACTCAAAATAAATTATCAACTTGCGCCAGAGTAAACAAAAACAATTGTCAATTTGCAAACACACGTGTGCACGTACGTAGTGTGCATGCATTCGTGTAGCCATCCTGCGTAGCCATCCTGTATGCAGCTTTCATACAATATGGAAAGGAACGTCAAGAACCGGAAGCTATAGCATCCCCGTACACATGTGTTCTAAAATCATCTTGAGACCAAGCCTAAATCCTAGTACAACAGCCAGGCTGGCACACTGAATGCCATATATTTTATATACAATATTCAAGGTAAAGCACAGGATCAAACTTTGTTTTGACTGAAAGTACATCAGCAGAAGTCATGTTCACAATGACATACAAAACTGTCTATGCCTCAGACTCAAAGACTGGCATGCCCTTTGCCATCTTCTCCCACACGCCAACACTGGTCTTCTCATTGTCAGCTCTTGGGGCCAACCGTGCCTTTTCTGAGAAGTTAAACCCTATTTCTGCTTCACCAGCAGCAAAGCGCTTGAAGACATGGTCACAGAACACATCAGTCTCCTCACCAGTGTCATGGCCACCTCCAAGGTTGGACTTGACAGACGGTGGGCTGATCTCCACCACACGGATCTTGCTGTTGGCATAGTGAAACCTGCTGCCCATGGTAAAGTGATGAACAAAGGCTTTGGTGCCTCCGTAGACTGGTGCAGTGCCACAGGGCACATAACCCAAACCAGATGACAGATTGATGAATGCTGCCTCCTTCTGCTTGAGGAAGTGAGGAGTGAGCAGCTGCATAAGGTGCACTGGGGCTTCAATGTTGATTGCTATTTCGCTCTGCCTGGCTGACCAGTCAGTCTCCTTGGAGAGAGGGCCTGACCGCATGATGCCAGCATTGTTCACCAGCACATTGACCTTGGGGAACTCCTTAACTACCCACTGGCTGAGCGCTTCGCGTTCCTCTGCCTTGGAAGCGTCGTTGACGTAGATGTGCAGACCTGGGTGCTTGTACTACACACAACGTAAAGCGGCCTGGCTGTGGTTTCGATGACATCGGCGGTGGCTTCCGATCCGGCGAAGAAGCCCCTGCAGATTGCTTTAAACCAGCGAAAGACTCGGCCTCGCGCGCTGGTCACAGTTGCTGCTTGCTACTGATTTACGTCACCTGCAGTGGCTCCACAGATTCTGCCAAATTACGGCCCGTTTGATCTGAAGTCTGCTGTTGTGCTGATCACGGGCGGAAGTTCTGGCATCGGCCAAGGCCTGGCAGAAGAGTTTCTCAAGGCAGGCAGTACTGTTATTGTAACTGGCCGACGGGAGTCTGCTCTGAAAAAAACGCAAGCCAATGCCATCGAGATTGCACACAAGGACGTTGGTGAAGTAGTCAACGCTGACAAAACCTCTGAAGACGAACAAGACCTTAATCTTCTTTGTGAACGAACAAGCTTGTCTCTCTCTCTCTCTTGTAGCCGTGATCAGACTCGAACTGCTCTCTCTCTCGCTCTCTCGAGTGTAACACCTGTAATCGCATGTATCACATGCTCAAGCATGGCAGTTTCTCTCTGTTTGCTTGCTGCTGATTCTGTGATAGCATTTTCCAACTTTGTCTGACTCCTTGAAGTGTAAGAGCAGCAACCGAGTCCACCTGTGCTTGCAGCATCGAAGTGCATTTCTGCCTGCGCAGCCGCAAGGCCCCCAGAAAGCAAGTGAGAAGGTGTTGATGGCCGTATATGCCAGACGGAAGCTAGAACTTGCACAAACCGTCTCGGAGCAGCCAGAAGATGCGACAAGCCCACTCTCCATCTTCCACCATCACTGCCATTCCATAGGCCGCACAATTTCCCGTTTGCAGCAAGCAACCCACAGTGCAGACCCCCAGCTACGCAAGCGCAAGGGCTGCCAAAGGTTGTCCAAGGTCCATCCTTTTGCCAGCATATCCTTCTGTGCAAGCTCCAGCCACATTAAGCCTGGTAAGCAAGCAATTGCAATGCAGAAGCTGCATATGCAAGTTGACATGTCCTCAACTCTGCACATGATGCAGAGCATCGGAAAAGTAGGAGTCACACAGCGCCACTTTACATGCTTGCATCAGCAGACGAGAAAAAGGTCACAACTGCGTCTGATGTGGCAAAAGCTACTGGAGTGCCAGCCTGGCGAATAGTGCTGGGCAATGTAGCTGCTGGTGCAACTGCTGGATGTGCTGTTGAGGCAGGTCAGCTCCATGCCTGGTGGCCTTGCTGCGCTGCTCTAGATACAAAGAGTTGAATTACACACAGTTTTGCAGCTGCTTTACAACATCATGACAGATACAAGAAGTTGAATTACACACAGCTTTGCAACTGTCTTGACACCATCATGACACTGTCTCAGGAGCAAGCACAAGCCTCTGTCATTGCTTCTGGCATGTATGTGATGTTGAGATTCTCTGTGCAGCTTTATATCCCATTGATACCATCAAGACCAGGCTCCAGCTCATGCTGAAAGGGGGTGGCTGGAAGGCCTTGGTCAAGCAAGGCGGTGCAAAGAACCTATATGCTGGGGTTTGGGGGAATCTAGTTGGAGTAGCACCAGCATCAGCAGTCTTCATGGGAATCTATGAGCCGGTCAAAGCCGCCATCAGCAGCAGAGTTTCCGAGGAGAGATCCTTCTTAGGTCCTCTGGGAGCGGGCTCGGCAGCTGGTGTGGTGGCATCAGTCATCCGTGTACCTACTGAGGTAGTCAAGCAGCGCTTGCAATCAGGTCAGGAGACATTTGATCTGATTATCTATGCATGCGGGAATCTGACGTGTTGTACCTTTGTCTTTAGATACTACACAAGTCAAGCATGCACAGCATGCTTGATCAGATGCTGGCTGGCTTGACTGCTTCATGCAGGAACTACACAGCTTGCATCTGTGCTTTGCAGCAGTCAAGTCAATCTGCCTGTGTCAGCTCACAAACCCAGCCCTACAGGCATGCATGGCAACTCACATGGAGGCATGTGCAGCAGAACCTCTTGCAGCGCTCTGACAACCAAGCTTGTACCACCTGCGTAAAAAGCTCATAATCAGTACATACCCAATCAACAGTAAGCCAGCAAATCCATGTAGGTAGAAGCAAGCACACTGCAGAAACAGCAATGTTTGGTGTGCAGGGGAATTCACAAGAGGAGCAGCAAATGCTGTACAAACCATTTTGAGGACAGAGGGAGTGCGAGGCTTGTTTGCTGGCTATGGGTCATTCATGCTCAGAGATTTGCCCTTTGACGCCATTGAGTTTGTGGCATACGAGCAACTGAAGAAGTCCTGGGTCAAATACAAAGGCAGCGACATACGGCCGCATGAGAGTGCTGTAATAGGTGAGTTGTTGTGAATACTGTGACACAAGTCAGTCAGTGCAATGCGCAAAAGCCTCACAGAAGTGCCAACCAGAGGCAGATGAGCTGCTGATTGAATTCAGAAGCCTACATCAACTGCACTGTTTAGATGCAGTTACATGTGTCATTGGCTGCTCAGCACCATTTTCACTGCCAAGCACCAGCAACACAGCAACTCATAGGCACTGTCAATATGCAGATTACCACGGACTGCCAGAAGGCCTGTTGTCAATATGCAATCAATTAGCAAATGTTTTGCTGTCTGCACAGGTGCTCTGGCAGGGTCAATCACAGGTGTTGCCACTACCCCCTTGGATGTCATCAAGACCCGCCTCATGACTCAGGGGTCTAAGCGAACCTACAGTGGAGTGATTGACTGTGCCAGGAAGATTGGCCAAGAGGAAGGCTACGCCACCTTCTTACAGGTACATGCAGACAAGTCTGAAAAGCAGTTGTCAGCAGTCAGAATGAGCACGTAATGTCGCTGCAGTGTTGGCAAGAGCTGAGCACACAGCAGTCTTACGTACTGCACATGCGGCATGCCACCCATGTCCTTTTTGTTGGTACAAGATATACATTGGCTGCATGCAATTGCAGCAGTGGGCACTGCCCAACTGGTGCCTGTGTTCTGCTGGGAAATGCATTATTGTCAGCAGTTGATGGCGCATGCAGTGCTGTCAGCAGTTGATGGCGCATGCAGTGCTGTCAGCAGTTGATGGCGCATGCAGTGCTGTCAGCAGTTGATGGCGCATGCAGTGCTGCTGAGCAGATTGGCAGTGCTGTGCATTGACCACTTGATTATGTCAGACCACTGCAGATTGACAACACCGGCTGTGAATTGTCTTTTTGGCTTGCACAAATTTTCAGGCTGTTGCAAGCAAGTTTTCACAGGTTTCACCGAAACAACTTGCTCAGCTCTGAAGGTGGAAGTGCATGGTATGTATTGCAGGGCTGGCAGCCACGAGTGATATGGATTGGTCTGGGAGGCTGTGTCTTCTTCACTGCTTTAGAGGAGGCAAAGAAATTCTATGCACCAAAGCAGGTCATTGAGAAGCTAGGCAGCAGCTAATGAGTAGCCCAGTCAATGCTGAATGAACGTTTGATCTGCTGCTGCACCTGCCAGCCTCGTGTATGATTCAGATCTGCTGTGCCATGACACATATGTTGAGCACAGAACGTTGTTCGAAATATGGCATCACTCACACGTTGCTCCTTGGCATGTTTCAATCACTCACATATTGCTCCTGGGCATATTTCAATGCAATCAATAAAAACCCCTATCAATGACTCCCACAGGAATGAAATTAGAAAGACCTGTGTACGCAACTGGCCACATAACATTCTCATGAGTGCAACACAACTTCTTTGTACTCGATTCAGCCGCACACAATCAACACTAGCTACAAGGGCTAAGGCTCTAAGAGCTTTGTTCCTAAATTGCAGACACCTACTTCTCACGCTACGTTCGTAAATCAGCTTCATTTGGTGGTCATAATGCTATTCAACATTGATTATAGTTTAGCAGACGCGTTTGCAATAAATATACATATACATACTGTGGTAGTGGAGCCACAAAATGGCTCCTGATGGCACATTACGACTCAGGTACATGTTATCACCTGTGCAGCAAAGCACAGCTTCTAGGGCTCAAGCTGGGTCCCAAACCCTCTTTTGCGATGATGCAAAACATGCGGGTGAGACACCTGTGTGTTATCTGAGTCATCTTGACCGTGAGACATTTTGGAGGTGCCCCTGTGCCCTGAAGCCCTTACTGGCAATGCCTGATCATCAAGCTGAAGGGAGGGAAAGTAGTTTTCGAATAGATCATCTATGGCAGGAATGACAGCTGTCATGTTGAGCACAATGTCCACACTGGTCTTGAACCAGAACTCCTCACAGTAGTGATGAAACGTCTCTGATTCGTTCACAACAATAGGACGCTTCAGCTCTTCCACACATTTCCCCTCCTCCCAGATTGCAAGCTTCTCTCTCTTGTCAAGCTTCTGGTAGATTTTGTCAAAGAACAACCTGGAGGTCTTGAGGGGCAGAAGATCTGGACCTGTGTTGTTCAGATGCACCAGCTTGATCTGCACAGCATATTGTCCTGAGCACATGACCTGCCTATGGCACCAAAACATGTTGACAAGGATGACTGGGGCCATCCCCTACATGAGAAAAATGTTGCAATGCCTCTGAGGGAAAACACATGTTGGAGCCTCTCTGGCACAAGTCTCCATGAATGTTGATGCACACGCAGGCTAGCTTGCATGGTAGTTTTGGCTTCAGTGCTGCAGCCAAGTGCTGAATGCGGAATAAGCAGGTACCAACAGCATTAAGCGGACTTATTCAATCTGTCACAACCGAACACACGCTTGCTTGGTGTGACAGGAACAACCAGCTTGTGCAGACCCTTACATTGTTTGACAAGTCCCTCACAAGCTCCTCAGGCCAATCCAGATTCTCCTGAATGTGCGGTCTGGGGACTATATGCAGCGCCGCAGCTTGCCTTGGCAGGAAAATCAGGTTTGCCATGCTCGCCCCATGAACCCACATTACAATGGAGGCCTTGTTGTAGATGACGGCTTGTTGCTTCAGGCTCAAGTGCTCCAAGTAATGCAGCTCCACATTAGCTTGTGGGTAGTGATGCTCCAGGGTTGACATGACATGGTTGATGTTGACGATGTGCCGACTGGCATTCCACTCCCTGTCAATGACAATTATAGTAGGTGGAGACACCTGGACGGTTCTGTCCCAGTCAAAGCCAATGCAGTCCCCTACTCGTTGTCTCCAAAGATCCATGATCTCTAATTGGGGTGGTCTCCGATACTTCCTACAAGCAAATGTTCAGGATGTCAGCCAGTTAACAAACAATACACGTTGATGAGGATCTTGCTTACAGCCAGCTCAGTATGCTTGCTTCAGCTGCAGCTACGCCTACTGAGACAAGTGCTTGTAGAGGTGCACAGATGAGCACAGGTGAGCATTGTATGTGAAGCTTGTTGTGCTCAAGCTTCATGACCCAGCAGCAACTAACAACAGAGCTTGCGCATTTGCAGGCGTATGGTGCAAAGCACTGTGCTGCTGGCAACATATGACATGCTGGGAATGCACATGTTGGTGCCCTGAGCTTGGCGATAGTGGGCATTGACTCTTGCAGTGCTAAAGAAATGACAGTAAGGTAGAGGGTATAAGACCCACCAGGGTAAGCAGTGCCAGTGGTCTGCTCGGCACTCTGGTCCCCAGCCAGCAATTGCTTCCTTGATCAGCACGGCAGTGTGCGTGTTGTTGATAGTTGCTGATGTAGCACTAATGGGCTTGGATGTCACACATGCAGCTGCATCTGTGTGGACAGCGTCCCTGCTGCGGTTGACGTCTATGCCTGGTGTCAGCAGGATGATGTCCAAGTCTGAGTTTGGGTTGAAAGTGCAGTCGCCCCAGTGCTTGCACAGCACATTGTGGAGGGAAGGTAGGTACTCCGCGAAGACATGAAAGTAGTTATGGTAAAATATCCAGTCCGTCAGGGCAGCTTTGTTGACAGTAACGACACGCTCGGGCCGCGGTTCCAACAACTCGATAGAGGTGTAGTTGGTCATCCATTGTTGCAGCGTTCCTCCAAGCCAGTACTCTGTGTTAATCGGCGGTATGCTCCTGGCGTCTGGACCGAGGTAGACCAGGGACCCGTTGAACAACAGTAAGTTTTTTAAGAAGCAAACTCGGTGTTCTGGATGCTGCCCAGCCTCAAGCGGTGCGCAATGGTACGACGACTGAAGCCCTTGAATCTCAGCTGGCAGTGGGTGCCCCAAAGAACGGGCCGTATGACACACGGCGAAAAGGCACGACAGCAAGATCACACTCAGTGGCCTAGCCGACCACTTCCGGTGCATGAAGTGCTACTAGGACTGATGTCGGGGGATCTTTGACTGCTGAGCGCTCGGTGGAGCAGCGGTCTCAGCCCTGGCCGCTAGCAAGAAAGCGGCAGCAACTGTGCATCCAGCTGTTCATCGGGTGTTGTCAGGGGCTTAGTCACATTATTAGGTGTCTCTTCAGGGCGGCACTTAGGCCAGCTGGAAGGGAGAGCCCTCATGAGAGCCCCTCATGAGAGCCCTCATGATCATGAACCAGTTTGACCCAGCCAGTTTGACCGAAGCAAAAGCATGACACTTCAGCAACTTGACATGTGACGTCTGGCGCATCCTGGTTGATGCACCAACCTTTGCACGAATGCAGCGTCTCACGGTTCGACTCGCTTGCGTGGAATTCTAAGTTACTGGCTTGGAAGGTGATGTGCAAGCAGTAACTATGTCGTCTGTCCGTCTGGTCGTCCTTCTCGCACTGCTGGCTGTGCCACTCGCCATTTTTGTGCGTTTTTTTTCATGCAATATCGGCAACGATCCCCGAACCCAATACGGTATGCGCCCGGCAAACGTATTATTGCATGCAAGGCACTGACACAACCTTTTCTAGGACTTTGTGATTCATTTCATGTCATTGCCTCGCCCAGATGCTGTTGACATCGCGCTGTCGGATGGAAAGGGAGCAGTTGACAGGCTGGTGAATTTCCTCAAGTTTCGAACAGTCAGCAACTCAGGCATGCAAGAAAGCCATGCACAGGATGCTGAGCAGTTCCGACTAGCTCACAAGCATCTACACCAATCCTATCCATCTGTTTGGAAGCAGCTCAACGTTGAAGTGGTATGTTGAGACTTGTGTAATGTCAGTGACCCAGCACTTGCTAGCCAAAGCATAAGCCTGACACATCATTTTGCTGCTCAGATTGCAGAGCACAGCCTGCTGATTCAATGGCAGGGCTGTGACACGTCACTCAAGCCTGTTCTCTTTGTTAGCCACATTGATGTTGTCCCTGCAACAGAGGGAGTCAGCAGTGAATGGAGCAAACCTCCTTATGGCGGAGAGATCTTTGACAAGTGAGGTGCAAATCAACAACCTACATTGTATTTGTAAGTTTGACACAGCACGTGACGCTGTCTCAGACAGCCTGCGACTGTGGTGTGCCACCATCAGTTTGTGGAAGGATGGATACCTGCAGAAGTGCCCTCTCATGCAGACATGTTGAGCATGCCTTGAAGATCAATATCCAGGAACACCCCAGCACCAGAGACAGTCTCTGCACCGGCAACAAGGCACATTGATAGCAACTCCCGTGACAGCACCTTGTGACAATACTGCAATGCATGCATGTGTTGCACAACATGCATTGAAGGCTAGCTGCTGCCAACACAATCAGTCCAGAACACTACCCTTCAGTCATTCCTGACACATGTAGCTGCTCGCTGATGATAATGGCATTTTAGTGTACCCAGGGTCATGCCTTTGCAGTGACAAGTGAAACATCTGATTATGTGTCACCTCAACATCACTGTGAACACCGGGTAGGGGTTTGGCAAGCCCACCATACATGACTTTGTGTGTGTATGCAGCTATATATATGGTCGCGGCGCAATGGACCTCAAGTTCATGGTGATAGCCTTACTGGAGGCGGTGACCGAGCTTCTCAAATTTGGCTGGTGAGCTGACAGGCACGGTGGTGCCCACTGTAGCAATATGTGCTGTCCCAGAGAGCAAGTTGCAGCGCTGAAATGAAACGCCAACACGCTTTTGGAAGTATGCAATCTTGAGTATATGGGCCTGTGCGGATCTCAACAAAGCTGTTCCACAGTGTCTGTGAGAATGCTACAAAGCCTGCAGTAGCCATGTATAGGAGCATGCTCTATGGCTCAGACGCATGCTTGCAGAGCAGATTGAGACCTTGACGTGTGTCATTGCAGCAGAAACAAACCCTTTACATTGTACCATGACCTGAAGCTCTGCCCAAAGTCATGCTGTTGTTGACATGTACATCTGTGACAAGTGCTGTCACATGCAATTGCCGTGACAGCTGTAGCTGCAAGAGCAATTTCCCAATTTACAGTGTCTGAAGGAGTGCATGTCAGTGGCCATACAGGACGCAGCCTGACCGCACACTGTACCTTGCTTTTGGGCATGATGAAGAGGTAGGGGGTGACAGGGGAGCAGGAGCCATGGCTAGCCTGCTGGCCTCGAGGGGTGTGACCCTGGATTTTGTGGTGGATGAGGGGGGGCCCATACTTGTAGATGGGCTGCCCTCACTGCTTCGCACACCCTCTCAGATTGCGCTTGTGGGCACTGCTGAGAAGGTGCTCTGTCTCTACAATTTACTTCTGGCGTGATCATGTTGCTGTTGGTTGGTGGCCACAGCATCTGAGTCACTCTTCCTGGTGTACAAATCACTGACAGTGGCTTCAAAAAGTGGCAGGTCCAATTTGCATTTGCTCTGTCATGCTGACACGCCAGGTCACTGCTGCTGCCCAAATCATGTGCTTAAATAAGCGGTGCTGCAAAGGTCTCCTCTTTTGAGTGCACTACAAACTTGCAAGGCCTTCCCAGTTGATGCTGCAGTTTTTTGCAGGGTTTCAACAGTATCATAGCCAATGTGAGCGGCATGGGAGGGCATGCAATGGCACCACCAACTGATCATTCAACAGTGAGGCTTCACACCTGTCCTAATGCGTCAGGATAAGCTTTTCATGTGTGCTGCATGTACCATGTACCAAGTGCATCATTTGTCAGGATGAGCTGAATACACACAGTGATGAACCTTACTCCAAATGCTACTCAAACTGTCCTTACTGTTGTTATGGCTCAAGTTACATGTGGTAGTTGGGTGATGCTGCAGTGCTGTATCGCATACACAATCCACCTTGTATTCCGGATAGTCATCTGCTCTTGCATGTGACTGTAGTATTAGGTTGCCATTGCCACAGCTGGCGCCTCCAGGAGACTCAAAATCACAATAGTAACAGTAGTAACAATAGTAAGTGCAGTAGTTCAAACATGTGCCAGCGTACACTAGATGGATGCAGGGCCAGTCTTGCTTTTCCAGCAGACCCATGCTTTGATGCATGATGGCATATGCAAGTCATGCATGCACACATGGCCATTGCTGTGGACAGGTACCAGCCATCATGTCAGCTTTGGTTGGGTCAGTAGACCAGCACCCCCCTGCCACCCACCTGGTACCCCCCGTGACCCACTTCATGAAAGCCCTGGCGCCTGCCTGCCCAAACCCTATGCTGCGCTTTGTTCTGAGTCACTGCGAGAACAGGTGATCAGTTCTGAAGGGTTGCAAAACTCGGCCTGCATGGCATGCTACCTTGATCAGCCGGCCAAGAGTCTGCAACATATTTTTTTCATTATCAGCCAATCCTCCTGTGATAGTTGATCAGCCATGCTGTGGTGGCAATGCAATGCAGCGGCATCATCTATGAACCTTTTTGTTCATGTTAGACAGCAGCTTGTATGCCAGCAGGTTTCTTGGATACATGTTAGCAAAGCTGCTGGCCAAATCCAGCGCTAACACTGCAGCCGTGGTAAGGACAACAGTGGGGGTGACCAGGATGAATGCAGGCACAGCTGACAATGTTCTGCCGGACACTGGCACTGTCCTTTTCAACTTCAGGCTGTTACCAGGTCAGGAGCAGGTGCTGTGCTGTGCTGTGCTGTGCTGTGCTGTGCTGGGCTGTGCTGGGCTGTGCTGGGTATCAGGTAGTCCATTTGCTTGACTGCTTGTTGACATGGAACAGCCCTGATCAGAAGGGCACACTGTTATGCCTATTCTCTCATGCATTCAGTACAGTTTGAGTGTCAGTGCCAAGGGGTTTGCAGACCTGTGACTCAGGACCTGCTCAGCACAACATGTCTGCTGGCTGCATGAGAACTAGTTGTCAAGACAGTTGGAATCTTGGCTAGGAGGGCAGCACCACTTCTCCAGCATTCTGTGTGCGCTGAATCTCCTGGTCCCGATCACTGCAGGCCATTCCCTGGACTATCCTCTACAGTACTTGCAGAAGCACCTGTCAAAGCTGTCAGGCAGGGTCAAATTGCAGCAAGCTGGGGGGCAGAAGGCCCGGGAAGCGACGCCTGTCTCATCTCCCTCCAGTGAGCAGTTCAACATTGTGGCACGTGCCATTTATGAGACTGTACACCCTGAACAGGTAGTGCCTGTGAGCTGTACGTATAGTCTGACAATTTGGACATGATCTGAGATTGTCTGTGTCTCTTATTTGCCCTGCATATGTATATACACATGCCCTGGGCAGCGCGGTACAATACTTGGCTCCTCACTGAATCGACGCCAAAAGGGGTAGTCTGTTCCTTTCCCGTGTATATACACATGCCTAGTAGTGCTTGTCCACCGGGTAAGCCTGAGCCAATCTCTGTTTTCATGCAAAGTATCAGATGTCTGTGAATATGCACTGCTGCTCAAACTGTTGCATCTCTCTTGGCTTGCTTCACTGATACACGTGTCTGACAACCACTGTCAGACTGTTCATCACCTGATATAGTCACAGTTGCAGTGCCATTTAGACAGTCAGACAAGATCAAGCACTCATAGGCATGATGTTCTCTGCGCATGCAGCAATATGCCCAAATTCCATCACCTCACAGGTCATTGTGTCTCTGCAGGGTATCGTCGTAGCACCACATCTTATGACAGGAGCGTCAGACTCCCGCCATTATCTTGACATCACTGCCAATGGTGTGTACCGCTTTTTCCCGCTCTTCATGAACCTAACTGCAGGAGATGTTTCCCGTGTCCATGGCATAGACGAGCGCATCAAGGTTGGCCTCTTCTTCTGTCAGCACAACATCTGGTCTGTGCCTTGCATGCTGACAACTGCAGACCTCAACCCCAATTTTCCAAGATCCAAGATTTTCAAGATCACTGGCTGCACCAAGCAAACAAAACAAAATCACAGGTTTTGCCCTTTGGCAGTGATGAAAGGAAAGCCTGAGGGTGGGGCATGTTCCGCTGCCCTGTGGGGTACTGCTTGATGGGGGGTGGGGGGTAGTACTCTCATGTCAGGCCTGGCCTCATTTGCCTCCTACCCTTCCAGCTTTTCCTACCAGCAGCTGCGTGCTGCAAGGCCCTTGCAGCCTGAGGCTTGTCTTTGTCTTTGCAGTCCCTGAAACAACACCAGGTGATGAACTAGGACCCTCACCAGTCACATGTGGAGAGGAACATGCTGAACTGATGTAGACTGTCTGCATGCAAGGCACACCCATGCTGCATGCACATCCACATGTGAGGGGGGAAGCCTGCATACACAACACATGTGCATCTTGAGGCCTTGTGTGCAATCATTGCAGTCATGCTTTTTACAATGATCTAGCAGAGTCCCAGGGTGCCACATCATGCTGCATGAAGGCGCTGCTCTGTTGCTTTGTCTTCAGCCACAATTGCTGGCCCGCCATCTAAGGCTGGTGTATGTAAGCAATATGCTCACAATGACTGTCACAGCTTGGGGCAATCAGCACTCAGGACGTGCTTGTGCAACAGGTGGATGACTTCCTGCAAGCTATCAAAGTGTACATCAGGATGTGGTTGTGCAACAGGTGGATGACTTCCTGCAAGCTATCAAAGTGTACTTCAGGATGATCCAGCTTGCATGTGGACATCGCAATGCCAGCAGTGGCACAGACACCAGACATGCGTGAGATGACTATAAGCTGATGATGTGCCTTGGGGCTCATTGCTGAGTCTTGAGCTCTGCATTTGAGGCTCACAATAATCACTGTATGGTGTGCCTTGTTCTTGAGGAGGTTGTGTTGAGGATGTGTGTACAGCAATAGTTATTATGTATACCTTCTTTCAAACAGCATGCTGAAGTCTTACAGCACATTGCAATGCGTAATCTACCTGTGCATTACTGAACTTGCTTTGTGTGTTGCAATCATGGCATGTTGTTTGCAACATTTACTTTCTTTGCTCTGGATATACTGCACAGTTGATCCATGCATGTAACGCTCGAGCAGCTCACATCTTGGAGCCGTGAAGAAAATGTATTTCGAAACATTTGTATCAGACTCGTACATATATCACAATATTGTATAGATGGATCTTGAACGAAGCTCAGTCAGCAATGATCCTGACCTGATACATACTGTAGGTTTGGGATGCTACCCAAGGCAAGCAGTAAACGCCAAGATGCGTCATAAATAAGGCAAGATTGGTACAAACAAGTATGCCAACACCAAGACTGCAAAAATGCGTCCATCGATGGCATCTTTACGCTTGCAACATACCGTATATCGTAATGCAGCCCTCTGAAGACATGTTCAACAGATTGCTCAAAACCAGAAATCATGTGGTGGTATACCACAAACTTTGAAAAGGGCACGTGAGTGTGACGCCTTGACACTGAAAACGGATTCATTCTTGCCAAGCCAGCATTGCAGTACATTGATTCGTCTACTCTGATACTGCAGCTGAGGCACAGTCCTCATGCTGAGTCAGAGCCATCATGTGGTGCTCTTCAGTGGCATGGAAGTCACAACCTGGCATAGCAGCAGGCACGCCAAACCCCATGTTCATGCCAGGAACGGTCGTGGACGATGACACATTGTCCTGCTCGTGCACCAATGAGTCATGCTTGACTAAGGCACCCCACCCATGTGCTGTGCCAGCTGGATAGTCAGCTTCAGCATCCTCGTCCATCATGTCATCAAGACTGGCCTCAGCAAACCTGCTCTGTTCCCTCACCTTGGCTTTGGTGTTGCGCACCTACGCACAGACAGCTACAATTAGAACAGGTGTTCTGACATTCCAACATGCATGAAGCTCTGGGAGTCATTGCATTTGGCTCAATGAGGGTATTGCATTTGGCTCAATGAGGGCAGCAGACACATCACAAAGAGAGCCACAAGGAGACAAGGCTTGTTCCTGACTCAAGCATCATCCAGTGAGTTTGTTTTGTGCTGTGCAGATGCGTTCAGCTTACTCTGGGTCCATGAGCATTGCCCCAGATCACAAGATGACTACTGTTGTCTGATGTGATGCAAAGGCAGGTGGTGAACAGAGCAGGGATGACTGACCTTGCCCAGAGAGCGTGTGCGCAGGAAGCGTGTGCCACAAGCATTGCACAGCACTGGCTTGCACCTTGGTCCCTTGCGCCACTGAGGCGAATCTGCAATCAATCAGACAATCAATCAACAACCAATCAAGGATGTTTCAGTCGTCGGGACTAGCTAGCTCATTTGACTAGATTGCAATTGGATGAGCAGATACGGCATGCAAAGGCCACGCTCAATGCAGAGCCTATCTCTGCAGGTGCATGGTTTACCTTCTGCAAAGCAGTGGTTGCAAGGCCCCTGCAGTTCACCCCTGCCTCCCCTACGGCGACCCCCAGGGTTCCAGAAGGCCTCCTCACCCCAAGGGCCCCTACCCTCCTGAGCCCCATCACACCCTGTGTACTCACTGCCACCTGAAGCGGACACCGTCTGGATCAGCTCAGCATGATTGACTGCTCAGCATGGTTGACTGGTCAGCAGCACATTCCTTGTTTCATGCAAATGTACACAGCTCACAATGCGCTCACAGCGCTCACACATGTCCTAGACACTGGATGGGCGTGGCGGTCACATGAAAGACCAACTGTGAGGGTGGCATGTGTCATAGCCACACAAGCCAGCTAGGGTAAAGTAGACATTCAAGCATTGTTGCTGAACACAAAGTCACCAAAACCATGTAGAGTAGTACGAGTAATACAGAGATGAGCCAAATCACTTGTTCAGGTGGACTAGTGCACAAGTGATGATACGTACCACTGTCACCAGTGCATGCAACACACACACACACACACACACACACACACACACACACACACACACACACAGGCTATTTTATGCAGTGGCTACCACTCCTTACAGATGCTATCACATTGCACAAAGTGTTGCTCACTATGTCAATCTCATGCTGTTGATAGCTGGCGTGCACATGCATGGTGGACATGCAGCATCCAGTGACCTGCAAAGAAGCAAATGCATGTGACATCAGCTTACCAGCGCTGCCAGCTTGTGCATAGTACAAGAAATCGTTGTCCAGGGGCTTCCTGATGCGGCGCCCATTGCCTAGGGAGTTGTCATAAGCCCCCTCCTCCATCAGATTGACTCTGCGAGTCTTGTGGCAGGACCCTGTGCCCTTGCCAATGGGGCTTGCAGCAGCCCAGTCATCACCCCTGTTGTAAAGGGCAGCATATGTCAGCAATGGGCAGCATGTTGCGCCCTGCACTCGAACAGTTGCAGCTGCCAAATCGTTGGTTCTGTCACAAAGGGAATTCTTCAACATGAGCAAGGTAGAGGTTTGTGGCCCAAGGCAAAGAGGCTTGTTAGCAAAACCCACTGTCACAAAAGGATGACAGCAAGGCAGCTTGTTCAGTGACTATTTGAGTCTTACGCTGACAGATGACTACTGACAGCTGAGATGAGACAGACCCTCACATGGCTTCAGACAGAGAACACAAGTGTGAGTCAGCTGAATGAGCAAGGGCTGAACGGTGACTGACCTGGCAGCAGAGTAGGGCTCAGGGCACTTGTCAGCCAGCAGGGGATTGGCTGCCAAAGCGTCACATGCCTCCAGCAGGAGAAGCATGCCAGATGAGTCAGCCGCGCTCTTCTTCGCTGGAGAGGGTCTGAAGCTCTGCATGCAAGCCAGATGTTGGATTGACAGCATGCGCAAATGCTGGCAGAGGCACTTGCAGCCATGCGCTTGCAGCACATTCTGTGAATGGTGCTCCAGAAGCAGATCAGTGCCTACCTGATGCTAGTTGCTTGCAAACAGTGTTTGCGCTGGTTCAAGCATGTGATCAAATGGCATACAGCAGGCAACACAGCAGCATCATTTTCTCAGACATGTTCAAGCAAGGATCAGGTTTGTGACAATGAAGAGGGAGCGTACAGTGGCACAGGTTACATGGTTACTTGATGATGATGATGATGATGAGGGCAGACCTTGATGAACTCATCTTGCACTGTGCTGGAGCTCTTGGCAATTTTGGAAGTCCCACCGTTCCTCTTCACCCCAAGGGCAGTTGCAGCATTCGGCCCCTGGCGGCGCAACCTGGCGGACCTCATGCCCTTGGGCACTTTGACCGGCGGGGATGCATCTTGACCTGGCAGCTTTATTTCACCGGGTAAGGATAACGACTTGTGGAGGCATTTGATGTGCTCTGCTCCATTCTTCACCAAAGGACCGCTGCAAAAACAGCACAAACTGTGCAGAAATGATGGAGTTGGATTCACGGGAGCAGCGGATATACAAATTGGCCTCACAGGGTAGGGCTCCCAGAGCAATGGTTCTTGCTGGAGCAGGTATGCCATTTGAAGGGCAGTTGCTGTGCGCTGGTCTTGCTGTGAGCAGGAGACCACCAGAACAAGCACATTCTGCACAGAACGGCTTGTGATGGTGATTGTGATTGCACGCACATGCATATGCTGTACAAAGGCCACTGACAATGCATTGCATGGGAAGCAGACTTGCATGGTAAAGCTTTGTGTCTAAGCAAGACATATACAAGCGGTGTAGCAAAGTACGTTTTGGACTGGTAACGGTCAGATAAGCCAAATCACTCCAACAGTCTGAAAAGGCCGCTGTGCTGAAGCCTTTCAGATATCTGCTCACCTGACAGATCGCTGTAGCTCTGACGCATCCAGGTGATTACTCAGCAGCTGCAGAGGAAGCTGTCTGCTCTCAACTAGACTGTTTGCCTCATGACCACCCATCACGGCGGATCTCCGCTCACATGTCTGCAGTTTAGACGAAAGTATCAGTCACAAGGTAAGTAAGAACTGTATTTTAAAGTATGACTTGATTGTGAGCAGTGTTGGATGAAAGGCCCACAAAAATCAGTGCAATGGACACAATCACATGTTGTTTGACTGCAACTGTGTGACTATGTTCACTGGTTGTACCTTGTAGGGAACATATGTGGCTTGGCCTGCAATGTTGGTGCGCTCTGCTGTGCCCAACAGCACTTCAGCATCCTCAAGGCTTACTTGCACTCCTGTATAAGCATCACACCGCTAGACATGACCCAGCACATTGCTTTGCTGGACATAGTGGGCCTACAACAAGTGACATCCAATGACATGCAAATTTTGGTCAAAACCAGTTGGTCCATGGCACTGAAAGGAATACTGAAGTTGTAAGTTGAGAAGATGATAGGGTCATATGCAGCAGGCTTGGAGGATTTGGTCATCTGCTCAAAAAATGCTTCCCTATACAAATAGCCGTTAGCCAAATATGCAGGCAGTTTGAAATAACTCACTGCTGCTGACTCGGACAAGGTTACTGTGCTGGTGGTGCATGAGCTCATCACAGCAGGCTGTCTCTGTCAGGCGGGGGTAGTGCATGGCTACTGGCATAGTATCAGAGCGCTGACGCTTGCGACCAAGGTGATTGTACTTGCTGTGCACTGTGCTCATGCAGAGAGCTTCCTAGGTGGCAGTGGCAGCTCACTGCAGTCCCTGCGTCAAATCAAAGTCACTGTCAAGTCCTGCGCCTGAAGCTTGCTTTTCAAGTTTGTGTGTGCCAGGTGTATGACAACTTCTTGTGAGGTGCTGCTGAAAGGTCAAGTTGGGATGCTGCAGCACTCACACTTACGAGCCTGTCAAAGGCGGGGAGAGTGCAAAAGCGGGCAAGCAGGTTGACCGTCAGTTTGACGAGTTGAGGGGGGGGTCAAAGATCGTGTCAAAGAGAGAACCGGGCGCACGTTTTAATCCAGAATCGCCAGCAGGGCAGTAAAGAAAGACGATATAATGCTTGAGCGATCGATTGAGGGTCGTGGGTGCCCACTGTGCGTCGCCTTCGCTGGCTTTGAGGGCGGAGCTGGAAAGTCAATCTGCAGGCGATCACAGACGGAGACCTCAGACCCGACAGTACAGCACTTTAAGGTGCTGAATGGCCTTAACAGAATGCAACCCTACTGTGCTTAACGCCAGAGCGACTTCAATACCTTGCTGCGTTCAAGTCCAGACTCGGGTGAGCGATCGCCTGAAGGTGACAGGGTAACGGTTCCTGGCTCAGCTCGGGCTCCGCAACTTCACGCGAACAAGATACTACGGCAGAATCAGCAAAGCTTGCAGCAAGGGAACCCCAACTGTCTGCGTCTAAACTTCTGCTCACGTGAGAGGTTGACCAGCAAGGTGAACGTCAGGGAAATCTGAAAGAAGTTGACACTTTCAGCTGTCTGGATACGAATATTCCCCATTTCCTGACTGACATCTCAGCGTTGTCACAACTCACAACTCCGTTATGTTCACTTTTGCGTCGGCAGCGCCGATGTATGTCATCGAGTGGCTGAGCCGCCCAGCAAGAAGCTGATGCTGAAACAGTCTTTGTGATGCTTTGGCTCATGACACATTGCCCAACGGAAGATTTCCTGCTTCATGAGAGGCTTCATTGAGAGTCCACTGAGGCTCCATTTGTAAAGTTTCCTAGTAGTATGAATTCGGTCCAACCCAATATTTGCGCGGCCACTTTGTCAACGCCTATTTGTAATTATCTGGCATGCATGGCACAATTTTTGGACGAACACGAACTCAATCAAACACCACCTGTTAAAGGTCTGCACAGCCAAGTGGCAATAGCATTAGTAGCACTGTGGCCGCAGAGCAATCCAGCATGCCATGTCATATTGGCAAAATGGAGTGCCTCCTATGAGATTCGAACTCATGAGATCTCTCGCTTACTAAGCGAGCGCCTTAGCCGACTTGGCCAAGGAAGCTGCTGAAACCGGAGGTGCGCCCGGTGAAAGATCTGCTTCATGCGCTTTGGTCAAATTTGGTAAAATATATACTGTAAATACTCTCTACGATTCAAAATATCCTGCATGAAAAGTTGCAGCAACCTGCATCGCACGCCAGGACAGCGCTGCAACCCTTGCACATGATAGCGATGACGTCTGTGATGCTGCCCGTTGCGGCCAAGTTCCATGTCGAGCGTGCTCTCCAGGACGCTGTGCTGCAGTGCAGTCAGGTACTGTCCTGTATGCTGGGCACAGCAGGGTCGTCAGAGGCTTCGAAGTATAGTAGTGTTGACGTTGTTGTAGGTCGCAACTTTCACAGATGACCAAATGTCCACATTGCGGCAGACGTTGGAGGGCACAAGCGTAAGCTCTTGAAAGCTGATCAGGCTGCAACGCACAGGGCTTGACGCTTTGTTGCTTCCTTGCAGACCCGGCTAATAAGGACCATTAGCTGCTGCATGACCACACCAACTGAGAACAGGTACAAGCAGGACGTACTCGCATGTACACTTGCAAGAAGCTGACTGATGATCAGGCAGGCTTCCTCTTACACAGGGAGCAGTCAGGTGCACTCGCGCCCAGTACATCGCGACAGCCACTGTCTCCATACCTCAAGCCCCTGCCTGCACCACCGGTGGACTCTGAAATCCTTCACCTGCAAGCTCAGGTGCAGTGCTGTTGGGCCTGATTTCACACACCAGAGAAAATACTTTGTGCCTTCTTGCTGGAGACTAGGACTTGCAACTGCTTTGTATGCAATGCAGGTAGCTGCAGCTTGTCAGCGTGTAGCAGGGTTGCGTGCAACAGTGCCCAATCAGCTTTCGCAACGGTTGACAGAGCACCTGCAGCAATGTCGTCCAGCATCAGATTGTGTCTGTGATGTGCCCTCGAGAGATGATCAGTCTGCAGCAAAGGACCAAGCAGACCAGACAGCAAATGAACATGGCACCTCTCCAACTGCTGAACTGGCATCAAGCTCCAGGGTGACAACAGACGCTGGTCATGCACCCCTGCCGGGGCCTCATGCTGATGCCCTCTGCATGACACCCCTGAGCCCTGCCCCTGCTAAGCTGCAGAACATGTACATGACTGCCGTGCAGCGAATGCCTGCTCTGAGGTGTGTGCTACCTCTTGGCCTGTTGAGCTACTTTTTTGTCTTGAGGTGTGGCATGTAAGCATAACCTAAATTGCAGTAACAATCTGCTGGATGACTTGTTCAACAACCTTTTCACCAGCTGAATTTGCACCTTTTTTGGTCACATAGCCTTGCTTACGCTACTGCGCATCTCCATGTGGTTTGTGTGCAGCCAAACAGCAGAGCAGTGCAGTTGGCAAATTGGTTTGCAATTACCACTGATCATTCCTCACAGGGCCAAGCTTGAAGAAGCCTTGGAGAGAATGGACAGGGTGGTCCATGCCATTGAGAGGGACAGTGCTCAAGCTTCTCCATACACAGCTCAGTTAGCTGTCCAGCTGGATGACAGTGATGCTGCTGACAGCGTCTCTCCAGCTCTGCAACAGGTAGCACTCCACCATGCATGCTGTTGCACTGTTACAGTGTATTGCACTGCTGTAGTATAGTGTTATAGAATTACCCTTGACGCTGTTGTTAATGTGCACTTGAAAAACTCCAATTGGGCATGCAGCATGCAGACTGGATTTGCCTGCCAGGTACTGTCTGTGCAAGTTCAGCAACCTGGCTTTGTTCTGGTGGTCTGCATAGTCAGCCAAGCCTTGCACAATAAATTGTGAGCAATCACAGTATATGTGAGCTCAAACAAAATGACTTGCCACAGGCGTTGCAGTCAGGGAAGGTGGTCACCAGAAGGCAGCTGACAAAGGATGTGAACCCTGTGCCGTTTGCAGCATGAGCTGTTTATGATGTGAGATCGCTTGGTGATAAATTACATCTGACCTGTATGCTGAAAGCAACTCCAACGGGATGTTATGTCAAATCTGACTTGGAGCACGTATGATGTGAAGCAATCAGACAAGTCCTAAAGACCGCCTGGTCAGCCAAGTACTTTTGCACATCTCTGCATGCTTGCACACTCTGAAGCGTCCTTGTATCTTGGCTGACCGCTACTTCCTTTTCTGCTGTTGGATCACTGCTGAGACACGCCGCTGATTTAAAAGAACAAAGAAAACAAACATGACCCCAACAAAGCCCAGGGTAAGCACTGCAACAGGCATGACTCCCTGCATCAGAGAATATCCACATTTAATACAAAACTAAAGATAGGTTGCCCTGCAGCGGTTGTATATAGTGTTGAGAGCTTGCTCCACTGGTATACCATAAATGCATACGTGGTTTGTTATTAGGTCATGTGACAGTCACTGATCAATGCTGCTGAAGCAAGCACTCAACCAAAAACAGTTGCCAAATGCATGCACACGCGTGTACTGCTTTTATAGTGAGCTTGCAAAGCACGCCTAGCGTACTCACCAACTGAGTGGCAAAAAGCTCTTTCATTGCAGCAGCCCAGAAACTTTGTGGCTGAGGAACCGGCAGAGCTTCAGAGCGTTCATAACCCGTTAGCGCAAACTGCTGCAAAGCTTCTTTGCTGTTTGCACCTTTGCGGGACAGGTTTGTGTACTTGTACATCTGCATGGGCAAGGCACAAAGCAGATGTTTAAACACGTGATTAAGTGACACCACATGACGCGCATACATTTGGAAAAATCAGGGGCATGGCAAAGTTGCAGTCTAATGCCACTGGAGTGATGACCAGATACCTGTCTGTCCCTGAAGAGGATGATGGCTGTGTCCTCAATGCCAAAACGCTCTTTCAGTCCAGGACTGTCGCATGTATTGACCTGATCGCACAATTGGCATGATTCAAGCTGTACATGCCCAAGAGGAAGCTGTAAATGATGCTACAACTGCAAACATACCTCTGCAACCTGGAAGCCATAGCTTTCATGCCAAGACTCCTCAGCCAGGTCATCCCAGGAATTCCTGAGTTGCTGGAAGCTTTCATCTTGTTTTTGTTCTGGGCATATGAAAAGGACGAACCTGTCAGCAGCAGCTTGCGCTGACGTCAAGTGCCCAGAGCAGACTCTGGACTGGTTCTCATACTATGACATCCGTGCCACTTGCCAGTGCCCCGTGGTCTGGCCTGTAGAAGCTTGTGTAGCCCTCTCAAATGTGCTGTCGCTGAGTTTTACTGCACCCGGACCAGCGCCGACGAGACAAAGGAAGCAGCTCAACAACATTCCCCTTGCATGGCGCATGCCTGCCGTGGAAAATCCGTGTACGACAAGGTCCGGCTCGGGGGCAGAGACTGCGCAGAATGACAAGCGAAGTAAGTTGATAGGCTATTGTGAGGTCTGGTGCGCCTTCTGAGTACGAAGAGTGGGTCGACGTTGTTCCGAGACTCAGATCTAGACTTTGGCTTTACCAGAGGAGCATTTGACCATTTCCGACACGCTGACCTTCCTGCACAGGAGCCTGAGCCAGGTTGTGTTTGATGGTTTTTGCGAAGCAAACATGTCTCTTTTGACTCGCTGCTGCATTGCGAAGAGGTGCTTAGGTGGACGACACTCGCTGGGTTATAGAAGCATGCATGTGCTGTAGTTGACCTTGAAACTCGGCAGAACAGCCGTTGCTCGGGCCTTTCATGCAAAGCGACGTCTGCTGGTGCAACCATCACTCAAGCTTGCGCCAAGCCCAGCAGCTGCAACGGCCGCTCGTCCAAATCTCACGCTTTTTCTCCGGTCAACCACACTGGAACCGTTGCAGAAGGCAGACGCAGATATGCGCAACGTCCACGGGCAGCCCGGCATTGCTGGATAGACCAGCGCAGCATGAACATCACAAGGGTCAGAGGCTGAAAGTGTTGCCCAGAATACAGTACAGGTGAGCAGCTCACCCATACTGACTCCAGTCCCCTGTACCGTGTACTGAGGCAGTATTTGGTGCCCCGCAGCACAAATGTCCAGCACATTGATTGTGAGGAGTTGTTGCAGCTTATGGACACTGCTGGCCTAGCATTCGACAAATGCAATGCGCCTGGCAAGATATCAGATGACTGTCCATTAGCTGGTACGTGTATGCAAACACATGAATTATGCCGTGGTCAGCCCAACTCGTGATAGCTTCTCACTGGCTGCAGACAAAGCAGGGAGGCTGCAGAGATTACAGCATGCCATTGAGAAGAGCATGACTGTTGTGGTAGCTTCGGTCATGGAGGACAAGCTGCCTTCATACAATGAGCCCCATGAAGAAAGCAGCCAGTCATCCACAGGTGTGTACATACATCCGCATCAACTTTGTTGACCACGTTGCATGTACACAACTTGCAGCACAGGCTGTGTTTCATGCTTTACTTGGTCACAGACATGTGTCTTTTCAGAAACACCTTGTTTTGTCGCATTAACATGCAACATGCAAGCATAGTCTGCAGTTTCTTCAAGATTGGCAGATGCTATGCTTAAGCAATGGCTACAAACGTGGTTGTTATGCAAGTCTGATCAATGCGGCATGCAGATGACTGGTCCTGGGTTACAGCCAGGCGGCAGCGCAAGAAGCGCAAGGTGCTGGCAGGGTTTGCTAGGGCCACTGGAGATGGTGCATTAACAGCCACCATTCATGACTTGGTGGTCCTTCCTGAGCTGCAAGGTTTGGGTCTTGGGCGCAAGCTCCTGGCCAAAGCCACCATTCAGGCAAGCGTTTTAGCGCCATGCACTACGTCAGTTGTTGCTACAGGAGCACATGTCAGTACTGGGAGTGTTTCTGCAATGCACAGTCCAGCCAGATATTTCAGCATACAAAACTCAGTTGGTGACATCAGTCCGCCTGTCTTGATGAGGCAGATGTTATATGCAAGGTGCTGCTCAATGTATAACGTAGCACGAGAGCTCATTGACTGCAAATCTGCCATCTTTGCTACAAGTAAGCTCGGGGCTGCTGCCTTAGGAGGCTCCTGTTATGAACGTTGAAAAGCGTAAACTATTCGTTTCTTGCTACAAGGTACTGTGTGGCGTGCTGCCATAACGTCGAGTGCCTGTGCAGGTGCGAAACAGGACTGGAACAACTGACATAGGGCTGGCATCAGATCCAGCAAGCTATGGCTTTTTCAGCCGGTGTGGCTTTGATCTGGACCGGGAACAGTCCACTTTCATGACCTTTGCCAGAGGCACATGTCAAGTTGATGTGTCTCACCAGCTTCAGAGCAAGCCATCCTTGTTAGAGCTGTTAGCTAAGGTTGCAGCACTTGACTAACTTGTACACAAGCCACACTTGACACTTGTAGCATGTGAAGGTGTGCCAGCTGCTCTGCTCCTTCACGTGCGTACTGTCACAAACCGTCCTGCCCCATGCAACCTTTGCTATGTTAGGTTTATAGGGGGCCGACCACAGTGCAGGTGAAGCTGCACAGCATTTGATCACAGCTGTTATCTCCATGTGAGAGACAGAGGTTTTACAAGCTTTGGAAGGCTTTGTATAGCTGTCATCACGTCATGCTGTGTTGTGTTACTGTGCGCATTGGGCGTTCAGCAATTAGGCGTTCAGCTCTTTACACTCGACAGGAATGTGCATGCCAGCTTAGGCACATTCCTGTCAGACTGATGTTGCTACACGAAGAAGAGTGATGCTACAATCAGTACAGGTATGACCACAGCAACACCGACACAAGGTGCCAGCATCTCTAACACAGCTGACTTGGGAAAAAGCTGTTACAGCAAAGCATTTACAGCGTCATACCGGCACAGTGGATGTTGACATTTGTGTGGAAAATAATGTAGAAGCAATCTGTATCACTGCTGCAGCAGCAAAGATGTATAAATAGTCACTGTAACTGTTTCTTAGTCCAGATCAAGTCCAGCTGTGACTGAGGAAATCAGGTTCATGAACAAAACCCTTGACTTAATTTCAAACTGACAATTTCGAGTCTGTCTGAGTGTGAGCACACGACTGTTTGCAACAGAGTCTGTACTTTGTATGCCGCAAGGCAAGCACATACAAAGATGAGAACTACACATCCTCTGTGCTGCTACAGAGCTGCAGTGTCTATGTTTCAACAGAAAATGAGTCTGGCTATGATAAAGTGTTTTGGGTTCAATCTTTTCCACTGTTGATCGCTTCATCAAGAAGTTTTGGCCTTTTCTGACTGTTATGAATGCCATAGTAACCCAAGATTCCATTTATGAATACTACTGCAAGAGTAGTGTTGCGTCTCTGGCAAGGTTGGTCTGAACCTGTTGCTACAGCCCCTAGCACATGCGACTGGTGTCCTACACCATTGCTGACAGGTGTCTGCACCTCACTTCCCTCCAGTACCTTGCTTCGACTGCAACATAAAACACAGTCTTTATGCAGCTGTGCTATCACAAGTCAAGTGGTAAGTACACTTCAGGCTTCTGCAGATGATGTGGACCATTGTCATTGCTCATACATAACAAGTGCCTCACCTTCCATACCCCGTATCCAGCAGAGAACGCCAAGAAGATGCCGACAGTTGGCGAGAATGTCTTGTACACTACATTCTGCGCAAACTGGTCCCAGCTCTCTGGGAGGAATCCCTGGAGTTGCAGCCACCAACTGGCTATAAGCTGCTAGATATGACACTGACCGCCACATTGATCCAATCAGTTGCAATGAAGCTCGCAATCTGCATATGCTGCTGCTCTTACCGAGACTGCCAGAAACAGACCCTGACCAATGATAGCCACAAACAGGGAGATCAGCAGCAAGATAGCTGATGACTCCAGACGGTCCTCAGCCGGCATGCTGTCCAGCTTTGATGGCGATGGGATGGAATCAGGCTGTAGATCTTGGACTGATACCTTCTTTTGCTTGTTCCGTTTACTTTTCTGCAAAATGCAGTGCAACAAACTAGGACCACCATTGCATTGCTCAATCATAAACTCAAACAAATATTGATGAGTAGCATTCCTGATGCTTACAAGTTGCTTTTCAAAAGCACTGTCGTCATCTCCAGGGTTGGTCTTGCCCTACAGGCATACACAAAGCACTCAGTCACCAAAGCTATTCAGAAGTGCGGCAGCACAACGCAAGTACAGCAAGTGTGGGCACCTTTGTCTCACTCTCTACTGCATTTGTTGTTTGACAAGGTCGAGTTCTGCGCTGAACTCTCCAAAATGTCTGCAAAACACCACTACACCATGAACACGAACGCTTGTCGCAGCTTTGTGGCCAAGCTGTGCAAGCCAACATCACAAGTGTCACCTTAGCTGGGGTGCCGCCTATATGGAAGCAACTTAACAGCGTCGCCCGATGCTGAAGGCCAACAACGTGCGGCATATGGCTACAAGCTGCTTGTTTCTGGGACCGCTAACACTGTGACTTTAGAGGCAGCGCCTGATCACTTTTCTCAGGGCTTTATGCGCAGTACAGTACGGATGCTCGACAGCTTGGAACCTGAGCTTTTCTTTCGGCGTGCAGTGAGAGGTACTACTGTTAAGACCACACAGCAAGGTTGGTCAGCTGCATTCCGACACGGTCTCGAAAAAGCGAGATAGAAGCACAGATAGAGCATGACTCATTTATTGTCACGGGCCAATTAGCTAATTAGCCAATTAGCTTGCAAGCTGAGTGGGGACTCGCCAGATTCCCCGAGCAAGCTGCACAGTGCTTGGCCACCGAGCGCTTCAGTCAAGGTCCAACAAAATGACTTTCGTTGAAAACCATGCTACTTTGCGCAGGCAGTGCGATCCGGCGTTTGTCGTCCATCTTAGGCCGCGATATGACGATCTTGGTTAGCACCAGACAAAGAGATTGATTGGCTTACTACACGCAGCAGCCTCTAGCCACTTGCTGTAGCCTTTCGCAAAATGCTGCTGGGTTTCCAGCCGTATCCGAGCGGTCTGGTACCCAAATGCTTGAAATGCACGTGCTGGGGGTTGGGTTTCTTTTGTGACTGTGTGGATGCTACTTGCATCACTGTGGCCCAAAAAACTGACGCCCTTGCCACCTTTGTGGAGCTCCCTCATGGATCAGCTTCGAGCATGTTTCCAAAGCTGCTAAGAACAAGGCTGTATGGCAGCAGCAGGGTCGCAGCCAGAGTGGTACAAGAAATATCAGAGGAACTCTCAAGCCTGGTCAAGGTTGTAAGGATGGCAATAGAGATTGCAGAGGTATGGCATTCGCCTCTCATCTGCATGCTGCTGTCCGCAACTACACGCTGACCTGGATTGCGGCAGACAAAGCTGCTCATTTTCTGCAGACAACAGACCAGCCTCCTAGTGTCCCATGGCCTTTGCAGCTGCCTATCATCATGATCTTGTCAGCAAAGAAAGCTCCTATCTCACAAGAGGTTGGTCAAGCTCAGAAGACATGCTGCATACGTCCTTTTGCAGCCATTGCAGTGCTGCAGTTCATTGCATTCTGCCGATTGCAGTCCCTCACTCAGCACACACACAGTATCACTTGCAAAGCATTCCCCCATTCCGTCATTGAACATGCCTCGTTTACCATGTCACTTGAAAAGCATTCTGCAGGCATTCCTTCAGCTAGGTCCACCAGGCCCACTGCAGCTGGTCTTCGTCAGAAGAAGCCAGCGTCTATTCAGGGTTGACCTCATAGGGGTGCCCTCAGCTCTTCCCATCTACGTCAGCATGGCATGCAGAGACAATGGGCCGAGTCAGGAGCAGGTGGACATGCGAAGGTGAGACTCCTGCCTGAATCACAAACTGCAGTCCTCTTAGAGCACTGCAGCAATGATTTGACAACTTTCGGTTTTGCAGCAATGAAGCCACCCTGCAGCAGTGTGACTCGCCACGACAGTGTGTACATCTCATTTGGGTTCTTTTCGTCAGACTTTTGCATGGTGTGGCCAGAAGCTGACACCAAGCTCCTGTTTGTTACGTAGGTGGGCAAGATCTCCAGCAGCCCCCCCCAACCTGAGAGCCAGCAAGGCTGGAGCAATGTACATGAAGCTGCGCTCCTTCCAAGGCAGTGACTTGATCATAGATGTGTTCAAGGTATCTACAGCTTGTACTCATCAGGTTCAGCTGACCCTTGTTGCTCAGATCAGATGTCGTCTAGACATGACCATTGAAGCACAAGTCAGGTGTTGATAGACTTTTGTGCCTGGACCATTGTTATACAGATCAGTTGCTTTCTAGGCAGTATGCATGTTGCTTCTTGCTGCACAAGTCAGGTTTTGTACAGACAGTCAGCACCAGCTGGGTCTGGTGTACATGCAAAGAGCTGATTATGATTGTGGCTGCAGGGACACCATCAGCACCTGTCAAGCCTGATAGTAGACCTTGCCAGCTTCAAGTCTGCTCTCACTGTCCTCTGCCCAGCTGCTCATGTGGCTGCAGAGCCTAGGTATGCCTTTCACACATCCTCTCGCACATTGCACATTCTCTTCTTGTGTTGCAACTTCTTGCTAGTTGTCATGCCCATGCAAATGAAACCCTTCTATGTCTTGAGCTCAGACATGCCCAGATTTGAGCATGACTGCAGGAACAAGTGCATGCGGTTTGAGCTGAGCTGCATTCTTCCACTCTTGAGCACCTCATGAGTCTCAACATCTGGCTCTTCAGTACGTGATGAGAATTGCTCTGGCAGCCTGTCTTGCATGCAGGGCTGTTATGCTGTGGGCCCTGGTGATGCAACAAGCCATGAGGGGTGTGGACTACATTGCTACTGGTGGTGGTGGTGATCTAGGTTCTTTGCTGCGTATCACCATGGATCCATCCAAGCTAGGCCTGGGGTTCACGCAAGCCAGAGTAACCCCGGTTGAGGTCAGTGTGCAGCTGTGTTGTGAGCTTGTTGCGCTGGACATGGACACTGTGAATGCATTGTGATGAGAGCCTCTGCCATTGGGGCAAGGGCAGCAGCAGCGGCTGTGCTCAATACCAGCATGAGCTGCTTGCATGATGTTTTCTTGTGGCAGATTGCAGCCAAAAGCATCTGTACATGTGCAGCATAATTTGCGCCAAAGCGCATGGTGATGTGACCAACTTCGCTTGTGTGCATTGGTTCATGTGCAGTGTATTTTGCGCCAAAGCGCATGGTGATGTGACCGACTTTGCTTGTGTGCATTGTCCGATTCAGCCTGGAAGTCACACAGCATATGCAGCCATGAGCCTTTTGAGTGGGATGAAGTGTTGCACACTTCTGTAATGCTTGTTGTCTTCTCATGCAGGTCTCTGCACAGCCAAGGCTTTTGTCTGATCCCAGTGAGCTGCCTGCCACCAAGATTGCCAATGGAGAGGCCCAAGAGCTGCTGGAAAAGCAGCCGGAGGTCTCCCACATCATTCTGTCACCTGCCAGATCTCAAACAGAGGATGCGCAAGAACAGAGCAGCAGCTCTCAGCAGGTTGGTCACAACAGATACTCACACTCCAGACACAAGCGCTGCAGTCACTCAATGTCGTATGCTGCTAGGCCACTCTCTCAGTTGAACTTGGACCATCATTCTGTGTGGAAAGCCCTGCTCAAACACTAGCACATGTTGTCATGTGTGGAATATAGTATGTGTAATACAACGGCTGGTCCAGCCGTTGCTCAATCATTGGTGGTGACTGTGACAACATTGATTGTGTGCTTGCAGTGTTGCCTTGAGCAACAAACCTTTGACATGTGCTGTCTGTGACATTTACAGATCAGGCAGGAGATTGAAGCTTGCATACAGCCACTGCTGCTCCGGCAGGAGTCACGCCTCACTGCCAAGATTGATGCTCTGAGTCACAAGCTGGATGCCGTCCTGGAGTTGTTCTCAAGCAGTCAGGTGTGCTTAGTGTGCTGACTACGACTGGTCGCTGTGCATGGCAAGCGGCATGAGCTCATGACTTTGCTGCGCATTGCGTCAGATGCATGTGCATTTTCCTCAGGACATAATTGCATGTGTGTACTCCTCAGTACAACATTGCATGTGTATACTCCTCAGTACAACATTGCATATGTATACTCCTCAGTACAATATTGCATGTGTATACTCCTCAGTACAATGTTGCATGTGTATACTCCTCAGTACAATGTTGCATGTGTATACTCCTCAGTACAATATTGCATGTGTATATTCCTCTATACATTATTGCATTCATCTTGCCTAAGTACACCATTGCGTGCATCTTCCTCAGTACACCATTACATGCATCTTGCATCTACAGGTCACTGCTCACCCTGTGAGCTATGCATGGAGTGCGCCTGCAACACATAGGACTCTCATCTTGACAACCTTCAATGACAAGTGATGTGTGTTTCTACAAGCTTTGAGCTGCAGTGCCTGTCATCACCAACAGACTGCTTCTGCTGCAGGTTTCAACTGGCACTCTGTCTGTTGCTACACAGACATCAGAAGGCGATGCAATCTCAACAGGCAGGGGTCCTTCTGCAGTGGCATTGCTCTCTGTGAAGCGGAAGTTGAGTGCTAGAGATGACGCAGCGCCTGCTGAGGCCTGCTTCATACCAGCTGGTGAGTAATGGCCCTGCAAGGCTGGTCAATCTCACACTTATGATTCCTGTCTGGACCCCTGCCCATGGTCATGGTCAATGGAAAAGCCTTGCATGTCTGTCTGTAACAGTTGTTTGATGCCAGGTCCTTCATAGAGTCTTGTGCTTTGCCATGATTGAGCAAGTTTGCCGTGTTGTGGGATGACTGACGTTCCATCTAGAGCATCAAAATTGACTCCTTCACGGCAATTTGCACCGGCATAAGAGAGAGAAGTTTATGTGACAAGCATCTTGCATGCAGATCATGCTGATGAAGATGTGAGAGTTCCTGCATGCAAAAATCTCTTTCCCTCTCTGCTTGCAAGGCACAAGCCTTTTTGGTGATTGCTGCATGCAAGCTAAGAACCCCCCAGGTTCTGAAGCATGACCCCCTTGGTGTGCAGGCTATGGAACGGAAGCTTCTGACCCACTTGCTGAGGAGGAAGCAGCATTTGCAGACCGCAGCAGAAATGCTGTCATCAAGTCATCCTCTTCTTCCCCACGTCTGCCACAGCTTGGGCTGTCCTCACCAGCGCCAGAAATGTCAGCACTGATCAGCGGTCTTCCCTTGCCACAGCCAGCTCTGTCCTCGCCACAGCTGGGATCACCATCAGCACCAGGCGTCTTGCCTCCACCAGAGTTGCTATCCTTGCCAGCACATTCAGAGCCATCCTCTCTGCAGGTCAGGCCATCCCCACAGCTGTGCAAGGCATCCCCAGAGCTGTCAGGGACATCCCCAGAGCCACCAGGGGCATCCCCAGAGCCATCAAGGGCATCCCCAGAGCCTCTTGCAGCTGTCCCAGCCCAGCAAGTGTGCTTCCCAGAGCAGCTGCAGCCATCCCCAGGTCAGAGGGGACCCTCTGGGTCACCCCCAGCAGCTGTCAAGGGTCACCCCACCCCATTCTCTGCACAGCTGACAGATATGCTGGACAGCCTGGACCTCTCAGGAGCTCCAGAGCGAGCCAGCTTTCCTGGACTGAGCTTTGATGCATATGACGTGCTGACCTCAAGCGACATGGACTCTGAGTGTGAAGACCTGATGGCTGAAAGACAGGCATTCGACGCGGACTCTGAGGATGAGGACTTGATGGCTGAAAGAAAGGCATTCAGAGCAATGCTGAGGTCCAACAGAGATGGCTCATCCCATTGCCCTCCAGATCTGGTCTTCGTGACAGATCCACACCCAATGTCAGAGCCTCCACTAGTGCTGGCAGAGCCCCACGACTAGGCAGTCTTTCAACTACCCATGGTGCTGGGGCTGTCCCAAGTGCCCTAGAGCGTGCCAAGGGATCAAAGCCATTTGTTATCCCTCAGCCTAGCAGGAGTGACTTCATGGCATTTGCAGCAAGGGCTAAAGCAAGTGGGCTGGGGCTGGGGCTGCTGCAACAGGCCCCCAGGGCTGGGGCTGCTGCAACAGACCCCCTGGCTGCTGCAGCCAGGGCATCTGCTCTCAGGGCTGAAGCAGAGACTGGCGCCCTAGGGCATGAGGCCAATACCATGGCAACTGCACCGAAGACTAGGGCTGACGCAAGTGCCCTTGCAGAGCCTGAAGGCCCTGCCCTGATTGCAGCGCCTTCACAGCAGCAAGAGCAGCGTCAGCACCAGTCTGAGAAAGCAGAGTCAGCAAACAGTGAGCTGTCTGGTGGAGACAGCTTAGATTCCCTGCTGGGAGATCTGCCCCCCTTCCCCACTGATGACCCCTTGGCATTCTGGCAAGCCAGTGGGAGCAGCATATGGGAGGAAGCCCACAGCCTAGCTGCACAAACATTTGAAGTGGACAATGACTCAGATCACATGGCGGCTGTGGAAGCTGATGATGCAGTTGCAGGAGCTGATGTTCCAGCTGTGGGAGCTGATGCCAGTGCCACAGCTGTGGCAGGTGCTGGTGCAGCTGTGGGCTGTAATGATGCAGCTGTCACCACTGATGGCCTTGCCTACAGCAATAGAGATGACTCAGCAATGTGACCAGGCACTCAGCAATGTGACCAGGCACTCCTGACCAGCCTGTATCGGAGCTGGCAGACTGAAGAATCAGACGATGATATGCAGCTTGGCCACGACTCTGATCTAGTTTCGACCCTCCACCAGGCCGGGAGCCAGGACAGGGCAGAAGAGGAACAAGGGGAGGGAGGCGCAGCTGAAGAAGAAGAAGACTATGTGGAGGAAGAAGCCCTCGAAGAGGGTGAACTAAGGGAGGAAGAAGGTGGAGGGTGTGTCACAGGGATGCCTGATGGGGTGGTGGCAAATACATCTCCACACTACACTGGTTGGCTGGCTGGGTCCATGCTGAACAGGCTAGAGGCTGATGCAAACAACAGAGGAGGCCAAATGGGAACCCTGGGTAAGAATCCTCAATAGATTGCATCTCAAACACACATTTACAAGGATGTGCTGATTAGAGCCTGGTAAAAGGCCTGGATCATAAGTCTCAGATACAGATCCTGGATGTGTATACAGGGCATCGTGCATGTGACTATTATGGAAGCTGTTGATTCTATGTGCACATGACTTGCACAGAATGACACACACAAGGATGAAACCATGATGCAGCTGTTCTGCAGCAGCGCCAAGTACACATGACTCATTTGGACTCATACACACATGACTCACACTGAGGTTGTCGTCGCGCTTATTTCACCAGCATGTGCTTGCAAATGCTTGAGTGACTGTTGCTTCATTGACCAAATACTATTAGCTCATCATAATTGTACTGAAATCTGTGGCCCTGCATGATTTGCAGACTCAGAGGAGCAGAGGGACCTGTTGGAAGTAGGAGGCAATGATGCCCAGGCCACGTACAATGTGGCTGTCATGCATGCGCTCAATGATGAAGTGGTGGCTGCACAGCACAGGGTGAGCTCATTACATCTCCTTCTCTCTTCCCTGGCCTTTGCCTTTTCTTCCCTTTGTTCTTTCTCTTGCCTTTGCCTTTCCTTCCCTCTTTCCCTGCCTTTGCCTTTGCCTTTCCTTCCTTCTTCCCTTGCCTTTGCCTTTTCGTCCCTTCGCTCTTCCCTTCCCTGTTGCCTTGCCTTTACCTTTTCTTCCCTTCCCTCTTTTCTTGCCTGTGCCTTTTCTTCCCTTCGTTCTTGCCTTGCATTCCCTTTCCCTTCCTCATCTGCTTCCTTTATCTTACCTCTTCCCTTGCCTTTCATTCCCCACCTGTCTTACATTGCTTTGCTTTGCATTGCTTTGCCCCCAACCACATCATGCCTGCTCCTGTGCTGGCATGCATATGCTACATGCATCTGTAAGCCTGGTGATGGCTACACATGTATCTCAGCGCAGTACTTGCAACAAATCTGCTGGGTGTTCAACATGTGCGAAGATGGCATGAGCTTTTCCATCCATTTCAGTTTTGCATGTCATCCACAACAGACACCTCTTGTCTTGTGTTGATCTGCTGCGAGGCTATCAGGCTCTTCTGTCCACAGAAAAGAAAAGAAAAGACTACGCCTTTCAGCAGCAATTGAATGAGAAACCAAGTATCTTTCTGTCCACACCCTTTTGCGCAGAGTAGCACCTCCACTGCTATCGACAGCACATGCAGGTCATCCTACATGCAGCAGTACTTTTGCTGAGCCATGTATGCTGACAGAGTGGTGTCTTTTTGTTACAGCCTGCACCCATCTTGCAGCAGCCCCAACCCCTTCGCCGGCCACCCACCACCCCCAATGAGGTCGCCCACTCTGTGCACAGGAAGGTTGTGCAGATGACTCAGTTGGCAGCTGCTCCCATTCCTGACATGCACAAAATTCAAGGCATGCTACACCATGACGCCACAGAGGTACTATGCTGTGGTAGCCATCAAAGTAACCATGCAATGATTGTAATCAGCCGCAATGCTTTCCTCAGAATGCTTTGCTGCCTTTGTGCTGTGAGGCCAGGCACATTACGTCTGAATGTCATTGATTCAAAGTGTGATGCTTGCGTGAATGTGTGTCAGTGGTGAAACAGCATCTTGAGCTGATGCATGATGAGCTGTGCAGTGTCAGTCTGCTATTGAGATGGAGTTTGTCCATCTGAAGCCACTCACTTTCTTGAACATCGCAGCATTTCTATTGGAAAATCTGTATCACCGGCAGAGTACATGTTCTGCCCTTATGACATGCATGCTACCTCATCATGCTGCCCCCCTCCCCTCATCATGCTGCCCCCCTCCCCTCATCATGCTGCCCCCCTCCCCTCCCCTCCATATCTTTGACCCAAATTGTGTGTGTACAGGCGTTAGCCTCCATAGACAGAGGCGCAGTCTCTGTAGAAGCCCAGCTGAAAATGCAGCTGGCTGACAGCATCTTTGATGACCTGATTGGGGACACAGCCAGTATGCTGCTTGACCTTGACTTGCTGTGAGTGGAAGACTCAGCCCTTGCTAGTGCATAGGACAACATTGATTGGAAGCAGCAGAAATATCTGGTTGAGGGGCTGAAATCATGCTGATTCCTTGACAGGCTGCTGCAGCAGCTGTGGGGTGTCATATAGAGCCAGCTAGAATGTGAGCCGCAAATGCATAGGTAGATTGAAGAAGTCTCATGCAAAGCGAGCAAGGCACTTTGTGTCTTGACATTGAGCCGATGTGTAGGCTGGGCACCTTAGAGTCTGAACATACAGACAGTATATAGGAAATCTCTAGACATGTTAGATTTGCAGAGCCTCAAGCACTTGCTGTGGTGTAAGTTGCATGTCTGGTTTTTGCCGTCAGGCTTTTCACACCAGGAGATCACGTGAGCTGGTATATGCATACACCGGTGAGAGGGGCATGGTTGTATTTGTTGTTGCTGCTGGTATCACTCAACTTGTACACAAACCACCATCATTTGATCACGTATCACAAAGGAGCATGTTGCATCAGTAACGATTCGGAGATGTGGTATAGTATCATTGACATGACTGCTCCAAAATCAACTATGTGCAGTCTGTGTACAAGTTGTGTCATGTTGACTACTTTCACTCCAAGCAGTGGTGTTATAATTGGCCGGAGACAAGTCATGTCAATTGAACAAAACTGTGAATGTCACTGCCTTAGGACTTTTGCATGTCATACTTCCACTGAAAAACATGTGTTTGTTGCATTTCATGTCACAGCAATCTGGTATCGTCAAGCAAGTCATCAAGCCCTCTTTCAGGCGTCATGGCTAGTGTGTGTTCGCTGTGTCTGTCACAAGTCTCCAAAGTCAACTGATACACTTTCCAGCTCCCTAGCAGCCACATCTGTCATGCTCTCCGCTGGATACCGAATGCAGTAGTCCAGCAGAAACACTGTCAATGGGACTGCAAAGCGCACAAGTTCATCGTCAGCATTCCTCTGAGCTACTCTACCGAGGTTGCATGCAGCACCATAGCATACTCAGTGTACTTGCATGCACCTCATGCTGTCTTGCACACAACATGTACTGCTGCCCATGCATTAGCAGTGCAGGTTCAACAGGAACAAGCACAGATTGATGCAGTGAGTCTTCTCACTGTCATACCAACCTGCTTGATCAGCAAAAGCTTGCACATGTACTGCATGAATCCCTACTGCACAACAGCACTTCTCTCACTTAGGCAGACATGCAGGGATGCTTCTGCAACACAGGCAGACTTTCATGATGTCCATCTCACAGCCGCTTGGCATGAGGCTTGCCAACACCACCAGTGATGCACGACTGATTGGTTGATTGATTCTTTGATTGGTTGATTGATTGACTGACAACTAGTGCACTTTAGACTTGCAGAACAGTCTGATGGCATATCACCTGCCAGCAGCAGTCCCCAGACCCCCAGGCTGTGTTCAGCCACCACTAGGGTGCTGATGACCAGCAGGGGATGCAGATGCAGGTTTGCTGAGTAGATGGCTGGGTTCAGAAGATAGGCCTCCACAAAATGAATGCCTGTCACCATGGCTATCACAAAGCCCAACTGCAGAGGCACAGCACACCAGGCTTGTATACTGAAAAGAAAAGAAAAAAAGACTTTACGCTTTTCAGCAATCATAATGGAAGCCTCCAGAGGCGGCAGCCCTGAGCTGCTCGTGTACTGACATCATCTGGGGTTTGATTTGTGCAGTCAGGGACGCAATGACACGTGTGTGAGTAGATCCTGTATGTGTGCAAATCCTACATGTGTGGACATCCAACATATGTTTGTAGAACCTTCAAAGCCTTGAGAAAAGAAAATTTATGCTTTTCAGCAAGCATAACAGGAGCCTCCTGAGGCGGCAGCCCGGAGCTGCTTGTATACTGACATCATCTGGGGCTTGTTTTGTGCAGTCAGGGATACAATGACACATGTGTGTGTAGATGCTGTATGTGTGCAGATCCTACATGTGCGGACATCCACCATGTGCTCCTTCAAACCCTTGAAAAAAGAAAAGTTTACGCTTTTCAGCGAGCATAACGGGAGCCTCCTGAGGCGGCAGCCTGGAGCCTTTGAAACTTTGTGGGAGCTAATCATGTGGCAACCAACGAATGAAACCAACCAATTGTGGTGTGAAGCGAGGTGTTTACAATGAGCACAACAGAGTGGCATGTGAAAGCTTTTGGGCCTCTGCTTGGGGTTGGGTTCAGTGGGAGACAGAAAGGCAGGGAAGCCTTAAGCAGAGTGGGAGGAGCTGAAAGCCCCCTGAGGCAGCAGTATACTTGCAGCAAGACATACTTAGCCTGAAGCACATCTGCAAGTGCACCACTCCAGGAATGATGCCGGCAAGGGTCAAGAAGAGTGTAGGCATTGGGCCAGAGTGTGAGTACATATAGGCGCAGGACAATACTCAATTGTCTTGTGATGCATTGGGGAAGGGCGGCAGCAAAAGGTGGCAGGCAAGCAAAGACATTAGGCTGAAGGGTAGAAGCAAAAGGTGGCAGGCAATCAAAGGCAATAGGCTGGAAGGGCAGGAGCAAAAGGTGGCAGGCAACCAAAGGCAATAGGCTGGAAGGGCAACCAAAGGCAGAGGCAAGGGCAGCAGGCAGGGGCAGAAGATACCTTGACAAAGCCATACTCTGTGAGGGCGACAAAGGCAATGGGCACAGTGGAGATGAAGACTCCAGCTATGGGAATGAAGCTGCAGATGAAGACAAACAGTCCCAGCAGGCCAATCCCAGGGATTTGGAGGATCCACATGCCCAGCGTTGTGAGGGCTGTGTTGGCCATCGCTATCTGTGCCTGCATTGACCAGTGGTCTTCAGTAAGTTATTCAATGGTCTACACCTTCATCTTTATTTGTATTCATTCACCCATTCCTTCAACTGCTGTTCACGAGTTCATTCATTTGCAGCTCCTTCCTTCAGCCAACTGTCCACAGCATTCAAGATGACTCATCCATACATTCCTTCAACCACCCTTCACAACCCAATTTGTTTGCTGTTCACTCATTCATCAGCTTGTTCATGTGTTTCATCCTTCCTTCATTTGTGCGCATGTTCATTCATTCACCCAACCATCCATGCAACATACATCCATCAAGGCTTCCCTGGAGGAACGAGGACCTGACCCAAACTGTGACCCCACATGCACATATGCCTAGCACACGCTACCATGCTGTATCACCTGACCTTACAGGACCTTGCCAAAGGGTTTGCGGTCACAGTGTCAGAATGTATACTCTAGCCAATTCTACAGACTTGATGTATCACCTCAGCTTGCACAGCCTTGCCAAAGACTTCAAGGCCTAGGATGTTGTGTAGACATGCTGCATCACCCAAAGAATTTATGGGTTTAAGGCTTAGGGTGTTGTGCAGACATGGTGTGTCACCTGAGCCTGTAGAGCCTTGCCAAAGAGCTGGCCAAAGACAGTGAAGGTGGGAGCCACCTCCATGTAGATGGCCCTCAGTCTAGAGCTGCGCAGGCTCTGCACCCCTCTGGCTATGGTGGGCAGGTCCCACACCACCATGAAGCTCAACACCAGGCTCACTCCCACCTGCAACATTCCAGTGCCACAGCCACAATCAGAGGATTTTTGTCATGGTTTGCCACCTGCAGTGTTCCAGTGCCACAGCCAGATTCAGACCGTTTTCATCGTGATTTGCCACCTGCAATGTGTCAGTGCCACAACTAAGTTCAGACCATTTTCATCGTGATTTAACACCTGCAGTGTTCCAGTACCACAACCATAATCAGACCATTTTTGTCATGATTTGCAACCTGTGTGTTTCTTGTCTGAGGTGCAACCCGCAGACCGCATCCTGGAGTCCAGAGCAACAAGTGTCAAGTCATCACTGTGAGTGTGCATCTGAAGCTGGTCACAGCGCACAATTCCTGTTCCTAGGCATTAGGGTCAGCTGTGCAAAGGACATAAGCGCGGGAACGCTGTCTACACATACTGCCAGACTGTAGCACAGTCAAGCTCAATAGCAGAGTCAGTCTCATTTGCATCTTGGCTAGACTTGCTTGAAAAGCACAGACCGCTATGCTGTCAGTATGCAATGCGAAGACGAGACTGGACCTCATCAAAAGCTAGTGCAGCACCAAAAGGCAATGTGTCAGTACAACATAAGGTGGTGTCCCTTTGGTGCTCTGTTGTCACACGCCCTTGAACATTACTTGTTGAATGTGTGTGTTGGTTTTACACTCATTATCTATTGACTCCTTCGTTGGGTTTCCCAGACAGCAAATGCAGACTGATTGATTGAATGTAGCATGAATGATTGAGGGGGTGAGTGGGCACCTGCACTGCAAATCTGGAGATGATGGTGACCAGGTTGGAGGTGATGGAGACAGCAGCGTCTGTGTAGCCTCGCAGCATCTTCTGAAGCACGTGCCCCAGGTACAGCGTGCGGTCGTGCGTCCATGCCTGCACCAGTTGACGCTGCACTTTCAGCCAAGTCAAGATACGGCTATAATAATAATAACAACAACAACAACAACAACAACAATAAGAAAAGACTATGCCTTTTGGCGTCAACTTAATGAGAAGCCAAGTAATATACCGTGCTGCCCAGGTATAACAACAATAATAATAATAATAATAATAACAAGCATGATAATAAGATACAGCTTTAGGTTGCTATTATTTTACTGCATCAGCCGATGAGTTGAGTGACCACCCCAGCAACCAGACATGGATGAACAGCGATGCCAAACGCATGGAAAGACTACAGCACCGGATAGGCCTCCATGAGAGTCAGCAAACACTGCCCTGATCAGATCATTGGTCAAGCAACAACTCACTTTGGTCCAAGCAACCAAACACCAAACGATTGGAGGCAGAAAGAGAAACAGATACAAGAGCCGATGCCGCCTCATGGGGTAGGGCCTTGGTCTCAGCACGACTTTGTAACTGTGCTGGCAATCGTTGGGGTATGCCTTATACAACAGGCCTATCAAGACTCTTAACACAGGGAAGAAGCAGATGGTGCAGCAGCGGTGACGTACATGAGAGTCAGCCACCAGTTTGCCAGAGGCAGCATCACCGCTAGCCACAAGCAGGGCACGCTCCACCTGGTCCATCACCCCATCTCTGCATCTCACACCAAGTCTGTTGGCAGCTGGACACAGTGCTCATGCTGGCTGCTTTGATGATGTCAATGCTGTTCAAGCGCAGCTGTGTGCTGTCTTGCATGTGAACAGTGTGTAAGCAGTGCGTATGTTGCTCATGTGGGAAGGCTGGTGTTTGCAGGTATGACAATACTGCCAGCCTTCAGACGCTGATTGCAGCAGCAAATGGCTTGGGGTGTAAAGTGGTTCACAAAGTTGGGGTCAGAGTGACTGTGCAAGGCAGCAATTTGCGATGCATTTAGATGGTCAGACAGTCATCAGAAGCATCTTGCAAACAGAGATGTCAGGACTGCAGCAAATTGTGCAAAGGCTGCTACAGCTTTGACGCCAGCGACTGCATTCTCGTCAGCAATGCAGTGCTGTACTGATAACATGAGGGCACTGTAGCTGCTGATGCATAGTGAATGTTTTGTACTTATGACAGGCTTACCCAAGTCCGTTCCTCATCTTCTCAAGGACAACCACCCAGACATTCTCACTTTTCAACCTGCGCACAAAGTCTGCGCCCTCTCTGACAATGTCAGGTATGGTCATGACCCCAAAGAGGAAGACTACCGACACAATGCCGCTGAAATATAGCAGCACCAGCAGGCGCCGCCGAAGCATGGGTTTGGAATCCAGTATCTTCAGGGCAGTGCTGTTCTGGGCTGATGCCACGAAGCCATTGCCAATGAATGCAACGATGAATGTTCCCATGACAATCTGCATGGCAGGGGCAGAATCAGCATGTGCAATGGAATAGCTCACAGCCTCATGCGAGATGAACTTTGTGCTGTACTGGCAAGATTGGCACAGTTGACAGCAAGCTTGCAGGCATGAGTTGTCCTGGCAATGGATACAGAAAAAGCCCTCCAGGCTCATTGGCTGCACAAGCAACATGCAGCTTGCTATGCAGTGCATGTTGGTGCCTGGCATGTGCAACATGGTAGAGGGATCTGAGCAGACTGTGTACCCCAAAAAAGTCTTGAAACTGTGAGGCAGTAACTATAACTGTTGCCCATATCGCCACTCGGGCCCACGGCAACTCACTAATCCATGTCAGAAGCTCACGGGCTCCGCCGCTGCGAGGCTCAACAAGACCACCTTGCAAAGTCGCACGTGCTTCCACTTGACATTGCTTGTTTCTGCTTGATCTGCTGGCTGGACTATTCGTAGACTGCGGCCTGTTTCTGAGGTGCTGTACAGATTGATCGAATGGTTGATGACAAGGTCTTTGTCGGCAACAGGTCCGCGCCCGACACCTCCAACACCTGATGAAATTAGCAGGCCTTGGGGTATGAGATAACGAGGGAACGAAGCGACCTGTATTAAGCAGAGATGTCTCTGCTGCCATGTCGTGACCACTCTTGCATCTGCAGACGGGCTTAAGGCTTGACGTGCCGGTTGAGTAAGTCAGCTCGTCACATGTGTCTTTGCACGCTCCTTCATCATAACCATTTACAAGTTTCGCTGTGCCCTGCCACCAAGCAATTGATCACTTGCTCAGACATGCCGTTGACCAATTGAAGCAGCAAAGCTCTGAGCAAAAGCTTAAGCTGCTGAGTCATCAAAGCAGCACATTCGCACAGACTGTGGGTCAATTGCCATCTCGCCAGCGCTGCGATATGGCACCCAATGCGTATGTAATCGGTTGCAATTTGATTGTGGCTTCCGACGCCAGCAAAGACATGCTCACGCTCTTGTCCATTCCTGACAGTGTAAGCTAATATAGACTGATGCTGATCGTTGGGTCCGGCCCGAATTCGGAGCTGCGGCACTCGCGCAATGGCCACCTGCAGCGATGATGAAGTGCACAGTTCACAATACGTGGATGCGGAGTCCGATCTCGATGGGAACTTCGACACGCACGAGGAAGAGACTGCCCCCGGCCGAAAGGCCGTGCAGCATGCGCAACCTTCATCGTCAGCTACATACAATGCCGATTGGCTGTCAGACCTCATCGGTGAGGCATATGCGGTGCCATACACAGTTTTTTGCGTTCCCATTATTGCTCCAAAACTCACTGCGCCTGCATGCAGGTCACTTGTGGAATCCGGAGCTGCGCAAGGCGTTCAAGAAGCTGGCCTGGGATATACTTCCTAAGCTGTTGCAGGAAGCTTCCCCTGCCTGGATGCACTCAATCAAGATGACAAGGTACCGCTGCTATGCAGTCTTTGCTCGCACTCAGGAAACCACTTGAACAACGAGTAGTGAAGTCAGTGTTTGATATTTATCAGGTTTGTCCTGGGGCACTCACCTCCAGTTATCACAAATGTGGTCAGCTTTAGAGACAACTCGCATGAGGAAGACCTGACGGTTGCGCTTGAATGCGATGTTACATGGGAAAGCAAAATGGTGAGCTCAGAGCACTTCCAAGCATGACCATGCACACAAAAGGGTTTCAGCCTTGTGTTGGAACAAATGGGAGTGCTTGCTGTGTGAATGTATTGTGAGAACAGATGCAGCTTTTTAGAGCATTTCAAACAAGCATTTGAAGCCTCTCACTGATGTTGAGTTCCACTTGTGTCAACCAATATGTAGGATATAGAGATGCACATCAAGCCCATGCCCAAGCAGGTGCCGTTTGTGCCTGATCTGGTTACCAAAGTCGTATCCAATGCTGTTATGTTCACAGTAAGTTCTTCACAGCCTAGTCATGTGTTGTGTCATGATTTCTGCATCCATCAATGTGATCAGCATTGGCACAGCCCTCAGGGTCTTGGTCACTGTGTTTGCATCAAATTCTAGGCATCAGAACCTTTGCTGAATCTTATGTGTGAACTGTTAGAGTCACAACATGCTTGAAAGCTATGCTGCTGCAGGCGGGCATTGAGAAGCTGAAGATTAAAGGACGTGTGCAAGTCATATTCAACCCTCTTATCCAGCGCTTGCCTGTCATAGCAGCTATCAAGGTGCTCATGCCATGTATTGCCACATACACCTGAACGTTTGGAGCATGGGAAGCTCAGATGCGTATGGCATGCTTTGCATGCTTCAGAAACATTCACTGCTGTATGTCAGAGTGCATGGAGCCCATTCTTTATGACAGCTACAGCAGCAGGCTTGCTGAATGCAACATGCCAGGTGTTTGTGCAAGCTTTTTCCATAGCTTTAAGCATCAGCAATCTGGAGCTGAGCCTTGTCAACATGCAAACATGCCTTGTCATCAAACTGAGCCATCAATCATGCACTCACCTGTTGCTGGTTCAAGTCATTCCCTCATTCTGCCATGGTTTACTGCAGCTGCGTTGACATTTCAACAGTGTCTTTTGCCCAGGCTGGCTTCATAGAGCAGCCAGAAGTGGTAGACTTTGAGGTGACAGTGTTGGGGGGACCTACCCTGGCGGGTCTCATACCCAGCTTGAAGGCCTGGCTGATCAGATTTGCCAGGGATGCCATCATCAGCCACTACGTCCTGCCTGAGCAGTGGTGCTTCCGCCTGGATCCAGTAACTCACACTGCCCTGTCATGCTGTTCATTGTGTCTTCATTACTGCACACGCAAACGTAAAACTGTACTTGCACATCTGAGGTTATTGTTACTTGCGTTTCTGGTTGTTGTTCATCACATACACACACGACACTTGGTGTGCTGCCTCTTGCTTCTGTTGCTGTCAATAGGACAATGCCTTGTGCCTGCCCTTGGGTTGCTCGCTGTCCCGATTGACTTGTTGCAGCACTTGCAATAGCTCAGAATATTGCACACAATACAACAGAATAAGGGAATCTGTATATGTGAAAAAGCAGGCAGCATGGCCACTCTGCCACAAAGTCAGCACAGTGTGTTTCTGCTTATGACAGCTGAAGCTAGGTAGCTGTCACACATGCATCAGCATGACTACCACCGGCTTCCATTTACACAGTGATTACTCCATTTGAAGCCTGTGTAAGCTATGCTTGTGCCGTTTACATGTCTGTGAAATGCAGTGATCACATGCGCAGCAAGGTGCCTGACACGCAATGCGTTTGCAGAAAGTGCAGGACGTGGACGTACCTGATGGTATGCTGGAGGTGACAGTTGTTGAGGCCAGGCACATACCCAAGGGCGACTACCTGTCTGACTCAGACCCCTACGTCTCGTAAGTTCACTTTCTCACCCGTAAAACAGTTTGTGAACTGTGCACTTGCTAGAAGCAGGTGACTGATCTGGCAAGGCCAATACCTCATGGCAAGTTCCGTGTGCATGTGGGGACCGTGTTTTCAACCTGTGACAAGTGTGTGTGAGGCTGGCAAACCCTGCAGTACAGTCTGTGATATGAAGGCGTCACATGCATGATGTGCACAAACAGGAGTGCTGGGAATGTTTATTCAATTTGTGAGACACTGTATCATTGCTGATGACTCCTCTCATCAGTGTCGTCGTCACCAGAGACTTGAAGCAACATGAGTCGTCACTGACAAAGTTGTCACAGTTGTCAATGTCTGTAAGGATGTCATCAGTTTGGGTTATTCCAGGCTTTGGTTGAGGCCGAGTCAGAAGCGGCGGACATCGGTGCAGCCAGAGGGCAAGCATGCCACATGGAATGAGTCCTTCCACCTGCCTGTGGACATAGTCACACGCCAGAAGCTGGTGGTTGTCTTGTTGGACCATGACACCATAGGCTCTGATGATGAGCTTGGCAGGTCACTGCCTATATGCTCCTCCCTCGCTCGCTCGCTCACATACTCTCTCACTTACTTGCTTGCTCGCTCACACACTCTCCCCCACTCACTCACTCACTCACCCACTCACTCACTCACTCACTCACTCACTCACTCACTCACCCACCCACCCACCCACTCACTCACTCACTCACTCACTCACTCACTCACTCACTCACTCACTCACTCACTCACTCACTCACTCACTCACTCACTCACTCACTCACTCACTGTGCATCTCTACACCGTTCTGCCTGTGTTTGCCACGTTAAATGGTGCGTAAACAGTTCTCAAATGCAGCCACTGATCATGCAGGCTGCTTGTGCCAATCAAGGATCTGCCTGATGGGCAAGAGCAGGACTTGTGGCTGGACCTGCAGGACCCCAAAGAGAAGGTAGGCATGAGCTACATTCTACTCTTACAGTTTCTCCCCAACCTGGTACAGCAGACACAAAATGCTGCAATTAAAGCTGATTGTTGGGTCATGCTGCCATGTTCAATAACAGCACAGCTGCAGATCAGCACCTTGGTTAGAATACCATTTGTGTGTGACAGCTATGCTCCAGCTGATCTCTCAGCCTTTGTCAACAAGCCAATATTGCAGCCAACGCTATGCTGAAGTCACTCAAAAAAGGGTGAAAAGCTTGAAACTAGGAATACACAACATAAATTGTTTGAGGGAGATGAAGCCAAATTGACAGTCAAAGTGCTTGAATAGTTTGCAGCCACTTCTTGCACGTGATGCACAGCATTTCTCAACACATTTAGCAACGCACGGCCCCAGTAAATGCACCAAAGCAGATTTGAGCTGCAAGAGTTGGTGCTGAGCAGATCATGTGCCTTACAACATCATCAGTGACAAGGCCAGTGCCATGCAGATCAAGCAAGATCAGAGGAAGCAGCAGCATGACCCGGTAGCTCAGGCCACAAAGCAGTACCAGCAGCACCAACAACGCAAGTCTGAACAGTGCAGAGTGCGTCTCAAGGTGCGTCCGTTTTCAGGTTCTCAACCCATATCAACCCTCAGACTCTCACTGTAGACTCAATGCCGCTGTGCTGTCACACTGTGATAGATCCACCTACTTCTTGTGTCTAGATTGCAAGTCACTGTGGCCGTATACTACAGCTCTTCATCATGTCCAGACGAGACCTTTGCTTTCAGTGATGTTCATACCTCCTTGATGGCTGCACAGATAAGCATGCAAGTCACTTGTGCAAAGGAGCCACCACTCAACAGTCAGCGGGCATGCAAACTTGCACCAGAGCTTGTGACTGACCATCCAGCTTGCATCTCAGCATGCATCAGAGCAGCGTGATACTAAGCTTTGTGCTGCTCTATTCATAAGCTATTCTCCTAGACGCCATTGAGCTGTTCAATTGAAAGCTGTTGAGCTGTTCACCTGAATGCTGTTGAGCTGTTGACCTGGATGCCATTAAGCTGTTCATCTGGGCAGCCGTCGAACTGATGATACATGCAGTTACGGTACCGAAGTATGAGCAAGGAAGAGATGAGGCTGATAGCCAGGGCCCAGGTGGAACAGGACATGAACATCCTGTACCGCCACCCCAAGCTGAGGGACATTGCCAACCAGGGCGTCATTGACATCCAGCTAGACTTTGTGGACCGTCTGGTGGCTGCCTCCTGGTGGCGGGGCCCCCGCAAGCGCTTGTGAGCCCACCTCCAAACCTGCTGAAACATGTCCACAATGTCGAAACGCGTTGTTTCACTGTCCCCAGACGTCTCTGAGTTTAGATTAGGGATGACGTTTCTGAATTAAAATAGGCTTTTTGGGGTCGAAAACAGCTTTCGGTCCATCTGATTGTCGCAATGTTGCTAGATGGCAAAGCTCGTTGACATAGAGCTGGACATTGGGCACCAGCTTGTTGCTGCTGCTAGCTGGTGGCTTGGCCCTTGCAAACGCATGTGAGCCTGTTGTGAATCCTGTGTTATGCCCATGTCGGTTCACTGATGTTCCTGAGCAAGGGATACATTGCTCTTGAGCAGGAAGTTGTGGAGTTGCTACTTGCTGCTAGCCTGTGGTAGATGCTTGTTACCCTGCCAACAGAGTCGGGCTCTGAGCTTGTGCCACCAGTTAGCAGCATGTAGCCTGACCACATGCTCCAGCTCAGCGCCAACACTGCATCCTTTGTCATCTGTTTCATTCTCATCATAGTACTCAGCTAGAATAACCTGGCAAATGCCTGATAACAGAGCTCCACATCAAGCACCTCTGCTAAGGCACTTCAGAGCGTCTTGGGCAACAGTCAGATCTTGCTGGCGCAGTGCGATCATGCTTGCAATTGTGTCAAGGCTGTGCAAAGCATGCTGCTGCATGCAGGCAAGTCAAATGCAGCTTTGGTAGTGAGCAGAGATGCAGTCTGATGAAGCATGGGCGCCGCCACAGCTGCAGAATAGATGAGGCCCTTCAGCTGCAAGTCCACCACCGACATCTGACTGGCAAGTACAAGCAGCCGCCATGATCTGATGTGACCACTGCGTGACAATCTTGGGTGCCAGCCTGAAAGTCCTGTTGGTGTCAAAGCATGCTTTGACAGACATGGTAGCATTTGTCATGTGCATGAGCAGCATCTTATGCAGAGGCTGTTTGAGCATCTGGTGTTATGGTCTAGCTTATCGTTGAGGTGGAATGCAAGGAGTGATGAAGAGCGTTCGCATGGCAAAAATGCTAAATGATGCTTTGACAGTTGCGTAAAGAAGCCCTGTCCAGTCTCTGTTATGTTGCAGGTGAGCATCAGAAGGATGATATTGTCATAGAAGTACGAGAGCGCAAATGGTGGCGCAATGATCTGGAAGTGGGTCGCAATCTCTTTGTATTTCTGCATGGAACATGTCACATTCATTTGTCATGGTCTGTCTACAAGTTGCAGCTGACTGCATAAGCTTGAGTCTCTTTACCACAATTTGCAGGTCGCAAAAGGTATCTTGTTGTGTTTGCCAGGTGTTGCCACATTGCCTCATGCAGCATGCTTCTCACAAGGCGACTGCGCAAGTACAGCATGCTGCATGCTGTGTGCAAGCTGTGCTCACTGGCAGTCCATTGCTGCAGGGAAGAGTGGTTCTGTCTTTGGAAGACCTGAAGCAGCAGGGTGTGATAAAACACAGGGCACCTTTGCAGGACGGCAAAAGTCCATCTGGTAGGCTAGATTTCACAATAGAGTGGAGCTCCTATTTAGGCATAGACAGCGTCGAGAAGCAACAACAAGAGAGCCAGTCTGATTGATAGCTTCCTTCCCAATTGTTTGTTGCTTCTACCACATGGCTGCATCCTTCGGCCATGATGCTGTCAGCGCAAGTGATCTTGCTATGCCAAGGCATCCATGTGAATAGCTTTGCTTCAATTTACCATGCTCTGTGTTTTGTACATTGCAAGCGGCTGTGATTCCCTGCTTCCTTCTGTGTGTTTTATGGGCGCATTCACTGTCGGCATTAGCTCCAGTAAACTGTAGCACAATTTTTGTACAACAGACTTCAGAAGTGCTCAACAACTGCGCTCCCAAGCGAGTTTCCTCAGTCCCTGCTCACATAAAAGACCTGGTGGTCAGGCTTATGACAAGGCTTGTCAGACCAGCCATTGGGAATTGCCAAAGGCTGTGTAGTCTTGCCCTATTACGATATGTGCACATGGCTCGTGGCCCGTTGCATCATGCCAACCTGTGTATGTCAATATCACCAATGGGCCTTGGATCTCAAGAGCATGAGCTGTGTGCGTTGCCCCTCTTTATGTTTTTGTGTTGTGCAGCGCTCATTGCCTCATATTGCTACCTTGAGGCAGAGACTTTTTTCCCAGGACGCCTTGCTAGACGCGTTGGAGCATAAGGTGTAGTCTGATCTGCTGTGACACGCCAGCTTCCATTGTAGTTTGAATTGCCAAAACCTTCCTCTTCGAGACAGCTGAGCAGGTTCTCAAAGACGATTGAGCGCGTGTTTCGTGCAAAATTTTCGTGAAACAGATCAGTTCCGGAAACGGTGCGTGCGCTGAATCAAATGCGTCGGCCAAGCTTCCGCTGACGACAGTTGATTGCTTGCGATACGCTGATAGCTTAAGCGAGTTAGCCCAGTCTCATGGGCCACAACGACGATAACCACTTCAAATCCGCCCATGCTGCCGCTCCAGGCAAGGGTTACGGGCACGAACATGACGATGGCACCAATGGTCGCAGCAACGAGAAGCATCGCAACGTAGGCAACGACGAAGGGTGGTTGTCAGACTGTCTGGGTATGCCTGCAAGCACGTAACGCGGCCTACCTCACGTTGCCGTACTCGCGTCGTAAGACAGCTCCTGACGACTTGCAGCTCATCTTTGGAACCCTCAGCTCCGCAAAGCCTTTACCAAGTTAGCGTGGGAGCTTTTGCCAGACTTGCTACAGGCGTCTTCTCCGCCATGGATGCAGAGCATTGAACTGACAAAGTAAGACAACGCTTTGCACGCTGACTTCAAAAATGAGACTCCTGCCGAGGCAGCACTTGCGCTCTTGCAGCATGCCGATCGGCCTTCTGTTACAGGTTTAACTTTGGCAAGAGCCCTCCCAAGCTGTCCAACTTCAACAGCTTCAAAGATAGCGCTAAAACAGATGATGCCATGGTAGCCATAGAGGCAGACATCAGCTGGCATAGTGACATAGTACGTTTTGATATTCCGCGTATGCTCATGTTCCAATGCACGATGCTGCAATCAGCCAAAATCTCCTTTGCAGTGGTGCAAACAAAATTAAAGATTTCAGCTTTGCAATCCATGAGAAGTCCACTAGCAAGCGTCTCTGTAACTAACAGGCTCCTGCATGCATACAACATGTCACTACAGGCAATAGTGCTTGTGGACAGTACATTCATTGGTAATCTTAGTGACACATCTTAGTGTACTTTGGCCCCCTGTTCAGGACTTCCTCCAGATTGACAGAGTGGCAACTGCTTGAATGGTATGCAGAATGTTCAGCTGCGCATCAAGCCCATTCCCAAGCAGCTTACCTTCATTCCCTCAGCATTGACAACATTGGTGTCCAACATGGTCTCCTTTACAGTGAGTACCTGAGGCACTTCCTCCCTTTCTCTGGTCACACTCTTCCTCTGCTCATGTCCACTGGCAAACATTGCTCTACTTTTTTATGAATGCAAAGTCTACAGGTTCATGCGACACTCTGTGCATACCATGATCTTTGCCACTTGCCAGAGTGCTTGTTGTTGCAGTTATTGTGGCTGAACATATTGTGCTATCAATCACATCCATGTTACTGATTGAGGTGTTGTGATGAGCGCTAAATCTGCTCTGGAACCAGGGCTTATGATCCACGTCCTGCTCCAGATGATGCTTCACAACAGTGTGTTTACGCAGGCTGGGATCGAGAAATTGCATGTGGAAGGCCGAATTCGCATCACCTTTGATCCACTTGTTGATAAGCTGCCTGTCATAGGCGCTGTCAAGGTAAACGAAAATGAGTCACCTCAAATGTGCATCTCACATCTGCTGTGACCCCAGCACACTGTATGGTTGTGCATGTGAAGCCCTAGCGGCAGCCTGCATATCACGTAGACATAAGGACACGCAAGCACAGCACAGCACAGCACAGCACAGCACAGCACAGCACAGCACAGCACAGCACAGCACAGCACTGCACAGCACAGCACTGCACAGCACAGCACAGCACAGCGCAGCGCAGCACAGCACATCAAGCGTTCTGAAAGGCACCTGTGTATGGCATGAGAAAAGGCAGTCAGCCATACTCACTCCGCTGAGCTTTGTTCATCAACAGTAGAACCATCAATAGCAGAGTATAGCATTCTTCAAATGACGCATGTGGCAAATGGACATTGAGACATATATTGCGGCGCCTGCAGGTGTCATTTGTGGAGCAGCCAGAGACTGTGGACTTTGAGGTGTCAGTTATGGGTGGCTCAACCCTATCTGGTCTCATTCCTAGTCTGAAGGCTTGGATTGTGGGCTTTGCTCGTGACGGCCTCATCAGCATGTATGTCATGCCAGAGCACTGGACCTACAGACTTGATCCTGTGAGTCTTCTTCCCTTGCCATCGTCCTCACAGATCTTGTGTTTGCCTGTTTTACCATAATTCTGGATATCAAATCATGATCAGCATGACCTACCTGCGTCAGTCAGCTCTATGGAGATGCCACATGTGAAGCTGTGAGGCATTTTGATTATGGATTATTGCTGATAGCTGTATTGCATGCAAACATTGTGTCAAAGTGCATATGCAACAAGTTCTTCTTGCGCATCTCAGAGTCTGCTTTCAAGCATTCAAATGGTGAGGCATGCACAGCAGCTGCATGGCTAGCAACGACATCAGCAGAGTTGAGACTGCCTCTCAGCAAACGTGTAATAGCTTCTCCTCTATGATCTGGTCCCATGACCGCTTCTATATCTGAGCTTTAGCACTCAAGCACATCTTTACACACAATCATTCTCGGCCAGCCAACTGGCATTGGATTTCATTTCATCCCTGGAAACAGGCTTGCTGATGGGGTCTGTACAAACAGCATATTTTGGATCAAAGGGTTTGTGTGTGAGGTGCAGAGCATAAAGGATGTATCGGTGCCAGCTGGCATGCTGGAGATTGACATCCTGGAGGCCCATCACATCCCCAAGGGGGACTACCTGTCAGACTCCAACCCCTACATAGAGTAAGCAATCAATCTCATTGCATTACATTCTAGTTCAGGGTATAGTGTAGGAAGTGAATCTCGATGAGATCCATCAGAGAACCTGATTCAGAAGACTGTCCTTGTGCTCACAAGGCAGACCACATTGTGACTCACAAGGTAGTAGACATTGACTCACAGGGCAGTAGACATTGACTCATAACCTAGTGGACATTGACCCATTACCTAGTAGACATTGGCGTATAAGGCAGTAGACATTGGCTCACAAGGCAGTAGACATGTCAATGCGCTGTGCTGAGTGCAAACATCTGGCTGCATGTGCATCAAGATGTTTCATCACAGCAAGCAGCAATCTGACAGAATGGTTGTGTGGGCGTCTTACAGTTGCGTGTTGTTCATTGTGCAAGCAAGTGATCAGAGACCCAGCATTTGTTGTGTCATATTTGTGCACATTGCAATATGTCACTGGTCGGACTTTCCAACATGTTTGTGACAGTACTTGCCAGCATGTGCATGTTGCACATCGTACAGCATGATCATAGCAGCATCTCAGATGTGAAAGCACACCATAAGCACTTGCAATGATGAGCATGACGTACCATGCAGAATGTTCATGAGGGCGTCACAAAAGCGAAGGACAACAATACAACCAGAAGGCAAAGAAGCCACATGGAATGAGTCCTTCAAGCTGCCGGTCCACATCCCTGAGAGTCAGAAGCTGGAGTTGATCCTGTATGACCACGACAACATTGGCTCTGATGATGAACTCGGAAGGTGAGCGCCTCTCATCTGTGGCTCAGAGTCACATGGCCATGCATCAGAAGACTGCTGAGCGAAATGCAACTGTGGTTCATGCTTTCTGCCTGCTTGCCAGCATCATGTTCTGTTACAGGGCCTGCACATTGTGCTCTCTGCTCAGGACTTTGAGTTTCCCAGGTCCCTACTTTTGGGGCTGGCTGGTCAATCTCTGCCTGAAGTCACGAGGAACTCTGTTCTTTGCTCTGTGCTCAGCAAACAGCAGAAAACTGCTGACAAGAGCACTTTGCCCAGGCTTTAAAGCATGCAATGCTCCTGCAGATTTTGCAAACTGTCACTGTGTCCCTGCCAACCTGCTCAGCAGATCATTGCATCCTTGCGAAGTGTTTCTAGATCCCAACCTATCAAGGCAACATGTGTACAGTACTGTGCAAAACCACAATGCACAATGCTGCAATCAACGGCAGCTGCATTCAGCAGCCATAGGCCTCCTATCTCATCATGAGCTGGAAAGCAGTAATATTATTATCATTATTATTATATATTATTATTGTTGTTGTTGTTGTTGTTGTTGTTATTATCACTATTGTCATTATCATTGTTGTTGTTGTTGTTATTATTATTATTACTCCAGCCATCCCCAACCTCTGTCACCCATCTGAAGACACCACCAGCAGCATTCAAAGACTTTGCATTGCCAACACACTCATCATCAAACATGTCTCATTGGACAACAATACACACAAGCACAGCATGTTGCAATCTTCAGCACCCAGACAACAGCATGGTCAGGTCATACATGCTGATTGATACAAATACATCGACGTGTGCTACTGTGGGTATGCCGATTGCCAAAACAGGACCTCATACAGGGAGCTCCACCAGACTGTATGGTGTGGTTGCACACCACATACACCTGTGCTTTCAAGCCAGGATGCCTGATGAGTCACAACTGGCTCCGCACCCCAGACTGTAGGGTATTAATTGGGAAACATGGCTTCATATACCTAACCCTTGGGGAAGACAGGTGGAGACTGAATGAATGAAATGAGGTGATTGGTGGCTGCAGGATCAAGATAGCAATCAGAGATCTGAAGGAGGGTGAGCTGCAAGACTTGTGGCTAGACTTTGACAACCCCAAAGAAGAGGTAGGCTAGCCCGTCAAGCATGCTGTCCCTGCCTTGTCAGTGTTGTAAGTGTCCAAGGGGACTCACACAGCTTCTTGTGTAGCGTGAAATCTCTGCAGTGCTGTGCTTGTGCATAGTGCTTTAAGGCATTTGCCAGCATGCCACACGCTACGCATGCTTAATACTTGCCATGAGCTGCATGAGCACTTTTGCAGAATTTTATGAAGGCAACGGCTCATCCATACTCTGAGTCTGATTCAATGCAGAGTCAACCTGCTGAGTCTGAGTCAATCATGAGTCGGATATTGCCACCGAGACTGAGTCTGAGTCTGACTCACTCATGAGTGAACGACATGCTGAGTGCATGAGATCATTCCTGTGATGCCATGACTGCAGATCAAGCAGGATCAGCGCTCCCAGCAGCATGATGCTATCGCAGGGGCCATGAAAAGGGTGAAGGCCCGGCAAGCTGAGAAGAAGACTGCTTGCAAAGTGCACATCAAGGTACCGGCTTGCATCACCTTGCATGGCGCTGACACAACAAGAAACACATGCAGCATTACTTTTGTGTCACCTTACATGGCGCTGTTACATTGTCTGAAATGCACACATGCAAAGTTACCTGTGCGTGACGAAGAAGACTGTGTGCAAAGTGCACATCAAGGTAACATTGTGCATCACCTTGCAGGCACTGATACATTATCAATCATGCCACATGCAGCATTACCTTTGCATCACCTGAGACGGCGCAGTAACATTGTCAGAAATGCACACACATGCAGAGTTACCTGTGCGTCACCTTACATGCCACTGATACATACTCAACCATGCACACATGCAGCATTATCTTTGTGTCACCTTGCATGGCACTGATACATACTCAACCATGCACACATGCAGTATTGGCTATGTTCATAGCAACACCACCCACATTGTTGTACCTTCCCATAATGACAGCTGTTTGGTGCAGTTGAAATATCACAGCATGAACAAAGAGGAGATGAACGCGATTGCTGAGGCTCAGAACAAGGGAGACATGGACCTTCTGTACAAGCACCCCAGGCTGAAGAGCATAGCAGGGCAGGGAGTGATTACCATCAAGCTAAACTCAGTGGACCGGCTGGTGCACCCCTCCTGGTGGAGGGGAGGGCATAAACATGTGTAAGCTGACTACCCTACTGTCACCCCCCATTCTCAACATGCAACATTCATTACAGGCTACAGGTGTGTTAGCTGTTGTGCAGAAGTACCCACTAAGTGTGTCTATGATTTTGAGATATCAGAATGGTGCAACCCTCCCCCCCCCCTTCCTGGTGGGGAAGAGAGTGTGGCGCACATGCAAAAGCTTGGTGGCCTGCCAACGTGCTCTGTACATGGTGTGGCATGCAGGCAATGGTGTAGGAGATGTGAAGGTGCATGGTGTACCCTGACATTCTGCATGTCTATCAGCAGCCCATGTTGTGTTACATGTTTCTGATGTACCATATACATGCGGATATATGCATTATGTACCGTCACCTCAGAGGCACATTAATAGTATCCTCACAGGATCTGTACATTTATGTACAGAAGCCTGCAGACCCTTCAGCCCAAAATCGGCTCGTGCAAATGTGGCAACCCAACAATTTTCATGCTTGCTGTGAGCATAAAACTCAGGCTGCAGACCTCATGCACCTGCATTCTGTCTGTTGGTCAGGCTTGGCTGCGTTTGAGGCATATAGATGCAGGGATTGAGCAGTATGACAGGGCCAGCCAGGAAGAAAAAGCATTCTTAGAGCTACCATTTAGGATTTAGGTCGGCCAGGCACTGACAGCTTTTCCAAGAGTTAGATTTTGAGGTTCTAGGGCCACCAGGCCTAGACAGCATTGGAACAAGAAGCCTCGGTATGGTGTATGTTGTGTCATGACGCTTGTGACTGTTGTTGCAGGAAAGTGAAATGCGTGTTTGCCAAGGATGAAAAGGTGAGTCAGTTGAAACGAGGGAGCGGGCATAACTGTAGAATAGATGAGACCATTCAGTTAGAGGTCACCGGTGACAAGGAGTCTGGTGAGCCACTGACTTGCCCTTCAAAGCAATGATGCTTTCAAAGTACAGCAGAGTGTGCAAACCAAGCATCTGTGTTTGCTTGCATCACATGTAGTTGCTTGCTGTTGCGCTGAATATCCACACCCATATAATAATACTAATATTAGATATTCAAATCCTCTTGTTGTCATTCTCATTGCATTTGTGCCGACGGAATCAAGAGTGTGCAAACAAGCAGCACTCCTGGGGATTGACTAGGTGCGTGAATGCACACTTGCACGTTCAAGATTGCAAGCTGATGCGCTGATTGCTGCAGGTGATCATGACTGTGATGATATAGTGATAGAAGTGCATGAGACCAAGTGGTGGCAGAAGAATACTGAGGTAGGTACATGTGCAAGTACACTGTATGCTATAGTCCTGCAAAGTCATGGCACCTCTGGCAGACTGTCTAGTTGATGGTTACCATGGTAACGTCCATGGGAACTGTGCACTTGATAACAGGATGCAGAGGTCAAGTCTGTTGGACTGTCTTGCGGCTTTAAGCCCTGAGTTCTAACCCCCAACCTAGACCATGGTGAAGTGAAGTGGCAGCTCTGGCAGATCTTGCATGTTGTATGTAATCATTGCTGGCAACCGACATAGCTGGTCTACCCAGCAGCAGGAGTGCATGCAGTGGCATTGCAGCTTAACCTTCATTGTATGCTCAGCTATGTGTGTTGCGATGTAGGGGATGATGGTGGTGTCCTTAGCTGAGCTGAAGAAGCACACCAAGATGGCTGGGAAGAAGAAGCTAAAGCATGGCAACAGCCCAGATGGGCGACTGGACCTGGAAATGTCGTGGAGCTCATATCTTGGCTTAGATGACGAATGATGCAGACATGGGTCACATGTGCTGCTGCATGCAGACAGTCTGGAGCAGGATGAATGCCCATGGCAGTTTGAGATTTACTTGCACGTTCCATGTTCCAGTCACATGGCCTGCAACTCATGTTGCTCTGTGCTGCTGGTGAGTGTGGTATATGCTTTTGGAATACACACTTGAGTGCTGCTTACAATGTGTGTGTGTGTGTGTGTGTGTGTGTGTGTGTGTGTGTGTGGGCTCGTGTGTGTAGCACATAGCCAGCCACGCACACTAGCCGTTAGATAGGTTCGACTTTTGTGCTTTGTCTGTGCTTTCATTGCAATTTTGATTGCATTTCCTCAAACAATACCTTTATGTGAACAAGTCCTGCCATTTCAGGTGCCTTCGTTCTTACTATCTTACTCCTTACAATTACAAGTTTACATTTGGAACTGAGTGAAATGATGCGAGGTTTTCACCTGACCTCTACCTTCTGCTATGCTGAACTAGGCTTGACATTCAAGTATACTAGAAGCACAACTGTTACAGGTCTGGCAGACCCATTGTTACAAACACAGGCTCATTTGCTTATACGATCATGACAACAGGTATCAATCACACAGCTTCACTGTTATTGTAATTTTCTGAATGCTACTGTACAGACTTTGGTTCCTTCTATACCTGCAAACTTGAACTTTGGATATGTTCGTACATGGTCAACATACCGGAACAAATGAGGCTGATGAATATGTTTCTGCTGTGCATGGCTGTCTGTCTCTGGGCATGAAGCAGCACCAATCAGCCCGTCCTTTGTTGACTGACAGAACTCCTCACACAGCTCATTCTTAGTGCTGTTGCATGATGTGATGACCTGCATCATCATGATGCATTAGCCAGTTTGTAGGACATAGCTTGCTCTGTTGAGCTTGTATGCTGTGGTCATGAGCAAGGATAGACTCGTCTGCTTGACCTGACCGAGCGACCTGTTTAGGTCAGTGCGTAACAAAAGATGTGTGGAACAGTGATCAGCACTTCCTCAGCAAAAAGCTAACAGCAGCAATCTATATGGCAGTAGCAGCCTCACCAAAAGACCATTGGATTTGAGCAAGGACCATACGCTCTGCTGATACTTTGCTCTGCAACAAAAGAGTATCCAGCTTGAGGCAGAAACAGTGTCAGTGAAAAGGCAGCAGGGACCATTGTGCAAAAGGTACATGAATCATACAGAAGTTGCTACCTGTTCATGTCTGCATCTTGCATCAAGCCAACAGCATCCAGAGTGCCTTTGTCCGTAATAACATCAAAGCTGCAAAGCACAATGACGATGATCAATAGTCATCACAACAGAGTCCAAGCTGTTTGCCAAGAAGGCAAAGCAATCACCTGCCTGCTCGTCAGACAAGTCTGCAACAAGTCATCTTCCTGCATGTGATACACAATTGATCAAGACAGCCAATGACCTTGTGAACAGTCTTCCTGGAGTTACCTTGTGAACAGTCTTCCTGGAGTTGCAAAAAACACTTACCAGTAGTTTGATGTGTGTTTGGCCATGCTTGTGCAAGATGTGCTGGGAGAGGGCAATGGACTGAGCTGAATAATCGGACCCAGTCAGGTTGCTGTAGCCAAGCTGGGCAAGCTGGAGTGGCAGCAAGGCATTTCCGGTGCCAACATCGAGTATTGCTATTGATTTGTCGTTGTTGTGCTGCTGCGAGAGCAAAAGATGTAGCCATTCAACCATTGTATGCATCACCTCCTCACCAAACCTGTATCCCAGCAGTTCGTCATTTCATTGGACACGGTAGGCCGCAAAGCATAGCTGAAGGAGATACTGACCAGATCTCGCCCTCATCACCATTCAGATGTAGGTTCTGCAGCTCTCGGGCGTACGTGCTATCCCAGAACTCACGCTTGCCAAGTTCACAATCGTCGTCCTCCTCATCTTCGGAGTGGCTCGCGGCCATTCCAACGGATGCTGGTGTCCTTTACCGAAGAAGCGTACAAGAAATGAGGGTAGCGTAGGCTGTGACCACACCACCGCCGGAGAAAGACCGAAGGTAGCAGCTGCGCAAAGTCTGTTCTGGCTGGTTTCGGAGCGATCTTCAACTTTGAGCCCTGTTCCTGGCAGCGCCCTCTGCCCTGCTCGCTTAGTTCTCACAAGAGGGCTGCTGCGATCAGCATCATCGCGTACGACCGCCCGCTGATGCAGGTAGTCACTTTGATTTTGAGTATGTGACTCGCATCCTCCCGTCAACTGTCCGCAAGACACGCCTCTTGCGTACAGCCGCAGTGATGAACTCAGGTACGCTATTTTGTGAGGTTTAGCTGACTCAAAGCCTCGTGCCAGGACGAGCTGTTGACGCTATTCCTATCGACACTGCAGAAGAAGCCAAGATCACTGCAGCGCTCACAGCATATGTGCGGAATGCGTTGTTGTGCAAGACACTGGGGCAAGACGCTACGACATATCGCGAGTACGCCTGCGCAACACACAATTCCCCCCTCCTGCAGCTCACGTGACGTACATGCTGAAGGCTGCTTGTTCATGCAGGCTGGTCAAGCACGTATCACAAGTTCGAGGAATTGTCTGCGGCCAGCACTCGCAGCAAGCAGCTGCTGAAAAGCACCAGTTGGCTTTGCTGTTGCAAGCTTGCACGCGCCACGTCTCCTACATACGATCAGACCATCATGGCATGCTTGTTGCTGAGCTGCTGGCTATTTCGCTCTGGATTTGTGGAGAGGTACCATGTTTTTGTTATATGCGCCACTGTGAGCAGCTGAGTGTCAGTATTCTCAGAGTCGGCGTTTCTGCTGTGCAGGAGGTGCTGAAGGGAGCCTTGGACTTTGTGGTCAAGCTTCTTGTAGCAAATGGCAGCATGGTCTCCTTCTGCTTGAGGCGACTTGTCTTCTGCCTGATTCCTCCCAACCCCTTGCTAGAGGCACCAATTCCTGGTGAAACATGGCAGCCACCAGCACAGCAAGCTGCTGTCCAAGATCACATCATCAAAGCTCTTGCTGACATCCTATTGCTGGTCCCCACAGCACCTAAGACCATGCTCTCAGAGCTCAGCCAGCGCATGCCATTCAAGATTGTGAACAGAGCTGCGCCTTGCATGTACTTTCGCGCTGTGTATCAGCTGTCTCAGATGCAGGCAGGAGATTGCCTCAGGGATGGTCTGCAGGCAGCTATGGTGGATTGCCTGCTGAACATTGATGTCGAGATCAAGTGGCAAGACATTGCTGACCAGCAAGCAGGCAAGCTGTCTTACGCTGTTCCTGTCAATGCACACAGCTTGCTCTGCACTCAGCCTGCATGTTGTTTCTGACTAACACTGGGACACAACAGTACAATGCATGTGAAGACTGCATCTGCTGTGAATGTCATATGCTTCAGTGTGTGTTCAAGTACGCTGGCAGGCTGCCATTGAAGATCTGCCAACATTTGTGCAGATCATGTGGCTGATGAGCACGACTCAGAAGACGAGCAGGACGTGTTTGCACTGGAAGGCCGAACAGGCCAAGACCTTGAAGAGCAGACTATTCAGACCCTGGATGAGGCTGCAGCAGACCCCAGCATTAGCAGGGGTGGTTGGGAGGGGGCGGCCGCCACCCAGGATGTTGTTCCTGTTGCGTCCACATCAGATCGAAGCCCCATAGATGAGACTGCAGACACTTTGGACAGTCTCATGGAGCTGACTTTTGACCACTTGCTGTGGCGCTGCAATGATGCTGCTCAGCTGCAGCGCACGTGGGCTGTTATGCTGGCAGCCTTTGACAGAACACTCCTCCACACCTACCGCAGCAAATTCACACAGTTCCTTGTATACTACATGTGCCAACAGGTCAGCGCTTTGAAGCTGCTTTGAGCTTTTGCCCGTTGAGCATGCTGAGCAGTATGTGAACAAGGATGTTGCAAATCCTGTGATGTTTCATTGTTGTCCCATACCTGCCTGTAGACACACAGGCTGTGCGTCATCACTGCCATGCCTATACCTGCTTTTCTGCTGTCACTCTCCAGTATGTCTTTGAGGCTTGGCCCCACCAGTGTACAAGCCGATGCTTGCCCTTGTTGTCAGCAGATCCTGTGTGCTGCAGAGCCTTTCAGGCTGCGCTTCAGCTTTTGTGAGCTTCCTCCTGAAGAGAATACACGACCCAAATCGTCCCGCCATCACCCGCACAGCATGCGCAGCATACCTAGCCAGCTTCCTAGCCCGTGCCAAGTTCTTGCCTAAGCCTCTTCTTATTCAGTCCCTGCTGAGCATGGCCCAGTGGTGTGCTGACTACTGCAAGACACAGGATCAGCGGCAGCTGGCAGCATCCTTTCCTGCTACCAGTACCTTTGAGCTGGGTATACAGCACCAGGTGCAGTTGCTATTCTATGCAATTGTAGGTCTAATGTAGCATTGCCATGTCAAAGCAATCGTACTGTTTACAAGCAGGTTTTGACCTCCAAAGTTTGGCAACCTGGTTGCACTGGTGCTCATGAGAGAGTTGTCAACTTCACATGGCTGCCTGCAACTCCCTCAGCATCTTCAGCATGCCTAGTCAGCAAGCACAGACATATTCACATGGACATCCCTACTGCCGTGTACATGTAAAGAGCTGCACACGTCAGATCCCAAGATGCCCCACCTTGCCTGACAGGCCATTGACTAGTTCCAATGGCTGCTGCAGGTCTTCTATGCCATGTGTCAAGGCCTGCTGTATGCCTTCTGCTACCATCTGGACAGCCTCCTCAGCACTGATGCTGATGACATGGACGCAGTGGATCCTAGTCAGCTGCACATCTCAGATGCACCCCCACCCACCTCCAAACCTGAAGACAAGGCCTGCATGCAGCCTGCTGACATCCGCCACACCCTGTCTGACCTCCTGCCCAGAATTCTGCACCATAGGTACTTGTGCTGCCCTGCTGCTGCAGTGCTTGATGATTGGCTATTGCCCATATACATGCTGTCTGACCTTCTGCATAGAGGTGTGCACCATAGGTGATGCACTACTACAGCTGCCGTGCTTGATGCTTGGCTGTTGCACGTTCACGTGCTGTCTGCCTTCTGCGCAGAGGCCTGCACCTTAGGTAGTTGTGATGCACTACTACCGCTGCATTGGCTGTTTGGCCATTGTACATTCACATGCTGTGAGTTCACATTTTCAAACCAGGTGCTGCACACAGATGCTAGCTTGTCTGCTCATGCCTTGACACGCAATGCAGACAGCCCTCAGTGGGCTCTCTGCAAAAGGGGAGTGATGGCATGCTTGTTGTCTATCACTCATGTGCACCACTGATGCACATCAAGCATCCAGGTAGTTTAGGATACATAGCTGCTGTGACTTGTAACATTGTAATCCAGATGGTGCTGACAGTGTGTATCGTGTTGCAGGCTGTCTCCATTGACAGTGTGTGCTCCCAGTGTGGCTCACCAGTTCTTGCAGCAAGCTCAGCGCCTGTCACTGCTGGACTGCACCAGTCTCCAAACCACTGTTGCTTCAGCACATATGCAGGTCCACTTCCTGTCTTGGATTCTCTGGCTTTGCTGCATGATGCATTGCAGTGCCTGTGCCCTATACGGCATGGTTTGTCAACATCAATGCATGCTTCGTGCAACGCACAGAAGTTTACCAGCTGGAGACCAGGGTTTGATTGGCTTTCGTGTGCTTAGCAGATAGCCTTGCAATGTATGTCTTGTGTATACTGTTGCATCAGGGTCTTTGAGACTTGTACACATCTGTCAATGTCTGCTCAAGTGCACGCACAACACCTCCCCTATGCTAGACACAACAGCTGATCACAAACTTCTGCATGACATCTGTCTTCCGACCTCAGTGTGTGTTCAAAGTGTTGGTCAAATTTGCAGGTGCGGCCCTTGGAGATGTTCTTCCCCTTTGATCCATACTTGCTGCGGCGTTCTGCGAGGTTTTTGAAGCTGCCAAGCAGCTACAACACATGGGGAGGTGGGCATCAGCATGACACTGATGCAAGCCATCTGTCCAGTGATGACGAGCTTGAAGTGCCCGAAGGTATGCAAGGGTCTGAAGCCTGTCTGCTCTTGCAGATGCAGTTGCGGTTTGCATGACTTTCACTTGTTGTACTTGCATCATCATATGTGTGTGTTGCACAGCAGCATGCCTAAATCTGTGCAACGCATAGCATAGTCTATTCATGTTTTTGGGGTTGTACCTGGACAGCCCGGTATAATGCATGGCTTCTCATTGCATTGACGCGGAAAGGTGTAGTCGTTTCTTTTCTTGTTTCTTGTCTGGATTGTGCTCACGCAGCTGCTGATAGCTGCAGGTGCAGAATCTCAGACAGACAGCAGTAGCGAAGAAGAAGATGCAGAATTTGAGCCCCAATCACTGCAGGGACAGTCGATGGGTATCAGCTTTCGATCCAAGCCTTTAGGTATGTCCATCACTGCCCTGCTTTTCATCAGAGATGTCAAACTTTTCAGAATCTTTGCATGCATTTCTGGGAGTATTAGTTCTGGATACTGTTGCCTGATTGGGTCGCATTGCTCGCAGGCATTACTCGGCAGTGTCGAGATAGGATGACGAGCTTGCAGCAGGAGAGTAAAGGCCGGTACGAAGATTCTTCCCTTGGCTCTTCGCCAAAGCTGATGGGCTCATTTGAGCCCATCCCCATGTCGTGCTGACAGTGTCTTTGGCAACACAGTCTTGTTGATTGTTTGTGAGCCTGTCACCTGAGACACAGGTCCCTTTTTCTGCCCTGGTGTTAACATGTGTTATGTTTACATGACAAGCTGTGAGGTTATGTGTGGGTCTGTCTGACATTTGATTGTAGCTTGTAGTGTTTTAACAAATGTTAGCAAGGTGCTGGCCTTTCATCAGTGACCACTGGCTAGACGAATGATAGGATGTGGCCTGAAAGCAGAGTTTATGAGTGATAGAATGTGGTTTATTTACAGCAGAGATGCATGTGCCAATATTGTTATGGAATAATAGGAGCAGTGATTGCGACTCATGTGGAAACTCGCAAGCAAGCCCATTAAGCTGTCGGATCTTGTTGAGAGTGTCATTTGGCACTATGAGGCATGGCCTTTTCCCAATGGGGAGAGAGAAATATATATATTTGCGTATATGTGAAACTTGCACATGCAAGGCAGTTGCGCTGAAAACGCCTCAAATCCAAGGCGGTACTGCCCTGTTCGAACTGCCCTGCAAAAGTTGTCCGTCGTTGACGTTCTGACCTATTGCTTGCTTTCGACAGCGCCCAAGCTGCGTCAAACGTCGCGACCTACATCGGACACCATGGTCCAGCTGGGACTTGAAACCGTTTTGTCCGGTGCTCCCTCCGCTGTTTCGAAAACAAAGGTGCTGCACCATTCCCGTTGACTGTGTTACTTACTTGAACGTCGAACTCTGCATCGAGCTGTGCGCAGACCGCGCGATCCAACCAGATCTAGATGTTGACAGTGACTCCATGGGAAGATGCTAAGGCCCGTAACTGCTGCAGGTGGTATGCACTTTGGGGCCCAAATCACGTTCGGTGGAGGTGCTGGAGGAACTCCTGAGGGCAGGCATGGCCGTCGCTCGATTCAACTTCTCTCATGGGTCATACGAGTACCATCAAGTGCGACGTCTGCAGCCACTCATGAGAATACCCAGCTTGTGACCTGAAGCATCGCCTCTGACAGTTTATCTGCGATTGCAGGAAACACTGGATACCTTGAGGATAGCCATGCGCAACACACGTATCATGTGTGCGGTCATGTTGGATACCAAGGTACATAACGATTTTGGAGCACCCATTAGCGCTTGATCTCCCTATCTGCCTGAAAGCAGTCACAATGCAAGCTTCAAGCAGCTCAATTGCGGCAAAAACGTGCTAAGGACTGTGCAGCATGCAACTGTATGACCACACATGTGCACTGTCTGCTGCCTCCTGCTCTGTGGGTCTGTTGCAAACTTTTTGGCAGATGTTGCCAGCATGGTTCCCGTCACTGCACTGCAGGGGCCAGAAATCAGAACAGGCTTCCTCAAGAACCCTGATCAGCCTGTCAAGCTAACAGCTGGCAAGGAGATCACCATCACAACCGATTATGAGTTCAAAGGAGATGATGACACCATAGCCATGAGGTACCTAGTATGACTAATAGCATGCAGAGCACATTCCATTGTGCCAAGTGCCCATTCTACTGCTTGCTTTGAGTCCATATCAAGTGCAAAATTTCACTGGCAGCCTGCTTGAGCAATGTAAGAACATGCAAGTGACTCAACCCCTGAGTGTCCTACATCATACTCAGGCTCGCATACTGAGCACTTGTTGCATGCAGCAAGCCCTTGTCCTGGCACTTATGGATCTAGCCTGCAGCATGCATGCTGTTGGAACGCAAGGCCACCATGCCATGCACAACAGCAATCACTCAAATCAATGAAAGCGCAGCCACAAGCACAATCACTTGATTCAATGAGATTGCAGCTACAAGAAGCTGCCTGTGGATGTGAAGCCTGGCTCCCAGATCCTGTGTGCTGATGGATCTATCGTCCTGGAGGTGCTTAGTACTGACCCAAAAGCAGGCACCGTGCGGTGTAAATGCACAAACAATGCGAGTCTTGGGTGAGTATCAGCACCTAAACAGGCCCTCTGTTGCCTAGACAACATGATCTTGTTGCTGCTGGTTGTCCATTACTCATCTACATGATTTCCATGCTCCAGCAATGTGCATCTTCAGTCAAATTGCTCTGTCCTGCAATATGCATGCACTGCAATGCTGCAATTGCAGCATTGCAGTGCATGGTCCGGAACAGTGTTGTTGCTCAATGTACCTTAATGACGCAGTCAAGCCATGCAAAGAGCGCAAGGTTGTCAGCTTGCCATTTCATTATCTTGTGCCTCACATGATTCATGGCATGCAGGGAGCGCAAGAACGTCAACCTGCCAGGAGTCATTGTGGATCTGCCCACATTGACAAAGAAGGATGAGGAGGATTTGGTCCAATGGGGACTGATCAATGACATTGACTTCATTGCAGCATCCTTTGTGCGTAAGGGCTCTGACATCACCAACATCCGCAAGGTGTGTCTGAATACACCCTGCAAATGCTGAATATGCCCTGCAAATGCTGAATATGTCCTGCAAATGCTGAATACATCCTGCAAATGCTGAATCTGTCCTGCAAATGCTGAATATGTCCTGCAAATGCTGAATACATCCTGCAAATGCTGAATATGTCCTGCAAATGCAAGTCCCCAGCAAATTGCACTGTCTGTGGTAAGCTGTCTGTGTACAGCTGATATCAGCGGCCTGCTGCGTTCACCAGCCTGCACAAAATGCATCTGCAAAGCAATCCAGCATGCTGATGCTAGTGTAGCCAATGAGGGCTGAACTAGTTCTGCGAGCCTGCAGTCTGCCCTCACATTACACTGTTTGCAAGTGGCACATTGCATATGCTGCAAGGGCATCCCCGGCGTCCTCAAGTATTGATGCAAGTGCTCACACAGCTACAGAAACTGTCCTTGTATGTCAATGCAAGTACTCAGACAGAGACAGACACAGTACATTCCTGTATCTGTGCTTGCATCAAGGCAGAAGGACACTAAGGCCCTGGTGCATCACGTTTAGATGCTGCTCGTGGGCAGAGGTACGAGTGAGCGACTCCATGTGCGCAACCTGCGAGAACATATATATATATATATATATATATATATATATATATAATAATAGTATTAACAATAATAATAATAATAGTAATATCCAATGTGTCAGTATCTCAACTTGAAATCTGCATTGTCCAGGTGTTGGGACCCAGGGGCCGGCAAATCAAGATCATCAGCAAAGTGGAGAATCAAGAAGGCATCCAGAACTTTGATGACATTCTGGAGGAGTCAGATGCCATCATGGTTGCGCGAGGAGACCTGGGCATGGAGATTCCAACAGAGAAGATCTTCCTGGCTCAAAAGATGATGATCCAGAAGTGCAACCAGGTGTGTTTTGAACAGCTGTAAAATTTTGTCACAGTGCACACCTGATGTCAAGAGCTGCTGCCTTAAAAGGCTCCCATTATGATCGCTGAAAAGCGTACAGTTAGTTTTTTCCTTTTCATCTGATGTCTGTAGGCAAGAGCAGTGCGGCCTTGCTCCCCAATCATTGCCACAATTGGTATGGCAGCATGGGTTTTGACAATGCAGGGCAGCCAAGCTGTCCAATAACTGCACGACATGGTGCAAATGAATGCATCGTGTCCTGCAGAGGTTCGCCCACCAAGCATACCTCACACTGTGGCATTGCTCTGAGCTGTGAGCTGAAACATGCTGCCAGCACCCCTTGGCATGCTTGGGCACCGAACTGTGTCTGGGGAACAACTTTCCTTAGCAGCAGTCACATGCTATCACACTTGCAAAAGACCTTTGGCACAATAGGTGTTACTGTTGAATGCAGGCAGGGAAGCCAGTGATCACAGCTACACAGATGCTTGAGTCCATGGTGAAGAACCCTCGCCCCACCAGAGCAGAGGCCACTGATGTTGCCAACGCCGTGCTGGACGGCTCAGACTGTGTCATGCTCTCTGGAGAGACTGCAGCAGGAAACTTTCCTGTACAGGTAACACGCACGCATGCAAGCACGCACACACAGCCAAACAGGCTGTTGCTGAGCGCACCACTCAGCCCTTGCTTTGTGCATGAGTGCACCTGTGTGTTGCTTGAGGCACTGCACTTCAAAGAAGTTTGAATCTAAGTTTGCCCATTGCCTTGTCATCAAATCTTCACTCTGTCATTGAGTCTGCCTTCTTGCTGTGCCATTCATTCAGACTCTCCTGCTTTCTCCACCAATTCGGTGCATACCGCATCAGCTCTCCTGTCAGGTTGTACTGCCCATTTCTTGCATTGGGTGTTCACTCGATGTTCCACTGATAAGGACATTGATGTTGCATGTGCAAATGCAATGTCTTCTTGGGTTAGCTTCACTTGTGCAAATTTGAGGTTTGAAACATGCTCAGCCAGTTGCAATATGTGTGTCAGTACCAGCTGCCAGGCCACACTGCATGTAAGCAAAGAAGTGTGTGATGGTCCCCAGGCAGTGCAAGTGATGACCAAGATCTGTGCAGAGAGTGAGCGCAGCTTGGACTACTATGGCCTGTTCAAGCAGATCATGAAGCGTGCTCCTGTGCCCATGAGCCCCCTAGAGTCCCTTGCATCTTCTGCAGTGAGAACTGCCCACAAGGTATGCTGCTCACACAGATGATGGCTGAAAGGGTGCATGTAATGCAACACTCCTCAATGCGAGTGGCCCACAGGTGCAGTGCAAGACAGTGCAGCTTCTGGTATGGTCATTGCAACTGCTGTTGTTGTCAGAGGCCACTGGCTGTATGCAGTGTGTGTGTTGTGCAAGGCAGACAAGTTGTTGGCATAAACTTCACAGTGTCAGCATCGATATTGTAGTGACAATTTCTCCGGGTTTCCCTTCCTCGTTGTTGCATCATTCTGTATACAGTGCATACATGAGCTGTTGCTGCTGTAGGTACATGCATCTTTGATTGTAGTGCTAACAAGAGGAGGTTCAACAGCCCGCCTAGTGGCCAAGTACAGACCAAACATTCCAGTGCTCACAGTGGCGGTACCAGTGTTGACAACAGACAGCCTCACATGGACCTGCTCAGGAGAGGCTCCAGCCCGGCAATGTCTCATCACCAGAGGGCTACTGCCCTTGCTGGCTGAGGGCTCTGCCAGGGCCACAGATACAGACACCACTGATGAAATCCTGCAGGTACTGCTCACACTGGATTGCATGCGTGCACATGGGTTGTACAATTACAGCATGCATGCATTGCTGGTGTCTGCAAAAAGCATTACTGTGCAAGGAAGCTGTGAGCATAGTAGGTCTTGATTACTGCAATGCCATGCTGAGCACCAGCATGGCATGCTGGTGCTCAGAAAGCACACTAGACCTCACAATGTGCATTTGACCTTTCTGTCGAGTGTGCTATTTGCATTGCATGTGTGTCTTGGCCTAAATCACAGATTTTGTGTTGCGCTGTGTGCTATGCTCAGAGGGTTTTGATGTTTCTTTGTGTTCATCTGCAGGCGTCTATAGAGCATGCCAAGCAGATGCGGTATTGCGGCCGGGGTGACTGCATTGTGGCCCTACATCGCATTGGCAATGCATCTGTCATCAAGATTGTGGATATCAAATAGACAACTGAGAGACAAGTCCTTGGATCTGTGAGCATGTATATCAGACTGTGAGGAGTGTTCAGTGCTTTGGAATTTGCTATTCTCAAGCTGTACTGCTTTGTAAGGTTAGAAATGGTGCCGGCAATTTCAGGCAATCATGCTTTACAGACGTGGTCAACCATCAGACAGTATGCAGGTAGCGCTCAATGCTCAGTCAGCCAGAGAAGGGTCACGGCAATGCTGACAAGGTTTGTTGGGATTTTCCCCCGAGATCCATTGTATGCCATGCATACTTTAGAGGACATCTTTACATCTGTTTCTCATAGGGCTTGGCAGGTTGTTGGTTCATGCACTGCTGAACTCACTTTAGGCATTGATGATGCAATTGTGTAATTGAGAACCAAAGCTTCATGTCATTGAGGATTCTGTCAGATAGATTGCCTGCAAAGGGTTGCCTACAATGCAATGCCTATAGATCGCAATTCTCACTGTCAATGCTTGCCTTGTTTTGCTGGTTCTCAATTGAGTTGCAACCCAGAGATGCACGATGCAAAGGAAGTGGGGCCACTGCCCCTGAATGGACTTACAGTAATGAAGGTGACAATTAATTGCTGCACATATGTCACGCGGCATGTCAGCCCGCATCCGGGCACAACCCCTGGGCAAACACAGCATGACCACTAAGGAAACACAGCATGACTTCGCATTATATCCATATGGTTTCCGGCAGGTTGCTGGTAGCTTGTTTGACTGATGAGGATGTTTTAAGTGTGCCTCCTGCCGCCCTGATGTCTGAATGCGGCCATGACTGGTTACGGTGAGGGCGGAAGATAACAATAACATCTGTTATGAGATCTTGTTATCTGATCAGTCCTAGGACTGAGTACTCATGAAGCGCGCCCCACAGTGTTCTCCTTTCCCCGTGTCCGCAAGCGCCATCGCTGTCCCGCCAGGCCCATAGCCTTTCTCCCTACAGGTACATCCAAACTACTAGTAGGATGTATGCACCATATAGTGCACACCTGCATGCTGTCAAGCACGCGTTTCTCAGCACAAATTAAGCTGCTAGCAGCGCTGCCGAACTTCGCTCGGAAGGGGTCACAGTCACAGGCTTGTTGCCGTGGCGGTGGTCATCAAGTCTTCGTGGGCTGTGACCCCTTCTGTGCAGCCACGCGTGTAGCTACGATCAGTCACCGTAACCGCTCTATGTCTGTTGTGTGTGACTGTCGCAGGAGTCTTGACCCCTTAGCAGAGCATTAAAGTCTAGTTGTCCTCTGCCGACCTTGTGTGTTGTGAGTTCGGCATAGGCCACTGCTGCATGCATGAGGAAGGACTAGGTTGTTAGTAAGCAGGGTTACTATCTTGCAAGCTGTGCAGCTTAAAATGTCAATCATCAAGATGTTGTTTGATCGTGTGCAGCTTCCAAATTGTGCTAACGCTACTTGCTACTGGCTACAGGACCTGGGACCAACAGAAAGCATGAGTCACTTGATACTGGCATGCGGCCACACCAGAAGACCTGGCCAAAAGGCAATGTATGACAAGAGGCGTGACAATCAGCTGGTCTGCCATGCATGTGGGAAGGACGGTATTCACAACCCGGGAATCATTGTTACCAAGAGAAATGCTACATGCGAGGAATGTGGCAAACTTATTCTGGCAGGAGTGCATAGCATTATGTACACTGACCGCAATGGGTGGGACATGCACCTAGAATGTGTTCCAGCAGATGAGCTGGCCGAGAAGCTGAGCGAGCCACGCGAGACCTTCAGTTGCAACCCAGCAAAGTATGCTGGCACATGTGCTGCATGCACTGGGGAAATCGCAAGAGGCATAGACTCAATAGAGTCATCTTGGATTGGATGGAAACACGAAGGCTGTGACGTTGGCACGTGCAGAGACTACATCGCCATGGTTGGCAAGCTACAGGGCAAATTTTCAGGCAGCGACATGCCTCGTGAAGCGCACAATTTTCCAAGCTTGGAGGAGTTCACAACATACGTTGAGGAGCAGACTGCACTACCAGGGTCTGGCAACCAATATGAAGCTGAGATCCAAGCACTGATCCAGGGTCTGAAGACAACTGCAAAGATATAGAGGTCCACTGCAGCAAATCAAGCGTAGATGAGGAAAAACATGCATTTCAGTCTGTACAGTATCTGTACTGGTGAATGTCCAAGACCAGTTGCTATTCTTCTATTTGTGTATATGCTGCCTACCCTGTTGGTTGTGCAGTGTAATCTTTAGGTCTCAACCTGCAGCATGTAGTATTTACAAAATTGTTGCCGACCAGTTACGTTTATGACAGTTGTTTACCACAACACATGTACAAATCTCATTACAGTGGTCTACCACAGTAGCATAAGGTGTCTGCTAGGGTATCTGCGGTTTCTATAATGAACTGAGTTGTATATCAAACTCCGTTGTGTACACACACATCACTAGTACAGAACAGCATGTGAGACTGAACTTATTGTCTTTGAGCCAACCAACCACAAAAAGCATGCTTATAAATGGGTCTCTATTGTACAGTGATGTGACAATATCATTCTGGCGCACTAGAAGGCTGCATGGCTGGGTCATGCTTTGTAGTATGCTGGCATGCTGCAACGCTGTTGCTGTCATGGCTGCACTTCACCAGACGCCATCTGCTGCTCAGCTGCCCATCTCCTTGTCCTGCCTCTTCATCACCCTCAAACAAGCATCATAGCTGAAAGGAGCATTAGGCTGACTGGGGTCATAGGCTAATCGGCGAAACAAGAGGTTGAGCATGACATCCAGACCAGCATACAGGGGTCGCATGGTGTCCATGGGCCGGGGCTTCAGAATCTCTGGCAACTGATCTGGTGGCATTGAAGAGTTTGCTTCTCTGTCGAACTGCCATGCTAGGATGTTGTCATACCTGCATCATTCAGCACCAAACACAGCCTGGTCAAGCCAGCTTGCTGTACCTTGGAATGCAAGTCTTAATGCAAACCTTGGAGGCAAGCCTAGGGGCAAAATACGTAAAGGACTATTGCACAACACCATCTGTGTAGCAAGACAATCATTATGACAATTGCTGTGTCTGAAAGCAGAGGCAGCGATCTGTGTGACAACACATGCTAAGGTACTGGATCACTGTGCTACCATGCAAAACTGCCTGCTTCTGCCACTCACTAGGCTGGAGAGGCATCCCACACCACTCTTGACTGATTCAGTGATGGTCGTCAAGCACTCATAAAGTCGAGCCACAGTTAAAAATGAATAAGCTGCAGTTGCAACTGAACAAGATAGAAAAAGAAAAGAAAAGAAAATTTTACGCTTTTCAGTGATTATCATGGGAGCCTCCTAAGGCGGCAGCCCGGAGCTGTCTAAACAAGCGCATGAGTGCCTGCAGCTTGTGCTGCACCATCACGCTTCCATGACAGCAACATCATTACTGCACCCCTACCCCCTCCATAGGAGTGTTTTCAGCAGAATAGTACACAACAGACAGGAAGTTCTGTCAACAACATGTCAGATGCACTAAATGAAGATGATACAGCAAAAACACAGAAGTAGAAGCTGACTGCAGAACAGCATACCCGGCATCTTCAAGGTCGCTATAGCTGGGCAGGCTCTTCAGCTCAGCCACACGCGCCAAGGCCTCCAGAAAGTCCACAAAGCTGATGGCCTCATGCCGCCCAAAGTCCTTGATCTCATCAACGACCAGCATGCGGGACCACAAGAAGCACAGCTGAGCCTGCTGTAGCCCTAGGTCTGCGTCCAGCAAGTGCCCTGCCTCCAAAAGCCCTAGCCAGCTGTCCATCCTCAAAACCTGCAAGAGTAGGCCACTGCTTTCTTGGTCTATCAGACCTTGGAATATGCAGTACACTGTTGCAAAGTTCTGCCACTGACGCAGGCCAGGCAGCATGCTTGCAAGCTGGTTCACCTGTCATTGGCACAATGCTGCTGTATGCCCTTGGAGTGCTGTTGAGATGCAGCAGCCTTCAACTAACAAACAATGTGCATTTGCAACAAGCTCATGCCACAGTGCTGATGCGTATGGAGCTTCTCCACAGTCAATACACAAAGTGCCCTTGAACAATGCAATGCAATACCTCTGTCACACAGCGTATTGACACCATTCACACATGAGCTGCAGACTGACCTTGAGTCTAAGACCACCACCATTAGGTGCCCCCACCATTAGGTTACCTGTGTCACACAGCGTACTGGCACCAGTTACACATGAGCTGCAAACTGACCTTGAGTCTGAGACCACCACCATTAGGTGCCCGCCTGAAGGCAGTGTAGATGGCCTTCAGCAGCACCAAGTGCTTCTTGTACAGCAGGTCCACCTCCTCCGTGTACAGCCGCTCCGTACGGAAGGTATTGGGGGCCGTAAGAGCCACGGAGCGTACACCAGGCATCAGATTCTGCTCGCACAGCATCTGGACTGCTGTGGCAACGCTCTCTGTTTGCTGAGCCTGCATTCCAGATATTGTGCAAGCACATGTCTGCACACCTCAGCTGTAACATGCCTTGCAGTCAGTCACACTAAGGATGCTAACAAGAGAAGAGCCTGACCACCATTTAGATGACAGTAAAAAAGGTCAGTGACTCAGCGTCATCTGAGGTTGACGTGCTGAGTCATGCCGTACAGCAGATCATGCTTCTGCAGAGACTGTTTGGGCATGTCAACAAGGAGGTGAAGTGTGTTCTGCCACATCACCAGCAACATAACACCAGCAGTGTGATATTGCATCTGCAGGCGCAGGAGTACCTTGCCATACTTGGCAACAGCCAAGCGCACAATGGCCTCCAGGAACTCAAAGCGCATGAGGGCATGCTCATCATTGACAGCCACAGAGGGGTCCTTCTTGTCAGGCTGGTAGTTGGCCACAATGAACAGGGTGTCACAATCGCTCCTCCGCACGTACTGTGAGTCTGCATCTGAAATCTGCACAACAGGTTGGTTCGGGTGATGAAGCAATCACTGCAGCATGCTGTGTCACAGATGTGCTGTTCCAAGCAGATGTCACTGACACTCCTCTGCACATACTGTGAGTCTGCATCTGAAATCTGCGCTACAGGTTGGTGTCTTTATGAAGCAGTGGGTACAGCATGCTGTGTCACAGATGTGCTGTTCCAAGCAGAAGCAATGCAACAGGTTTCCTGTCTTGTCCACGCATAGGAACGCACCAGAATGTGCAGTGATGTGTAGGAGGTGTCCTTACATGTGCTGCAAACTGAGCAGGCAGACAACTCAACCTGGGTTGCTCATACAAGCTGCAGCCAGACTGCACATGATCAAATTCTGTGTCACTACTCACAGCACATTGGCAGCTGCCAGGTGATGACCTTGACATCATGATAGGCTAAGGCTGCAAGCTCACTTGGCATGCAAGTTTTGCTGTGATTACCTTGCAGTCTTCCAGCATGCCAGTGAAGTTGTTGAGGCCCATGTGGAAGACATCAGCACTGGTGCCAGTCGGATAAAAGGTTAACGCTGAGTTGATGAGCTCGTAATACTGCCGTACTATGTCATGAATTTCTTTCAAAGCTACCTTGTCTTCCACTGGTGCCTGCATTAGCCATGTGCCGTCTGATGTGCAGCAGTATTGTTTGACAACTTGCGAGCAGTAAAGCAACTGTGAGACTAATTGCTGCACGGACAATAGCGACACAGCACTGCCTCATTGATCTGCTGTTCCCACCTTGCTGTTCTTGTTCTCCCTGGCCATCATGGTGGCAAACTTCTCCTTGTTGCAGGCGCGAGCCCAGTCGGCCTCGAACATACGGTCGCGGCAACCGGGCGT